>Ga0210400_10000559_pt1 | contig 41344 bp, 40 predicted proteins | sample IncBWH26MmetaG_FD_155456 | JGI IMG/M metagenome (GOLD analysis project Ga0210400, IMG submission 155456) | Forest soil microbial communities from Barre Woods Harvard Forest LTER site, Petersham, Massachusetts, United States - Inc-BW-H-26-M | ecosystem: Environmental > Terrestrial > Soil >... | reverse complement strand
GCGGCCTTCCGCCGCCTGCTGGCGCTGTGGGGAACCGCCCTGTCGGACGACAGAGATCCTTGCGAGCAGGCTGCCAAGGCGGGGCTCGCCTGTCTCGATCAGCGCGGCTCCTGGGCGCAGGTAAAGACGTTGAACCGGCCTGCCATCCTGACGCTGACCGATGATCGCGGGCAGCGGCACCGGGTCGTCCTGTCGAGCCTTGACGACAAGACCGCGACGTTGAATCTCGGCGAGCACAACGAGAAGGTGGCCATCGACGATCTTTCGCGGGACTGGTTCGGGGAATTTACCCTGGTGTGGAAGCCCAAGACTTCGCGCACGCGTTTGCTGTCCATAGGGATGCAGGGGGACGAGGTAAGGTGGCTGCGCCGTAGTCTGAACGCCTTGCGGGGCGGGGCCTCGGATCCGGAACACGCGGATGTCTACGATCAAGAGCTGGCAATCGCCGTGCAGAATTTCCAACGCGAGCATCGGCTCAATGTGGATGGCATCGCGGGCGTGCAAACTCAAGTCGTGCTCGACACGACGCTGGCCGACCCCAATTCGCCCCTGTTGTTGTCCAACGTGCTGCGCGGCGGGTAGGTATTCCATGTCCTTCATTCTCGATGCGCTGAAAAAATCCGAAATCGAACGGCAGCGCCAGTCGATGCCGGGATTGATCGACACGCCGCCGGCACTGCGGCGCGGCCGGCTGCCTCTCTGGGCCATGCTGCTGGGGTGTCTGCTTGCCATCAACATGGTGGTCTTGATCTTCGTGCTGCTGCGCAACGGCACGCCGGCTGCCGCATCCGCGCCCGCAAGCCACGCGGACCTTGCGCCGGCGGACGCCAAGTCCCCGGCGGTTGACGATCATTTCAGTCCCTTGAGTGCGGCGCCGGTCTATGCCCCTGAAATTCCGGTGGCGGCCGCCGAGACTTCGCCCAGTGCGCCGGCCGCGGCCCTGGCGGCGCCTCGCACCCTCGCGCAGCGCGCAGCGCCGCACTCGTTTCGCCGTCCCGATCCCGTGCTGGTCGAGGCGGAGGCCGACGACAATGACGAATTGCTGCCCTCGATCAATCAAATCAATCTAACCGGAGCGCAGGCGCTGCCCGAGATGCACCTGGATGTGCATGTCTACGCGACCAAGCCCGCCGATCGTTTCGTGTACATCAACATGCGCAAGTACCACGAAGGCAACACGCTGCAGGAGGGGCCGGTGTTGGAACGGATTCGACGCGACGGCGTCGTGCTCAATTACCAGGGACTGCGTTTCGTGTTGCCGCGGCAATCATGATTTGCCGCCTTCCGCGAGGCGCCGCAGCGCGTCGCCCGTCATGCGATAGTTGACCCACTGAGGGTCCGGCTCGGCTCCGAGCGTTTCGTAGAAATCACGCGAGGGCCGGTTCCAATCGAGAACCTGCCATTGAAAACGGCCGCAGTCGCGCTCCAGCGTGAGCGCCGCCAAATAACGCAGGAGCGACTTGCCGATCGCGCGGCCGCGATACGCCGGGCGCACAAAAAGATCCTCCAGGTACAAGCCGGGTTTGCCGAGGAATGTCGAAAAATTATGAAAAAAGAGGGCGAACCCGGCCGGCTCACCGTCGAATCGGGCGATGAGTGCCTCGGCGTGCGGCTTGGGCCCGAAGAGCGCCTGACTGATCGACGCCTCGGTCGCAACGCTCTCGTGGCGCAGCTTCTCATACTCAGCCAATTCGTTGATCAACGCGAGAATGAGCGGCGCGTCCGCGGCAATGGCGGGTGAAATGTCGAGACCGGATGGATGCGTCATTGAAGTTTCGCCCCGGTGGGCGGCTAGGCCCGATCATGCGATGATAATCCCATGCGCAAGATTTTAACCCTCACCATGAGCGGTTTGGTGACCGTGCTGCCGCTGGCGCTGACGGTCTATGTGATTTGGTGGCTGGTCAACACCGTCGAAGGCTGGCTGCGCCGCGCGCTGATTGCAATAGGGCTGGTCAGCCCGGCAAATTACTGGCCGGGCCTGGGGCTGATTGCCGGCTTCGTGTTGCTGCTGTCCGTGGGCGGCGTGGTCAATGCGTACGCCGGCAAAATTCTGCTCAAGTACTGGAACGATTTTTTGGGCCGTATCCCCTTCGTCAAAACACTGTACGGCGGATTTCGCGACGTCGTGAGCCTGCTGCCGTCCGGCAGCGGCGAGAAGCGCGATCTGCAAAGGGTGGTGCTGGCACGATTCGCCGATGTGCACGCGATTGGGTTCGTGACCCGCGAGGACGTGCCCACGGTGCTGCTGGCGCATGGCGGACAGGATTGGGTTACCGTGTATTTTCCCATGAGCTATGCATTCGGCGGATACACCATTTATCTGCCGCGGGACCGCGTCCAGCCGCTCGACATATCGGTCGAGGATGCGATGCGTTTGGCCATCACCGCCGGTCTGACGGCCGCCGGTCAGCGCAACGATTTATAAGGACGGCTTTGACTCGTGGTCAAACACGGCTTGAAGGTTACGATTCTCGGCATTGCGATGTCGCAACCGGTCGCGGCATTGGCAACCACGGCGCCCGGAGCGAAATCAGCATCCCAGGCCGACAAATTCCAGGTATGGCGTAACGAGGCGGTGCGGGTGCTTGCCGCGCGCGCCGACGCGAACTCGGTGGCGACCGCGGCGGCATTGAGTTTTACCAGCAGCTTTGCCGCGCCCGCCGCCGCGCCCACGGCGCTGCAATTGATCGCGCGCGCCAGCGATCTGGCGCCCGAGAGCGCGCCGATCGGCTGGCTGCACCTGCAACTGTGCGCGACCGCCCCGGCGTGCGACAGCCGCGATGCCGCGACCGTGTTGCGCTGGGTGGATGCCGACAACGCCGCGGCCTGGCTCGCCGAACTGTCGATGGCGCAAAAGGATAAGGACACCGTCGAAGTAGAGCGCGTGCTTGCGGACATGGCGCGCGGCACGCGCTTCGACCTTTATTACAATCAGATCATGGTGATGATGTTTGACGCGCTGACCGGCGTGCGCCAGCAGCTTCCCGGCGGCGTCGTGGCGTCGGATACGGCCCGATTAGCGGCACTGGCCGGGGTCGCGAACGCGGAAATCATTCCTGCGTTTTCATCCCTGATCGATGCTTGCCGCGAAGCCACGCCCAAGAGCGAGCGCCGGGAAGACTGCCTGAGGCTGGCGAAGATCATGCAACGCGGCGACACCGTCATCGTGCAAATGGTCGGATTCGGCATGGAGAGGCGCTTGATTCCCGCCGACAGCAAGGAAGCCAAGAGCCTCGCCGAGCGCAGGCACTTGCTGGAGTGGCGGCTGTCGGCCGCGAGCAAATTGGATTCGACGATTTTGCCGTGGACGCAGAACGCGCGCACGCGCACACGGCTGGCGGCGATGCGCTCGAGGCCTCGCGAGGAAGACGTCTGCATCGCCCTGCTGCGCGAGCACAAGATGCCCCTGGAACCGGCGGAGAATCACCGATGATCGATTTGTACTATTGGCCCACTCCGAACGGCCACAAAATCACCCTGTTCCTGGAAGAGACGGCGATGCCCTACACCATCGTGCCGGTGAACATCGGCACGGGCGAGCAGTTCAAGGCGGAATTCCTGGCGATCTCGCCGAACAACCGCATGCCGGCGATCGTCGATCATTCGCCGCTGGAGCGCGGCGCGCCGATCTCCGTATTCGAGTCCGGTGCAATTTTGCTGTACCTGGCGGAGAAGAGCGAGCAATTCATTCCGAACGAGCCGCGCGGCCGGGTGGAGGTGTTGCAGTGGCTGTTCTGGCAGGTCGGGGGCCTGGGACCGATGCTGGGCCAGAATCATCACTTCGCCCGGTATGCGCCCGAGAAGATTCCCTACGCCATCGACCGCTACGTGAAGGAGACCAATCGCCTCTATGGAGTGTTGAACAAGCGGCTGGCGGACCGTGAGTTCCTTGCGGGAATGTATTCCATCGCCGACATGGCCAGCTATCCCTGGATCGTTCCTTACGAAGCGCAGGGGCAAAGATTGGAGGATTTTCCGCATCTGCGGCGCTGGTTCGAAGCCATCAAGGCGCGTCCGGCGACGCTGCGCGCCTATGAAAAAGGCGCGGCCGTCAGCACCAACACCACGATGACGGAAGAAGCAAAGAAAATTCTTTTCGGGCAAACGGCGCAGACCATCGCGCCCAGGTAGCCAGAGCGGCGCGTGCGGTCTTTTGCGCGTCATCGCCGCTGCTTGATTTAACTTAACGCGGCCTTCTTGACTGCGACACCCGTTAGTGCTGTAATTTCTGTCATGACAGAAATGGAAGAAAGAACCACTGCGCCCTTGCCCGAACCGGTGCGCCGCTTCGTGGCCCACTGGGGCAGCATGGGAGATCACTGGGGCGTCAACCGTTCGGTCAGCCAGGTGCATGCCCTCCTGTATCTATCCGAGAAACCTCTCAGCGCCGAACAGATCGCCGCGGCGCTCGGCATGGCGCGCTCCAACGTCTCGACCTCGTTGCGCGAGCTGCAGTCGTGGGAATTGATCCGGCGCGCGCCGGTTCTGGGCGATCGCAGGGATTTTTTCGAAGCCGAAACCGACATCTGGGCCGTCGTGACCCGAATCGCGGCCGGACGCAAGGCGCGCGAGCTTGACCCTGCGGCCGCGGCGTTGCGCGATTGCCTGGCCGCGGCGGCAGCCGATCGGGATGTGAGCGCGGTAGCGGTTGGGCGCCTCCGGGAAATGCTCGATTTCGTCGACCGCAGCAGCCGGTGGTACGAACAGATGCTGGCATTGCCGCGCTCGCAGGTCGCGGCGCTGATGAAGATGGGCGGCGGCATCGCCAGATTCTTGGGCCGCGGCGCCGGCATCGTGAAACGCCGGGCATCCGGCTAGCTGAAGGACTCGTCATGCGTGCGGATCGGAATCGCCTCGCGCTCATCTCGTCCGGCACGGATAGCACGACATGTACGCCGGGTGCGAGAGCCTGCGATGTTGAAACTCGATTTGCCGCACTCGCGGGTGATGCTTGGACGCGGTTGCCCGCGCCGATACGCCGGCGGTTCTCGCGCCATCTGGCCGATGGCCGGCGAATTGTCTACTTGGGAGAGGTCGCGGCTACGCATATGACGCTGGTGGGCCGCGTGCTTGCGCAGCTGGCACGGCTCGTTGGCGCGCCGCTGCCGCTCGAGCCGAGCGGCCGCGTGCCGGTCACGGTGATTGTCACGGGATCCGAGCGCCTCTGCGGCCAGGTTTGGACGAGAATCTACGATCGTGGGCACGGCTTCCCGCAGGTGATTCAATCGGTGAAGCGCTTCGCAGGCGCCACGGGACTCGAGGAAATTGTCGCGCGCGGAGTCGGCATGCGGCTGAAGCTCAGCGTTCGCGACCGGGCACTCGTGTTTCGCAGCGCCGGATATTTTCTCCGCTGCCTCGGCGTCGAGCTGTCACTGCCGGATTGGTTGACGCCGGGAATGATTGAAGTCGTGCACCGCGAAGAATCGGCCGGCCAATTCAGCTTCTCTTTGAGCGTCACGCATTCGTGGGCCGGTCACGTCATCGATCAGCGCGCATTTTTTAGGGAGGAACAAGCATGAGTAAGTTCGCGGAAATCACGCTGGATGGCGAACACCTGGATTTGCCGCTGAGCCAGGCGCTGCTGTCGGACGAGTGGCACCTGTTGGCGGCGCCGATTCGCGCCGTGCATGAACGCCGGCCCGTGACGCTGGTTGGCAGGGCTACCGTCGTGCGCGGCTGGGGCTGGCTGCCGCGGCTATTCGGATGGGTGAGCGGGCTGCCGGACGAGCAGCACAATGGACCGGTCACGGTGGTGCTCGAGCAAACGCACGCTGGAAAAGAACGCTGGACGCGATGCTTTGGTTCCGCGAGGCCGATGCAGTCCACTTTACGGCGATGCGGGGATTACGTGGATGAGACGATTGGCGTCACGACCCTAAGATTTAAATTCTCCCTGGAAGGCGGATCGATTCGTTGGACCGCGGTGGCGGGCCGCACCCTCGGATTGCCGTGGCCGCGGTCCTGGCTTCGCGGTATCGATGGATATGAGTCGCATCGCGGCAATCGCTACTACTTCAATGTGCGTGCGGCATTGCCTGGCGTCGGTCTCATCGTGCATTACGTCGGCGAGCTGGACTTGTTGCGGGCATGAGCACCGTATTGATTCTGGGTGCATTCGGCACGTTTGGCCGTCTCATCACGGATGCACTGTCTCGAACCACCGACTTGCCCATAATCGCCGCCGGACGGCGCGTACCGGAAATACGCGAAAGACAGAGAGAAGGTATCCGCGCGCTTGCCATCGACGGCAGTGCCTTTGATGCCGCCCGGCTTTTGGATCTCAATCCCGCGGTATTGATCGATACCGTGGGCCCGTTTCAGGCGCGTGACCGAAAACTGGCCGAGCTTTGCATCGATTTGGGGATTCACTACGTCGATTTGGCCGACGGCCGCGAGTTTGTTCAGAATGTCGCTGCGCTCAACGCCGCGGCGGTGCGGCGCAACGCGCTCGTCGTCAGCGGCGCATCGACTGTTCCGGCGCTTTCCTCGGCGGTTGTCGAGCATCTGGCGGCGGAATTCTCCCAGGTCGAGGCCATCGACATCGGGATCGCGCCCGCCTATTCGGGGCCACGCGGCCTCGCAACCGCGCGGTCGGTGCTCGGCTACGTTGGCCGTGCCGTGCCGATCTGGCGCGGGGCGGCGATGGACTCCGCGCGAGGGTGGAGCGATACCAAACGCCATCGATATCCGCCTCCCGTGGGCCGGCGCAATTTGTCGCTGATCGACGCGCCGGACATGAGCCTGATTCCGCCCCGCTACCCGGCTCTCAGGCAACTTGCGGTCCGCGCGGGCCATGAGGTCCCGCTGGTGCATCACACGTTGCGCCTGCTCGGCGTGTTGGTGAGGATCGGTCTGATCCGCGATCTCGCCAGCCACGCGCCATCGATGCTTCGCATGGCCGCTTGGTTCGATGGCTTCGGCAGCAACAACGGCGCGATGCACGTTCGGCTTGGCGGCCGCGGTCATGATGGCACTTTGCAATCCCGGACCTGGACACTCGTCGCCGAAAAGGGCGACGGACCTCGGATACCGGCGACAGCGGCCGTATTGCTGACGAAAAAATTGCTCCATGTTGGCGGTTACACGCCGCTTGCGGCCCGGGGCGCGATGCCGGCCGTGAATCTTCTGACCCTGCGAGAATTCGAATGCGAGTGGCGCGCGCTCGCCATCCGCACCTCGGTGACGGGCGAGGCGTGCGCGAAAGCGAGCGGCGCGAATTTCGCCGCTACGGCGGCTTCACATCGTGCGACTTGAACCACGCCAGCACGTACGCCGCCTTGTCGATGAGCAGACTGGGTCGCGCGGATATGTCGTGCGATGCGTTGGGAACCCTCACCAGCGCCGTGTCGATCTTGCGAAGTTTTAGTGCCTGGTAGAATTGCTCCGCCTCGCTGGATGGCGTTCGGTAGTCGACCTCGCCGGTCATCAGCATGGTGGGCGTCTTGACATTGCCGACGTATGCGAGCGGCGAGCGCTTCCAATAAGCCTGCATGTCGTCCCAAGGAAACTCGCCGAACCAATAGCGGTAAAAATAATTGTTCATGTCGCCGGTGAGCACGAAGCTGGTCCAGTTGATGACCGGCTTGACGACCACGGCGGCTCGAAAGCGATCCGTATGTCCGACGATCCATGCGGTCAGGACGCCGCCGCCGCTGCCGCCGGTGACGAACAGGCGTTGCGAATCGACATAACCGCGGCCGATCACGGCGTCGACGCCCGACATGAGGTCATCGTAATCCTTGTCGGGGTAGTCGTGATGAATCAGATTGGCAAATTCCTCCCCGTATCCGGTGCTGCCGCGCGGATTCATGTAGAGCACCACGTATCCGGCGGAGGCGTACAGCTGGATTTCCGCCGCAAAGCTCGGTGCGTACATCGCGAACGGACCGCCATGAATTTCCAGGACGAAGGGATATTTCTTGGCGGGATCGAAACCCGGCGGCTTCACGATCCAACCTTGCATGCGCCGATGATCGGACGAGGAATCGAAGGCGATTTCCTCCACCGAGCCGATCGTGCGCATCCGCAGCAAGTTGTCGCTGAGGGCGCCAAGCGTCGTGATGTCGCGCGGCGAGGTGCCGGTGGCGAGTGCCGCGGGCGCTGCCGCACTCGCCTTGGTGAATGCGAAGCGGCCGTTCGGCGCGATGGAAAAAGAACCTCCCGAATACGGCCGGGACACATCACTGCCGCCCACGCCGTCCGCGAGGGCGCGCATCTTGCCCTGAAGGTCGATGGACGCGAGCTTGGCCGACCCATGATCGTCGTACTGGAACACGATGGTTTTGCCGTCCGCCAGCCACTGCGGGGAGGCCGTGTCGCGATCGAGCGAGGCGGTGAGGGAGTGCGCATGACTGCCGTCGCTGTCCATGACGTACAGTTGCGTGGCCTGATAACCCAATTGCCGGTCGTCGAATCCCAGGTAAGCGATGTGCTTGCCATCCGGCGAGGGCACGGGATGGCGGTCGGGTCCGCGCCGGTCGGTCAATGCGTGAATCGAGTCGTCGGACAGGTCGACGCGGTAAATTTCGCTGTCGATCGGGTCATAGTCCGCGTCCGCGCGGCGGTTTGCACTGACCAGGACGGCGGTTCCGTCCGCGGTAAAGGCGGGCGGTCCTTGATGATCGAAATCGCCATGCGTCAATTGACGCGCCGCGCCGCCCTCGGCGGAGACGATGAAAAGCTGGTTGAAGGTGCTGGGCAGGTAACCCTCGCCATCGGCGCGGAACACCATGCGGTCGATCAGCTTCGGCGGATCCGCCCACTTGGCATTCTTGGGCGTCTCCGGCAGTTCCACTTTCAGCGGCTTGCGCTCCTGCGCCACCGGCATGGTGAAGGCGAGCCAGCGGCCGTCGGGCGACCAGGCGAGCCCGCCGGCCGATTCGGTAAAGTTGCTGATCGGCGCACTGATGCCGCTCGCGGCCCAGTACATGAAGAGTTGGGCAGTGCCATCCGCGGCCCGCGAGATGTACGCGATGCGCGTGCCGTCGGGCGACCAGCGCGGTGAACCGCTGGTCGGCGCGCCCGAGAGGGGCCGTTCGTTCTTGCCGTCGACGCCGACCAGCCAGACGGCGCCGCGGGCTCGATCGGTCTTGATGTCGAATCCCATTCGCACGTAGGCAATGCTCCGGCCGTCGGGCGAAACTTGCGGGTCGGCCGCCCATTGAAGATCGAATACGTCCAGCGGCTTGAACGGAGGCTTCGCCGGCTGTGCGTAGCCCGGCGACGCGACGCTGAGCGCGGCAAGCGCCGCGGCAAGAAATCCGGCCCGCACTGAAAACAGATTACCCATTGACGATCTCATTGCCGGCCACCCAGCAGTAACGTTGATGTTCATTCACCATCCCCACGGCCTGCATGAAGGCATAGCAGATGGTGGTGCCGGCGAACTTGAAGCCTTTTTGTTTGAGATCCTTGCTCATGGCGTCGCTCTCTGCCGTCGATTGCGGAATCCCGCCGAGATACAAGGGCCGCCGGCGCAGCACCCTGCCATTCGTAAACTGCCAAAGGTAGTCGCTGAACGATCCCGAGGAGCCGCGGATCTCGAGGTAGGCGCGGGCATTTGCGACGAAAGCGTCCACTTTCAGCCGATTCCTGATGATTCCGGGATTTTGCAACAGCCGGCGCCGCTTCACGGCGCCGTAGCGCGCCATTTTTTCCGCATCGAAATCATCGAAGGCCAGTCTATAGGTGTCGCGCTTGCGCAGTACGGTGATCCAGCTCAAGCCCGCCTGCGCACCCTCCAGGCACAACATCTCGAACAGCGCATGGTCGGTGCGCACCGCCACACCCCACTCGGTGTCGTGATAGGCGACGTACAGCGGATCTTCGGGACACCAGGCGCAACGCAGCTTGCCGTCGGCATGCCGCTGCGCTTTGAGCTTACGACGATCTACCGCCACGGATCAGATCAACGCGACTTGGCGGCGATGACCTCGATCTCGACCAGTGCTCCAGGCGCCGCGAGGGCGGCGACTTGAAATGCGCTTCGAGCGGGTTTGTTGGGCTGATCAGCCGTCGCGAAGAATTGCTTGTACCCCGCCATCATGCCGGCGAAATCCATTTTGTTGTCCTTGCCCGGATCGCCGACCAGGAAGATCGTCATCTTCACGACATCGCTCATCGTGAGTCCCAACCGCGTGAGCGTCCCCTTGATCGCGTTGAGCGCGCCGACGGTTTGCGTCTCCGTGTCGCCATAGGCGGCCACGCTGCCTTTCGGCGCATCCTTGTTCGTGATCGGCGGCAAGGCGCCGCTCAAGAAATAAGTATCGACTCCGGCCTTGACCGTGACGGCCGAAGAAATCGGAAATTCATTGCCGTCCGGCAGCGGCAAACGCTCGACTTTGTCGGCGGCTTTTTTGGAATCGGCCGCCAACACGGCCGGAGCCGACGAAACCATTGCCAGAACACTCGCGGCGAGAATGAGCTTGCGCCCAAAGTTCATGCTAGACATCGAATCCCCTAATGAATTATCCGTGCACTCGCGCAGGATGACGAACCTTGTATACCAATTCAATGCAGTCGACTCCCCGTGTGCGCCGCGCCGTGCTGCGAATTTCGTGCATGAGCTTGAGAAGAACGCGCGTGCTTTGATCCGACATCAAGCTCAGGCGAGGATCGACTCCCAGATGCAATACGGCAAAGCGCTCGTGCGCCGAGCGCACGAAAACGGCGACTCCCACAGGCCTGCCCTCGTCCGAAATCGCGAACAGGGTTTGGACCCCTTCTATGTCGCCGACACGGACCCGCAGGCCGCCGTCCTGCTCATAGATTTCAGGCACGCCATAGGTGTCGATGGACTGCTGGATGCCGACCCGCACGCGATGCTGATTCACATTGAAAAACAGCAGCTGCTCCAGGGCTGGACGCTGCTCCGCGGCTAGCTTCGACGTGATGCCGATTGACGCGCCCAATGAACCCCCACATCCCCCGCTTCTCAAGTGAGCGGCCAGTCACAGAACTTGATTGACGCAGCGCAACAGACATTGTCTGCGGCGTGAGACTCCGTATCGTATAGCGTCGCTCGTTGAATGACACTAGCGTAAGCATTCGTCAGAGTTGCTGCATTGCAGTATCGCGGCATCGCTCGAGTCAACCAGGTCCCGCATGAAAGGAAACAATCGGTGCTAGCTTCAGACGAGGACGGCAGGACGCTGGACGCGCTGAAGTTCAGCCTCGCGAGCGAAATCGTCGAGCTTGTCGTCTTGACCGCGGACGACGCCTTCTTGCAAACCCTTCGCGAGGCCGTCGGCGGCGCAAGACGCCTGTGGCACGTTCCGTCCGCCGACAAAGTCAGCGACCTCTTGGTCGCCGGAGAGGTCGGCATCGTGGTGCTCGACGTCCAGGCGCTGTATGACGGGGCCCGGGTCTTTGTCGAACAAATCAAGCGCCAGTTCCCGGATCTCGTGCTCGTCGCCGCGGGCCATCGCGACGACGAAACATCGCTTGCGGCATTGATCAGCTCGGGACTGGTGTATCGCTTCATCCACAAACCCATGTCGCCCGCGCGGGCGAAGTTGTTTGCGGAAGCCGCCATCAAAAAATACGATGAGCAACGTCGCCGCGCCGCCGAGACTCCGCCGCCCCAGGCCGCGTCGCCGGCCAGCGGCGCCTGGCTCATCGGCGGCGCTTTGGCCGCGCTGCTGATCATAGGCGCGGTAGCCTGGATAGCGAATCGAAACAACGGCGAAGAGGCGCCGCCGACGTTAAGCGAAACCGCAAAACCCGCCGCGGTTGATTCGCCCGTTCTGGCTCGCGCCGCGGCGGCACTGGCCGCGAACCAGCTGACGGAGCCGCCGGGCGACAATGCCCTGGAACTCTATCTGCAATTGCAGACCCGCAATCCCGCGGACCCCGCCGCCCGCTCAGGATTGGCCGAGGTTCACGAACGGCTGCTGGCGCGCGCCGAGAACGCGCTGCTCGAAGAACGCTTGGACGAAGCCGCGGCCGCCATCGATACGGCGCGCAAATCCGGCGTCGAGAGCGGCCGAATCGCCTTCCTCACCGCGCAACTCGCCAAGTCGCGCGAGCAAATGAAGACCGCGCAGGCGCAAGTTCAGCAGAAGAGCCGTCCGCGCACCGAACCCAAGCCCGAGGACGACCGTGTCACGCCCTCTCTCGCACTGGCAACTCAACGCATCGCCGATGGCCGGTTGCTGGAGCCGGATCGCGACAGCGCCCGCTACTACGTGCAGGAGGCCTTGCGTGCGGACCCGCAGAACCCGGCGGCGCTCGACGCCAAACGCGAGTTGGCGGCGAAATTGCTGGAAGACGCCCGCAGCGCGATCGATAAGCGGGATTTCGCGCGCGCACTCCTCGTGATCGACGGCGCCAATGGCATTGCCGTCCCGGCGAATATCGACGCGGTGCGAAACTTGCTCGCCGCCGCGCGCGCGCAGGCGGACGGGGACGCCCACAGCGGGCTGCTCAGGAACGCCAACGAGCGCTTGCTGCAGGATCGTCTGATCGAGCCCGCGAACGACAACGCCAAGTACTTCTATCTGACCTTGAAGCAGCTTGATCCCGGCAATCCCGCTCTGGCCTCGGTGCTGCAAGACCTTGGGACTCGTTTGGCCAGCAAGGCGCGGCGTGCGCTCATTCTGGGACAGCTCGATGCCGCCAAAAGCTGGCTGGAAGAGGCGGGCTCAGTCGGCTTCAGTTCCACGGAGACCAGTTCGGCGCAGCACGATCTCGACGCGGCCGTCGCCAAGCAGAACTTCATGACGACGCTGATTTCCGCGAACCAGCTCACCGTGCTCAAGAGCGTACAGCCTATTTATCCGACGAAAGCGGTCAACGGCAAAATCGAGGGTTGGGTGGATGTCGAGTTCACCGTGACGGAAGCCGGCAAAGTCGCCGATGTCGGCATTCGCGCGTCCAGCATACCGGGAGTATTCGAGGATGCCGCGGTCAAGGCCGTATCGCAATGGCGCTACAAGCCGGTGTTGCGCGATGCCAAGCCCGTGCCGGTCCGCAGCCAGATCCGCGTCCGCTTTACGCTGCCGTAGCGGCCGGCTCCTACGCCGCCGAACTCCGCGCGATCGCGGCAGACAGCGTCTCTTGGGTCAGCGCCCCGATCTCCGCGCCGATGCGCAAATCATCGACCGCGCCAAAGGCATGCTTACGTACCATGCCGTGACGATCGATCAGGACCAAGCTGGGCGTGCCGCGCATTTTGTACCGCTCCATCGTGTGCGGAATCGGGCTTGCGGGATTGGGCTGATCCAGCGCAATGGGAAACTTCAGGCGGTATTCCTGGATGAAGGCCTTCAGCACCGCGGTGTTGAACGCATCGTGATGTTCGAATGTGGTGTGCATGCCGATCACCGTGACATCGCCGGGCGCGAAGGTTTCGTAGATCCTCTGCGCTTGCGGCACCCCGGAGGCAATCGAGTTGGGACACAGGACTTGAAATGCCGCCAACACCACCACTCGCCCTCGCAGTCCGGAAAGCGCGAGGGGATGATCAGTGTTGAACCAGGTTTGAACGAGCAACTCCGGCGCGGCGGTCGTGGGGGTTGTCATAAATAAAAGAAACTTCAACCCAGTCCGCACCGGGCGCTCGATATCCCTCATCGGTTTTTTTTAAAGATAACCTTAAATCGCGCCGGTGGGAAGCAAATGCGCCTGGGAGGCGACCGGACGCTTGGGAACAATGAGGAGCGGAGGGCTCCTAACGATTGGCGGAACCCATGGAGTTTACCGAACCCATGGAATGCTCTTTTTCCCGGCGCTTGCGTTCGGCGACTTCCTCGCGATCGACACTGACATTGATGGGCGCCTTGATGCCGATGCGAACCTGCGAGCCGTTGACGGCCATCACGGTCACTTCGACGTCTTCACCGATTCGTAGAGATTCCCCAGCGCGGCGAGTAAGTATGAGCATGGCTGCATTTAGACACGCTCGAAAAAGTTTGCCTGTGGGCAATACTTTCAAATTTTTGTAGGACAGCGCCGACTTGAGGCGCGCGCCGCAGGGCGTTGCTCTAACGTTCGCCGCTGACCCGTTGGGTGCCGTCCGGGCTTCCCCAATTGCTGACGGTAGCCTCGTAAAAGGCCAACTCCTGCAGCAGGTCCTCCAGGCGTTGTGCCTTGCCCATGGCGAAGCCCTGTCCGTAGTCCACGCCCAGATCCGCCATGCGCACGCGCAATACGTCGGTCTCGACGTATTCCGCAATGGTTTCCATGCACATGACCTTTGCAAGTTGTGCGATGGCCTTGATCATCGATTCCGAGCGCGCGTTGGTGACCGCATCGCGAACGAAGCTGCCGTCGATCTTGATGTAGTTGACCGACAAGTCCTTCAGGTATGCCAGGGAGCTGACGCCCGTGCCGAAGTCATCCAGCGCGAACTGGCAACCCAACTCCTGCAGCGTGCGCATGAAGACTTGGGCTTTTTCGAGATTGCCGATCGTGGCCGTCTCCGTCAACTCGAAGCACAGGACGCCGGCCGGCACGCCGCTCGTTTTGAGCTGGTCCACGACGAACCCCAGGAACGATTCGTCCTGCAGCGACTGGCCCGAGAGATTGATGGCGAAGCGCGCAAATTCCTCGCCCACCGATGCGCTGTGTTCACCGAGCAGTTCACAGGCCCGGCGCACGACCCAACGATCTATCGTGGGCATGAGCTGGTAGCGTTCCGCCGAGGAAAGAAACTTGCCGGGCGGGATCATCTCACCGCGGTCTCCGAGCATGCGGATCAGCAGTTCGAAGCGCGGCCGCCCATAGTTGCCGCGCAGCGGCAGGATCGGCTGCGCATCGAGGCGAAAGCCATCGCTGTCCAGGGCCTCGCGCAGCTTGCCGATGACCATGATGTCGGTGTGGCGCCGGATGATGCTCTGGTCCGAATCCTGAAACATTTCAACGCGGTTGCGGCCGCGGTCTTTTGCGGCTTTGCAGGCGATTTCCGCGGTGGCCAATGCGTGCGCGAGCGGGTTGTCGGAACGGCCGATGGGCGCCACCCCTATGCACACCGAAACTTGAAATGCACCTTGGCCGGCGCGCGGCACGATGCCTTCGGCGGCGGCGCGAATCCGCTCGGCAATCGCCGCGGCGGCTTCCATGGTTGAATTGGGAATGAGCGCCGCGAGCCGGTCTCCCGAAATGCGCGCCGACAGCGCCTCCGCGGGGAGGGTTTTCGCCATCCGCTCCGCCACACTGACGATGACGTCGTCGCCGACGTGCATGCCGAATGTTTCATTGATGACATGCAGCCGATCGATGTCGAGATACAAAATGGTGTGCGCAAGGGCGGCGGCCGCAGCCGCGAGCACGCCGCTCGCCTGCCGCTCGAATGCCTGGCGGGTCATGAGGCCGGTGCTGGTGTCGTACTGCGCTTGAATGATGCTCGTCGAGCGCTTGGCCAGCATTTCGGCGACGCGCGTCTGCTGCACGTCGAAATCCGGCGCGCTCGGCGGATTGAAAAGCGCGAGCACGCCCATGACGCGCTCAGAGTGGTGCCGGATCGGGCAGGCCAGGATCTTGTACGGCGCGGCGACGTCGGTCGCGACCTTGGATATGTGATTGATGACGATGGTGCGCTGCTGCATCTGCATCCATGCCGTCAAATGCCGTTGCGCCCGCTTGAGCGCATCCGGCGCCATTGGCGCACCGCTGCGGGTCATGGACACGGAGATGTTCTTGTCCGGCACCCAAAGCGCGGCCAGCGCGCAACCCATGCGATCGAGACCGGTCTTCAGGATCTGCGAAAATTCATCCGCGTCGCTCGCCGCGGCCTGGTTGGAGGAGATCTCCATCATGAGTTCGAGATCGCGCTCTTTGACGTTCAGATCACGTTCGCTGGATCCCAGTTTGGCGCGCAACGCCAGCTCGCGGCGCAGGCACTCGAGGGCAGGCTGGACCAATTGCCGGATTTTCTGCAGGGGGCGCGCCTCGATCTGAGTTCCCGACAGCCGAACCACCAGGCTGACGACGCCCAGCAATTCGATGTGCTCGCCGCGCACGGCGAAGGTGTAGACCACGCGGTCCGCATCGATGGTTCGCGCAATGCCCGGAAACTCGGCCGTATCGGACAGGGCATTGGCGATCGCGTCGTTGATGAGCTGCGATTCGTCGCTTAAGTCCGCCTCATCAGAGGCCCACACGAGGTTGGAATAGCCGTCATGGACGACCACGCCGCGCAAGCTCGGCATGAGCATTCGCAGCAAACGGCCGTACGGGTCGAACGATGCTTCCACGGCATGCGTTTCGGCGGCGTTAGATTTGACATCCAGCACTGAGGCCATCTCGGGAAAGGATTGGGGTTAAAGCCACGAATCAATGTGCTGGAATCCCTGCGCAGCAGCTTTGACGAGCGTCGCAGTTCAACGCAAGATTTAGGGCGATTGCGCGTAGGACAGCGGCACAAAAGCCGGAAAATTGACAATAAGCACCGCTTCTTGTGATGCATCTCCCGCTTGAGGCTTAGGATGGCGCTTATCGCCTTCGCGCGCGGGTCAAAACCTTGAGCACATGGCGGCCCCCCGGGATACGCACGAAACGGAATACCCGGCGCCAAAAGCGCCGCGCGTCGGCGTCGATGCTCGGCAGCGGCAAGCTCTCATAGAGACGCTCCAAAGGTTCATGCACGATCGCGCTCGCGGCGCCGACACTCGCGGCTCGCTCGCCCGACATGAATGTCAACGACACGTTCTCGGCTTCCCATACGATGCAAAGATCGACGATTGGAGCGGCACCGAAAGCCTGCGCTGCGCCATGCTCCGCGTCTCGCAGAAAAACGTCTATTTCATGCGGGGCTCGCCGCGAGAGTTGCCACGCGCCGTCGCCGACGATTTTCGGCTGAAATGCGCCGGAAAAATTGCGTCGTAACTTGAGGGACATTGCCGCATCCTACTCGGGATTTCCCTGCCGACCAGTGCTGTAGGATATTCCCGTGGATGAACCGATAAAATTGCTTCCCGGCCAAGCCTTGAGCAGAAATGGCAGACCGCGGCTCGACTATATTGCCGTGGCCAGCCTGGCATTTCCGTTCATGGTCAACAGCGCCGTGCAAGCGGTGCTGAATGCAACCGACACCTGGTTCATCGGGCGGGTGTCGCCGGCCGCCACCGCGGCCATTGGTGCCGTGTACTGGCCCGTGCTGGTCTTCATGCTGCTCTTGGGCGGCGTGGGTCTCGCGGTTCAGACGCTGGTGGCGCAAGCCTACGGCGCCCGCCGCTATGCGCGGGCATCGCAGGCCACCTGGACGGCGTTGTGGGCCTCGCTGTTTACGGTGCCCGTATTTGCCTTGCTGGCGCTGGCGGGCGGAAAGATTTTTGGGCCCTTCGGGCTGCCCGCGGAAATTCAGCGTCTCGCGCTGACCTACTGGTTTCCACGCATGCTGGGCGGGCCTTTGAGCGTGGCCTTGTGGGCGGTATTGGGTTTCTTCAACGGCATCGGCCGCCCGACCATTACGCTGCGCATCGCCGCCGGCGTCGCGGTGATCAATGCGTTGCTCAACCAATGGTTCATGTTCAATCTCGGCATGGGCGTCGCAGGCTCCGCGTGGGCGACCAATGCCGCGCAGCTGATCGGTGTCGCGGTGGCGCTGCTGTGGTTCCTCGGGCCCGCGACGCGCCAGCGCTTTCGCTCGCACCTCACGATGCGGCTGCATCGCGGGGCGCTGTGGCATCAGCTGCAGCTCGGTTTTCCCATGGGGCTGCTCATCGCCGCGGACATTCTTGGGTTCGCGCTGTTTCAATTGATGCAGGTCCGTCTGGGTACCGTCGACGGCGCCTCGACTCAAATTGTCATGATGCTGACATCTTTTTGCTACATGCCGGCCGTCGGCATTGCCATGGCGGGCACGACCTTGGTCGGACAGGCGATCGGCGCCCATCACAAGGACTGGGCGCTGAAGGTGGGCAACGGAATCGTCCTGATTGCCGTGCTCTACATGGGGGCGATCGGCGTGCTGCTCGCCGCCTTGGGGCCCTGGGTCCTGCCTTTTTTCACCAATGCCGCGGATCCGCAGGCAGCCCAGGTCGTCATTCGCGCCGGCACCCTGTTATGGATTGCGGCGGGTTATCAATTGTTCGATGGTTTGAATATCAGCAGCAGCGCGATTTTGCGCGGCGCCGGGGATGTGCGGCTTCCGGCGGTGATGGTGCTGGCGTTATCTTGGTTGATATTCGTGCCGCTCGCGCACAGCCTGTCTTTCGCGCCGGGTCAAGGCTGGGTCGATTGGTTGCCCCAGTACGGCTTGGGCGCGGTCGGCGGGTGGTTCGCGGCATTGATCTACATCTTTTTTTTGGGTTTGATGCTCTTTCTGCGCTGGCGATCGCGCGCCTGGCAGCGAATCGCACTGCCGCTCAGCTGATGAACCGCAAGATGCCCGCACTCTATCGAATTGCCCTTGCCTGTTTCGCCTCCGCGGTCCTGCCAGGCGCATCGATCGCTGGCGGATCGGTCGCGGCCGGCTCGAGCGGCGCAGTTCCCGCCGGCATCACGCAATTGATCGCGTCCCAGCGCCTGCCGTCGAGCGCCGTGAGCTTCGTGGTCCTCGATGCCGAATCGGGCCGCGTGGTGATGAGTCACCATCCCGATACGCCGCGAAGCCCCGCTTCAACGATCAAGACAGTGACGACATTCGCCGCGCTGGACATGCTGGGCCCCACCTTCGCCTGGCAGACCCGCGCGTGGACTCACGATGGCGATTTGTTTCTGCAGGGCGGCGGCGATCCTTACCTCACGGTGGAACGGTGGTGGAGCTTCATACAGGGTTTGCGGGCTTCCGGCCTGAAATCGATCCCCGGCGACATTGTCATCGACGACACTGCATTTTCCCTGCCCAAGGAGGATCCGGGCGCCTTCGATGGCCGGCCGAATCGCTCGTACAACGTGCTGCCCGACGCCCTGATGGTTAATTTTCAATTGATCGACTTCAACCTCTCTGCCAATACCGAAACGCATCGCGTGGACATTGTCGCGAGCCCTGCTCCGGTCAACCTCGAGGTGGACAATCACATCCGGTACGCGCCCGGCCGCTGCGGCGGTCCGGCCGCCAGGGTGGATTTTCAAATTGCCTCGCCTCAATGGGACCGCGTGGTTTTTTCCGGGGCCTTGTCCCCGCACTGCGCGCAGCGGTCCTTCGCGCGCGTTTTGCTGCGGCCGGCGACCTACGCTTTCGGCACCTTCGTCCAATTGTGGCGGGAGTCCGGCGGCGTGTTCGAAGGTAAGTTGCGCATCGAAGCGACGCCCGCCGACGCCAAGCTCCTCTATTCCTTCGACTCGTTGAGTTTGGCCGAGATCGTGCGGCTCACCAATAAACACAGCAACAATCTGATGGCGCGGCATCTGCTCCTGACGCTCGGCAAAGAACGTTACGGCGAGCCGGCGACCTTGGAAAAAGGTACGGCGGCGATGGCGGAATGGAGTCTCGAACGCGGCTTTGACCTGACCGGCGTGGATATCGACAATGGCTCGGGCCTCTCGCGCAGCACGCACATCAGCGTGTTGCAAATGGCGAAGATTCTGAGCGCGGCGTGGCGCAGCCGATTCGCGCCGGAATTTTTAGCCTCGCTGCCGTTGGCCGGCATGGATGGCACCCTGCGTTCGCGCATGAAATCGAGTCCGTCCGGAGCGGTTCGACTCAAGACCGGGCATCTGGACAGCGTCAGCGGCGTGGCGGGCTACGTGACGACCCGCGCGGGCAAGACCTATGTGCTCGTGTCATTGATCAATGACGTTCGCGCGGATTTCGGCGCCGCCGAACCCGTGCACGCCGCGCTGGCCGCTTGGATCTTGGACAATTTGTAGCGCCCGGCGGATCGAGGAGCCGCGGCCTTCAGGCGCGCTCCATCTCCCAGAGAATGGCCGTGACGTTTTTGCGCACCCAGATGCCAAAGCCGATGTAGCGAAAGGATTTTTGCAGGCGCCGTCGATACCAGCCGCCGGGGCGCAGGTGGACAGCGCCGTCCGTACGGCTGCGATCGCAATTGTCGCGCCAATCCTCCTGCGTGAGCGCTGAGACGTAGAGCGCGGCCCGGCTCAAGTTGCCGAAGTTCGCTATGGCGCGTGCCGCCTGTGCGTCCGTCAAATATTGCAAAACGTCATAGCAAATCACCAGATCGAAAGGATGGCGCGGCCTGAAGTCCGCCACCGAACCCAAGATCCAGCCGAAGCGGCCGCACAGGTACTCGCTCGCCTCGAGGCCCGCATAGCTCGCCCGCGGCAGAAATTCCTTGAAAGGCTTGCGCATGAGTCCGATGCCGCAGCCCGCATCGAGAATTCGCCGCACTGGAATTTGGCATTGCCTCAAGGCGCTGGCGATGATTGCCGCGCGGCTGCGCATTTCCGTGGGAGTGACCACCCGTGTCGCGGCGTTCAGATAGAATTTTCTGAAATAAGCGGCGCTGAAATTGTTGGCGGGCGCCGCAGCGTGTACCTTACGTCCTGTTTTTTTGTGCCGAGATCCCGAGGTTTCACCCATGCTTGAGAAGTTCCCGCGCGCGCTCGCGTTGCCCGCCATGATAGTGGCCGCGTTGATTGTCTGCTCGACCGCCTGCGTCGCCGCGGCGGAATCGACATCCGCGAGCGGTGGGATGCCTTCCATCGAGTCGAAAACCGCCCCGATGCGCCACATGCCGGGCTTCCTGCCGCTGCATTGGGATGCCAGGAACGGCAAGCTGTACCTGGAGATTCCTCAGCTGAACGTCGACATGTTGTATTTCGATTCGCTCCCCTACGGTACCGGATCCAACGACTTGGGATTGGATCGCGGCCAGGTATCGGCGGCGAAGCTGGTTCGATTCGAGCGCTTCGGCCCCAAAATTCTGCTGGTCCGCCCCAATGCACATTTTCGCAGCTCCGCGCGCGATCCGGCTGAGCAGCTGGCGGTGCGCCAGTCGTTTCCCGAGTCGATCCTGGGCAGCTTCAGCGTTGCGGCGGAAAATTCCGCGGGCAGCGGGGCCGGAGCCGTCTTGGTGGATGCCACCGATTTTTTTCTGCGCGACGTGCATGGGGTATCGGAGGCGCTGGGCAAACAAGGGACCTATAAGCTCGATGCCGCGCGCTCGGCCATCGCCATCGATGCCACCAAAGTGTTTCCGAAGAATACCGAGGTCGAAGCGATTCTGACTTTCGCCTCGGACGCGCCCCTGCGCGGATCGTTCGTCGGCGACGTGACCCCGGACGCGCATGCGCTCACGCTGCGCGAGCATCAATCCTTCCTCGAACTGCCGGCACCCGGGTATTCGCCGCGGCGCTATGACGCTCGCGCCGGATACTTTCAGTTTGCCTATCGGGACTACGCGGCGCCCTTGGGTGAGCCGCTGGACCAGCGCTTCATCGTGCGCCACCGCCTCATCAAACAAGATCCGAGCTGCGCGCTGGCTTGTTTACCGGTCAAGCCGATTCAATACTATGTCGATAGAGGCGCACCCGAGCCGATCCGCGCGGCGCTGGTGGAGGGCGCACGCTGGTGGGACCAAGCCTTTCAAGCAGCCGGCTGGGCTCCCGGGACCTTTCGGGTCGACGTTCTCCCCGAGGGGGCCGATCCCATGGATGCCCGCTACAACATCATCCAGTGGGTGCATCGACTCACGCGGGGCTGGTCCTACGGTCATCCGGTGGCCGATCCTCGCACCGGCGAGATCATCAAGGGGAACGTAACGCTCGGATCGTTGCGCGGCCGTCAGGATTATCTCATCGCGGAGGCGCTGCTCTCTCCTTATGTCACGGGCCGGAAGATGGCGCCGGAGAATGATCCCATGCTCGCCATGGCGTTGGCCCGCACCCGCCAATTGGCCGCTCACGAGACCGGCCACACCTTGGGGCTGGCGCATAACTTTGCCGCCAGTGCCTTTGCGCATGCACCCGCGGAGTCCGTTTCGGTGATGGACTATCCTCATCCTTGGATAACACTCGACAAGAGCGGCATGCCGGATCTGTCCTCCGCCTACGCGGTCAATATCGGGCTGTGGGACAAGGTCGCCATCAACTACGGTTATCGGCAATTCTTGGATGGCGCCCAGGAGGGCGCCGGGCTCGATGCGATTTTGCGCGATGCCACGCAGTCGGGGCTCGTCTACATCACCGACGAAGATGCGCGGCCGCAGGGCGGCGCGCACCCGTTCGCGCATCTCTGGGACAACGGCACCGATGCCGCCGATGAACTGACCCGGATCATGCGGATTCGCGCGGCCGCGCTGGCCAGGTTCGGCGAAAATGCCATTCCTTTGGGGAAGCCGCTGGCGGACTTGGAAGACACGCTGGTGCCCCTGTATCTCATGCATCGCTACCAGACCGAGGCCGCCATCAAGATCATCGGCGGCCTGGACTATCGCTATCAGCTGCGCGGCGACGGACAGATGAACGCCGGGATTGTTGGGGCGGACGAACAGAGAAAGGCCTTGCGGGCAGTCGTGAAGACCTTGTCGGCCGAGACGTTGACTCTGCCGGAATCGCTCTTGAAGCTGTTTCCGCCGCGGCCGCCGGGCTTCGAGCGTACGCGCGAGTCGCTGCCGGCCCAGACCGGGCCCACCTTCGACCCGATCGCGGCGGCAGAAGCCGCGGCGGATCTTACTTTAGGCGTTTTGTTCGATCATGAGCGCGCGGCACGCCTGGTTGAATATCACGCCCGCGCCAATGCCCCGTCGCTTGCCGAAGTCATCGATGCGGCGCTTCAGGTCAACCGGCCCTCCCAGCCGGCAGCGGGCGTTCATCCGGGCATCGGCGTCGAAATCCAAGCCGCCGTATACGCGCGGACTGTCGAGGCCCTTCTGACGTTGGCGGCGGATCCGAAGGATTCGGTCGAAGTGAGCGCGATCGCCTACGCCAAGCTCGAGGACATCAAACGGCGCAGCGATGCAAATTCGCCGCTCGAGGCCTATCTCGTTCACCGCATCAAGCAGTTTCAAAACGATCCTGCGAGATTTGTCGCGGCCAAACCCATTGAAGCGCCGCCGGGCATGCCCATCGGCGACGGCGAGTTTTGACCGTGGCCGGTACCGTGCGCAACGTCATCTTTGATCTTGGCGGCGTGGTGCTGGACTGGAATCCCGACCACATCGTGTCGCGCTTTCAGCCGGTGGCGGAATTGCGAGCCCCGCTCAAGGCGGCGCTGTTCGGCCATGCGGATTGGCGCATGTTCGACCGGGGAACGCTCACGGAATCCGAGCTGATCGAGCGTTTGGAACCGCGGGTCGGCAGACCCAGGCAGGAAGTGATCGCGATTCTCGATGCGGTACGCGACTCCCTGGTGGAAAAGCCGGAAACCGTGCAACTGATCCGCGCGCTGCAGGCACGGGGGACGCCCTTGTACTGTCTTTCCAACATGCCCGCCACGGTCTATACGCATCTTCGCCGGCGTCACAACTTCTGGGACGCGTTCAGCGGCATTGTGATATCCGGCGAAGTCAAAATGATGAAGCCGGAGCCTGCGGTGTTCACGCATCTTCTCGACACATTCAATTTGCGCCCGGAAGAGTCGGTGTTCATTGACGATGTGCTCGCGAACATCGACGGCGCCAGGCAATTGGGCCTGCACACCATTTGGTTCAAGGACGCCGCTCAGTGCCGGCGGGAACTCGAGCAAGTTCTACGCCCGGATTGAGTTCTCCGCCTCAGTTCGGGTTCGCGAAGCCGTTGCTTCGGAACCATGCGAGCGCGCGCTTCAGGGCGTTGTCGAGCGTTTCGGTTGCCGAGAAACCCAGCTCGCCCCGTGCCTTTGCGCCATTCAGGAACTGGCCCCCGGACATAACGGCGATCGCCGTCGCATCGACACGGGGCACCGGTCCCTGGAGCCACTTGTAACGAGCCGTCTGCAAGGCTGACACCGCCCTGGCAACCGGCAATGGAATCGCGCGCGGTACCGGAGCGCCCGCAATTTGCGCGATCTTGGCCACGAGTTCCGACATGGAAATGTTCTCGCCGGTCAGCAGGTAGCGCTCGCCGGGCCGGCCTTGCTCGCACACGCGCACCAGGCCGCGCCCCGCGTCCCCGGCATAAATGACATTCCGGTTTCCCTTCACGTAGCCGGGCAGGGTCCGATTGGCGATCTCCAGGATCAGACGGCCGGTGGTCGGACCATGGTCATATTCGCCGAAAGTCATCGTCGGAATGCCGACGACCACCGGCATTCCTTCCCTGGCCTTCGCACGTGCCTGAGAGTCCAGAACCCACTTCACCCGGACGTAAGGATTCGTGCTGGGCGGCTCCCCGGAGTAGTCCAGCGTTTCATCGCCCGGCTCGCCCGCCGGATGCCGGCGCAGCGCAATGGCACCGCCCACGTAAACGATTTTCCCGAGCGGCTGTTCGGCGCAGGCCGCGTAGAAGTTCTCCATCTGGCCCATGGCCGTCTCGACCTCGGCTCGCCAGGGACGCGGGACGGTCGGGTAGTAGCCCGCGCAGTTGACCACTGCGTCCACGTTCTTGAGCGCGCGGCGCAGGGACTCGCGGTCGTTGAGGTCGGCCAGCCGCGACTCGAGCGGCGCGGGCCTCAGCCGCCGCAGGGACTTTTCACTGCGGGCGATCGCCACGACATCGTGTCCCGCCGCGGCCGCCGCCGCCAATGTGTGCTGGCCCAGCATTCCGGCCGCTCCGACGATTGCCACGCGCATGGTTCACCTCGTTGACGCAACCCAACCATAACCTTAAAGTTAACTTGAAGGTCAAGCGGCGGACAAGTGGCGGAGTGAGCGATGAAGATCGGCGAACTGGCGGAACGCACCGGGCTTGCGCCCTCGAAAATCCGTTTCTACGAGGCGCACGGACTGATCGCACCGGTGCAGCGCCGGGCGAACGGCTATCGCGACTAGAAATTGATCGACACCCTGGAGCGCAAGGTCGCGGAGATTGAGTTGCTCCAGAGGCGCCTGCGGCAGAACAAGGCCAAGCTTCTGGAAGTGATCCAGTACGCGAAAAAGCCGAACCAGCCCTGCGGGAAACACGCCGAGCACTTGATGAGAAAACTGATGCCGATCGTGCGTCGGCGGGCTTCTCAGACGGAAACGAAACCGGCGAGCTTCAGTGCCTTGCCATCGAAAGTCGCCGTAGCGCGGCAGCCCAACCGGCGATTGCGTGCTTCGATCAGGCAATCGGCAAAATCGGCCGTCGAGTCCTTCCAAGAATAGACCGCACGCTCAATAGACGGCTCGTCCTCGAAAGCCAGATCGGCGGTGTCCAACAGTGCAGAGAAAGCCATGATTATCTCTGACTTTGCCAATTCGTACCGGCTTCGAAGCACCCATTCGGTTTCCAGCAACACCAGCAGGCTTAGCAAGACAGGTTCGCCCTTGCTCACCCCGCGATCAATCAATCGCCGCGCCTTCTCATACTGAGGCTGGTCGTCTCGGGTCAAGTACCGGACGAGAACGTTCGTATCTACACCGAGCATCAGCGCGACAGTAGCTCGATGGGCACAGGCTTCCTGCCCTTTTTGTAGAGAAGCCCCGCAAGTTCAGATACGCGCTTGTTCTTTACTCGCATGATGACAACGCCGTCGGGCATCAACGTAAAGCTCATTCTGTCGCCGGCCTTCATTCCCAGACTGTCTCGAATCGGCTTAGGGATGGTGGTCTGACCCTTGCTGGTCAGCGTGGCTTCTGTACTCATGGCTGGCTCCGCAGTCCTTACTAAATGAATTATAGTAAGGATTGCGCGCCCGGGCAAGCATACGGCTTGTGCGCGATCAGAATGCGATACCCGAGGTCCAATTCCTCGAGATCCCTCAATCCTGAATAGCGCTGCTCCCATGCTCCGGAGTCGATGTCGCCCTCCAGACGCGCAAGCTGCGAATCAACATCGCCGATCTTCGAGAACGTAGAAATGCCCTCTCTAACCATCGGATCCAAGTAAGCATGTGGCCGCTTCCAATACGCGCCCAGAAAACCATCGCGACAATCTGCGGGAATGGGCACTGTAATCGTTTCGACCGGCCCAATTGCGTCCTCAAAACGCGAGACGGTTGGAAAAACGTATCGATCGGCACGGAGGAGTTCCGGAAAGTAGTCAAAGAGCCAGAATTTTTTGCAGACGGCAAAATCGTTCGTCAGGAACACGACCTTGAACTTCGCGACCCGAGAGCACTCCGCGAAACCCTTCGCCTGATCCCGCCAGTGATGCACGGTCAAGACGCCGAGGACGGCGTCAAAGCTGCGATCCCCGAACGGCAGCGCTTCCGCGCACCCTTGAATCACCGGAGCGGCGCCAACGGGACGCTGCGAGATCATCGTGCGAGACGGTTCAACCGCGACCACCATTTGCGACTTTGGCTCATATGAACCGGTCCCGGCGCCAACGTTAAGAATGGAATCGCAGCCCGCTACTGCAGCTTCGATCGCGGCGGCAATCCGTGGATCGCTTTGTCGTCGGCCCGAGTAGCTGCGTCCAATGTTGTCGTAGAGCGTTGACATAGCCTTCCGGCTAAGCGGATTCCTTGACGATGCCGGCTATGGGAAGGTGCGGGATCGCTTCACGGTCTTTTTGTAAAGCCACGGCAAACTGCGGCCAGCTTATTCCCATCCAAATCGCGCACGTAAGCCGCGTAGAAATCCGGGCCGTAGTGCAATCGAAGACCGGGAGCACCCTCACAACTTCCGCCGTTGGCGAGGGCCGCGGCATAAAAATCATCCACCGCCTTCCACGAGCCTGCGCTGAACGCAACCATGCTGCCATTGCCAACCGAGGCCGGTCTCTGGTCGAATGGCTTGCCGATCCAAAATCCAAGTTCGCGCGCGCCGTCGTTTTCGTAGATACCCCACCCGGCCGCAACACGATCCCACTCCGGGTCGCCCGTAACGCAGCGCGGCATGCCGAGCGGGGCCAATGTCGCATCATAGAATCTAACGGCCCTTTCAAAGTCATTGGTACCGAAGTAGACGTAAGAAAGCATCATGTGCCCCCGGGTGGAGAAATCAATTGTATCCGGGAACTTCTGAATCCGATGTATTCTGAGGCGGAGCCGGAGCCGTTCCAATGCTGTGTCCGGATTGGGCTTTGCACATCGAGATTCGCATGACACGAACCCGCAAGATTGTTGTATGGATTACAGTCGCCGCCTCGTTGTTGGTTGGCTCCGCCGTCATCCTCCCGTCCCTCATTTCGGAAGGACACGCCGAGTACGCCGGCGTTGCGTCCATCAAAGAGACCGGCGACTACCAAAACCCAGCACTGCTCAATGAAGCATGGGCGCTGCCCGTTGCGGCAACCTACCGGGCTGACATTGATTTTCAGCGCAACGCGAGTGTTTGCGGCCCGACCAGCCTGGTCAATGTTCTGCACTCTCTCAGACAACCGGGAAGCCAAGAGAGCATCTTGCAAGGCACGAACTTCTCCACAGTGATGGGCTATTTGCCCCAAGGGCTCACTCTCGATCAGCTCGCTGATATCGCGCGCCAAAAGCTGCAAGGGAAGGTCACTGTGCTGCGCGATTTGGACTTGGCTGCTTTCCGCGAGCATTTGAGCCACGTGAATGACCCCGCTCGTCGATACGTCATTAACTTCTCCCGCGGCCCCCTGTTCGGGTCGGGCCACGGTCATCACTCACCCATCGCGGGATACTTGAGCCAAGAAGACTTGGTTCTGGTTCTCGACGTCAACGAAAAATACGGTCCCTGGCTGGTCAAATCGGAGCGACTGTATGAAGCCATGAACACGGTCGACTCCACTGCTCAAAAGAAGCGCGGCTTGCTGCTGATTCAGTGATCCGTTGAAGGAAAGGCGTGAGCGACTCAAACAAAGTGATCCTGATTACCGGCGCGAGTTCTGGTTTTGGCTGTGCGATCGCCAAGGCGCTCGCCGCGAAGGGCCACCGCGTGTTCGGGACCGCGCGGTCACCTGGCGCGGCGGCTGGCTTCGCGACCCTCACTCTCGACGTCACGCAGGATGAGTCCGTGCATGCCTGTATTGCCGAGGTGATCCGAGCCGCAGGGCGAATCGACGCCGTGATCAACAACGCCGGCTTCGGGATTGCCGGCGCGATCGAGGACACCACGGCGGCGGAAGCGCAAGCGCAGTTCGACACCAATTTCTTCGGGCTTCACCGCGTCTGCCGAGCGGTCCTGCCGCACCTGCGTGCGCAGCGCGCCGGCACGATTATCAACATGAGTTCGCTCGCGGGGCGAATTCCGTTGCCCTTTCAGGGATTCTACAGTGCGACCAAATTCGCGATCGAGGCCTACACCGAAGCGTTGCGCATGGAGGTCCGCGCCTTCGGCATTTCCGTATCGATGATCGAGCCGGGCGATTTCGCGACATCCTTCACTGCGAACCGGCGCATGACGAACGAGACCATTCCAGCTTCGCCTTACTACGAGCCGGCGATGCGGGCAATCGCAACCATGGCCCACGATGAGCAAGCGAACCAGGACCTGTCACCGGTGATAGCCGCCGTCGTGACAATTCTTCAAAGCCGCCGCCCCGCTTTGCGATATCCGCGAGCGAACGCGCTGCAACGAACCTTTAACGCTCTGCGGCCGTTCCTGCCTCAAGTCCTCGCCGAATATCTGATTCGCGATGCCTATCGGCTGAAATGATGACGCCGATCCGCGCGCAGCGAAACATCGACGCGACGCTTGCATTTCCGTCTCACGCCGCAACATAAACCCAGGCTCTCACCCCCGACTTGAGTGTTGCCTCGACACGGGTGTACTCGGCCACTTCATATCGATCCGCGGCAACGAGTTCCTCCGCGGTGATTTCAAACACCATACCGGTCACCTCATCGTCGGCATTGGGACTGCGCTTAGCAATCGTGTGTTGCGATTTACCGCTCAACGCCACGACCGCGGCATCCTCAATCAAGATGGGTTGCAGTGCGTAGCCGGCCAGTGAGTCGGGGCGACCCGAAAGCCGTCGTCCGAAGTTCGCCAGTTGTACGGCTTTATCCTGCAGGGTCCCATAGGAAAATAGCAGGACGTAATTGGGCTTTCGATTTCTCATGGAGAATTGCGCCAGGAAAACGCGATGGCGATCATTGCATCACTGGCCGAATTTGGCCTTCATGCGTTCCGCTAACCTTGTCAGCTCTATCACCACGCGTTCGTGTGTGCCGACTCCAATCTCCTCCTGCCCGTCGGCTGCGCGAACGGAGAACTCGATGCGCCGCCCGTCAACGTTGGTCACTTTTGCTTCGCCCGTGATGCATCGACCAGCCGGCGTCGCCGCCAGGTGCCGTACGTCGACGCGCGTGCCGAGCGCGCTTTCGCCGGCGTCGAGATAAGGCTTGATCGCGTTGAGCGCCGCGTTTTCCATGATCATGATCATGATGGGCGTTGCCAGGACCGGAGGCAATGTAGCATCCTTGAAGCGGCCGGCGAGGTGCTCGGGCGTGACGACAAGACTGTACGAGCCCGCTGCCCCGATCGGTATCGACTTCATGACGTCCCCCTTGGAGTTGAAAGGTGCAGGTGAGCTTAATGCGTCCGGATGGGTGGCGATGGGCATTGTAAACCGTACGTCCCCAAACGGAGTCAAAGCGTTATTTTTTGACGTTTTCGGCACGCTCGTTGACTGGCGGACCGGGGTGGCACGCGAGGCGAAGTCCATATTGAAGCCTCTCGGCCATTCCCTGGAGTGGACCGCCTTCGCCGACGCGTGGCGCGATCAATATCAACCGGGTATGGAAGCAGTCCGTTCCGGCCGGGTCCCATATACGAAGCTTGATGTGCTTCACCGGCAGACGCTGCAAAAGATCCTTCCACAATTCGGACTCGATGAACTTCAGGCATCGGAACTCGACCAGCTAACGTTGGCGTGGCATCGCCTCGATGCCTGGGAGGATGTTCCCACTGGTCTTTCCAGGTTGCGAAAGCGTTTTCTCATTGCCCCCGTGTCCAACGGCAACATTGCAATCATGTCGGACCTCGCGCGAAGAAATGGCTTTTCTTGGGATGCGATATTGGGTGCCGATCTGGCGAGGGACTATAAGCCGAAGGCTATGGTTTACCTCGCCGCGGTTGAAGCATTTGATCTGAAGCCGCGCGAGTGCATTATGTGTGCTGCTCACAGCGACGATCTCAGAGCGGCAGCGGCCAGTGGACTGCGGACGGCGTTTATTGCACGGCCAGAAGAACGTCCCGGTGTCAGCGAAAGCACGCCAAAATACTCCGTGGATGTGCTGGCTACTTCAGTCTTGGATCTTGCGAATCAATTGGGCGCGTGATTCGCCGCAAATGCGGCCAGCTGTCTCGACACCCAACCCTTCACCCGACCGCTGGCCATCTGCTCAACAATTGAAAACCGGATCGGCTTATCGCATGCCGCGACAGCTCTGTGAACGGCGTCATTGTTCCTTTGCGATTGACCCTGCCAAAATCGGAGGCTGAAAGTACCCTCAATTCGGCTCCGGTCATTCAAACTATTGGTAACCGCGCTCGCGCCGGTAGGAAACAAAGAAGCATGCCTCGAAGTGTATCCCTGTCGTTTCTAACGGCGGTAGCATTCCTCATTTCCTTCGGTTTGCCGCTGTCAAGGGCTCGGCAAATGCAAGCGGTCGCTGATACGCCCGTGCAACCGACCATCGACTGGACCAATCGAGAGCAGGTATTCGAAGCTGCCAACGCGGGAGATGCGGTTGCCCAAATGCATGTTGCACGGCTCTACCAATCAGGGGCGCTCGGTGTTACTCGAGACCAAGCACAGGCACTGACGTGGTACCTGAAGTCGGCAAACCAAGGCAATTTGGACGCCGAAGCGAGTTTGGCGTCGATGTATAAAACTGGCGTGGGGACCGCGAAAGATGAGAATCAGGCTGATCTTTGGTCAGGGCGAGCTTTCGCGCAAATCAAGCGCGCCGCTGAAAGCGGTGATGCCGCTGCCATGGGACAGCTCGCGGTCGCATTTGAAACGGGGTTTGGTACGCAGAGTGACCCTGCCCAGTTCCTGGTGTGGGAACGTAAAGCTGCGGAGGCCGGCAATGTTTCAGCGCAGAACTTTCTGGGCAGTACCGCCGAAAACAAGAAGGATTATCAGCAGGCAATTCTTTGGTATCGAAAGCATTCGACGCATTATAAAGACCAGGAATGGAATGGTAATGCAGGACTAGTTCGCATCGCCGTAGCTACCTACAGACCGAATGAGACCAACGATACGCTGGGCCTTGATGCTCCTGATTTGGCGGCGACCCAGGTGGCCGCCTCCATCGTCACCGAATTCGGGTCCATGTCGTCTGCACGCGTGATTGAGCTATTACAGAATGCAGATGCAATCAAAGTCGATCCGAAAGGAACGAACTTTACAGGTCATGACGCGCGTGATGCGGAATGGTACAAGGCATGTAACGGGACGAAATCGCGGGACGACGTCGTTGATAACGACCGTGGTGAAAAAGCTTGCTTTCAATTGTTTGTAGCCTATGGCCGGGAGGCACTGGCTAACCCTTCAAACAGCGCCAACCTCAATTACATTGTGTCGGCGCTACTGCGTGGATGCGGCGTGTATGCCGCCTCGGCTGATAAGGGTGACGAAGGGCGAACTTGTGGACTGTTGGGCCGTGTCCTCTATGGGCTTGGCAACGCTCAAGCCGCGAGAGCGGTCTGGGACTTAGCGCCTGGGTGCTACTCCCAAGATGAAAGAGTAGGGACGCCCGTGAATGGGTGTGTTCGCGCGATGACTGGACGAGATGGAACTTTTTTTAATGACCTACGTGCTCTTGAAATCTACAACAATGATCCGGTCAAGTTGTTTGGTTTTGAACCTCGTCGGTTGGTTAGAATCATGTACACCTCGTGTAGTTTGATTCACGACAGGGAATCGTGCGCATTTTTGCAATCCTTTGGCGCAACGGTCGATATGGCGGCTGTTGACCGGGCGGAAAGCGAACGACACGAAGCACTGCAAGAGTTTCGAGCCAAAAGCGCTCGAGAACTGGAAGAAGCGCGAGCCGAGAGCGCCGCCTACAGAAATGCGCTGTTGGATACATTGCGCGGTATGCCGGGTGGGTCGGACCCGAATGCGATTCTGAACGCTGGCAACCAGCAAGCCGCAGCCATTAGAGCGATCGGGGATGCCAATGCCGCGCGGCAGCAGCGGGACGCTCAGATGCGTCTCGCTTCTCAACGAACGACACAACCGCCGACTGGTCAAGGATCGAAATCTGTCGTCGAGCCGGCGACGACTTATCAGCGTCCGACACAGCTTGCGACTTCGTCGACGGGGGCGCCACCCAGTGTCGGCTCTTCGAGTGTGAGTAGCGTTTCCAATATCTCAGCGGGTTCAGCTGCTATTCAGTATTCGACGCCGCTTGCTACTTCGTGTGTGCGCCAGTTTTGGGATCCAAACAACTACAATTGGCTTTCATTTGAGAACAATTGCGGGCAGGCGATCTATGTCAATTACATCCCTCATCGACCGGGTGGCTGGGCGATGGGCGGGGGCATGCACCTGGCGCCCGGCCATCACGACAATACAGGCCTCTCGAGTGCCGAGATCAATCAAACCGGCGGCTTTGACCTGTACGTCTGTCCTACTGATTCCGTGCCTGTTGACTTGAGCGGCAATGTATTCAGTGCGAATGTCTCCGAGTACCGCTGCAAACCGCAATAGATGCGGGAACGAGTCATAGAAGCCACGCGGGAAGACGAGCGTCGAAGACAGTGATCGCTGTAAAAGTCGGTTGAGAATGCTCGAGGATGCCCCCACCGTACCCTGCATGACGCCTTTTTCCGTCCTTGATCTCTCGCCCATCACGCAGGGTAGCGATGCGGCCCACTCCTTTAGGAACACGCTCGACCTGGCGCGTCACGCGGAGCGTTGGGGCTATCGGCGCTTTTGGCTGGCCGAGCATCACGGGATGCCCGGAATCGCGAGCGCCGCGACCGCAGTGCTGATCGGCCATGTTGCCGGGGGCACCTCCACGATTCGCGTCGGCGCCGGGGGTATCATGCTGCCGAACCATTCGCCGCTCGTTATCGCCGAGCAATTCGGTACGCTCGAATCATTGTACCCCGGGCGCATCGATTTAGGTCTGGGGCGAGCGCCCGGCTCCGACCAGCGCACTGCCCAGGCATTGCGCCGCAATTTGTCCTCAGACCCCGACGAGTTTCCGCGCGATGTTCAGGAGCTGGCCGATTATTTCTCGGTTTCGCCCCGACAGGCGGTGCGCGCAGTGCCTGGAACCGGGCTTAATGTGCCGCTGTGGATACTAGGGTCGAGCCTGTTCGGTGCGCAGGTTGCCGCGGCGTTTGGGCTGCCCTTTGCGTTCGCCTCGCATTTCGCGCCGGCGCAGATGATGGCGGCAATCGAGATGTATCGCAGTGGCTTTCGGCCCTCGCGGGATCTTGCCAAGCCGTACGTGATGCTGGGCTTTAACGTATTCGGTGCCGATTCTTTGGGTAAAGCGAAATTCCTGGCAACTTCGATGCAGCGGGCATTCGTGAACTTACGCAGTGGTCGCCCTTCGCAACTGCAGCCGCCCGCCGAAGGCTACGTCGAGAGTCTCGGGCCGCAGGAACGAGCACTCCTCGATCAGGTCTTGTCGTGCGCTTCGATCGGCACACCCGAAATGGTGCGCGAGGATCTGCACAATTTCGTCAAGCAGACCGGCGCGGATGAGTTGATGATCACCTCTCAAATCTTCGATCACGCGGCGCGGCTGCGCTCATTTGAGATCGCGGCCGACGCCTTAGCCAGCTGATTGCCGCACCTCCCGGCGGAACCCCATTAGACCCTCTCCCGTCCTCTGAAACGGCGACAAGGGCGGGAGGATTAGTACACCCCCATGAAATCACGCTTGCCGATGGGCAGCCCGTTATGGCGCAGAATCGCGTAGGCGGTAGTGACATGAAAGAGAAATTGCGGCAAGCCGTAGTTGGCGAGATAGGCCTGACCACTCAGTTTCTTTTCTTTAGGCGTGCCGGGACGCAGCACGATTTCGTTCATTTCGCTTCCTTCAAATTTGGAAGAGTCCACGCCATCAATAAATTCCAGTGTCCGCGCCAATAGTCCGTCAAGATCGGCAAAGCTCTTCTCCCTGCCTTCATAGACGGGAACAGTGACACCTGCCAGGCGCGCCGAGATCCCGCGCGCAAAATCGGTGGCAATTTGCACCTGTTTGACCAGGGGGAACATATTCGGATAAAGGCGTGCCTGTAAAAATGCGTCTGGCTCGATCGAGTTGGCGAGAACGTGCGCATTGGCCTCCGCCAGCATGGCTTTCAAAGCGGTTAGCAGTTGCTTAAACACGGGCACGGAGTTGATATACATAGGGCTGGTCATGGTCGTCCCTTGCTGGGTTTGTCGAGTGAGGTTGTTCAAATGGGCGACGCCAAATTAACATTTGCGGAGCAAGGAATGTTGACACTGGCGTCTGACCGCTTCCGGGGTCAGTACTAGCGGGCGGTTTTCGACCGCTCCATGACTGCGTAGAATGCGATGCCGCCAATGATGGCACCCAAACCAGCGATTAACGCTAACTCAGCTCCCTTGGTGAGCATTGCAGATATCACCAGGAGAGGTAACGAGACAACCAAGGACGTACTCGCGTAGAAAACGATCGAGTGCAAGTGCCAGCGGCGTGAAAGGAGAAACGCGGGAATACCAAGAACAAGCGCAGCACCGTACGCAATTGCGGCGACAGTAACGACGTAGCCCACCGAAGGAAGCGCGTGACCAATGACGCTCAGTGCTGCGACGATTGTCAGAGTGCTTGCGGCAGGGGATACCGCGAACGCTACACAAATTCGACCGATGGAGGCGCAGCGGGCGATTTTACGCAGGCCTTCGGTCATGGAATTCGAGGCGGCCGCGATTGGCGTTCGGCAAGTCTCCTCGCGCTACTGAATCCAAAATAGTTCGCCGGAATCGAAGTCGGGGGTTGGGGTCACCTTGTTCAGGTGGGAGCCGTCGACGTTCACGGTGAAGAGGTTCCGGCTGTAGATACACGGGAAGTGGCCTGTTTCGAACTTGAACCCAAGCGCTGCATAGTTGCACTTGGAATCGGCTTCGGCGCGAAAGGCGAGTTGCTGACCGTTGGGGGACCAGGCGAAATTGCGAATCGATAGATCGCGATCCATGCCGAGTAGATTGTGGAACTCGACGGGTTTGGTTCCTGTACCGTCGGCGTTGACGAGATAAATTTTAGGGATCGGTGAGCCCATCAAGAAGGCGAGACGCTTGCCGCTCGGGTCCCAGCGGATCTCCAGTATGTAGTCTGCAATGCTGCCGCTTGTTGTGGGAGGCCCCGGGTGAAACGACCACAGCGTTTTACCCGCGAGATCAGAAAGCACCAGATTGTGATCTGAATCGGTGTGTGCAATGGCGGCGCCATCGGGCCGCCACGTGGGTCTGATGACAAACCCGTCCCGCCAGATGCTCACAGGAGGCGAACCTCGCGTCTCTTGGATCATAAGGTCCTTGTAAGACTTTCCGCGTTTATCTTGCTGCTGGTCGCTGAGGTCTCGGGTATCAAGCAAATAGGCGACCTGTTGCGCGTTGGGTGACAGTGCATAGGCAGTCATGCCGTCAAGGGGCTTGAGCCCCCCGGGCATATTCAAGTGCAGCTCGATGGTCGACCCATCGCGCGATACCAAATGTACTGAGCTCTGTGTGGCGTAGAGTAGCTGGCCTCTCGGCGCCCAGTCGGCATAGGAGCCAAATTGCCTGGCCGGTACCTCACGCAATGCGTTACCGAGGATGTCCCACCGAGTTTCTGAATGTGTGGTGAGGTTGAAAACGCCAATTTCGTTAGCAGCGCCGAAAGTACCCTTGTCTCGTACTTCAAGGATAATTTGATCGTTAGCCGGGAGGGCTTTGATCCGGGCCAAGTGCTTTTCAGGAGGGATTGGCCAGCCGTCGGGGGTCAATGCTGAGGACTGCGACGGTTTGGGCGCGGCCGCGACATTGCGTGCAGTTGGCGAAGCTGCTCCGGGGACCGGCGCCGCCGCGGCAGGTGCAGCGGGAACCTGAGCGACGTCAGGATTCGAGTCGGCGCAATTGAGGTAGTTGGCGCTTAGTTCTTTCCACGCAGCGGCGGCGTCGAATTTAGGGTCGAGGGGTGTGGGCGGCGCTTGATTGGACAGTGCACTTTGCATGACGCCCAAGCCATGGTTCACCATGTATGCGGGGAAGTATTGCGGCGGCCCGACTTTCTTGACCTGTTCACAAAGGGTTGCGTGACGAGATGGATTGTCCATGAAAACTTTCATCGCCGTCTCGAAACGAGTGTGCACGTCGGGGGGCATCTCGCCGAAAAGTGCCATGATCAGAATGGTACGCGCCTGACCGGCGGTTTTGTCGGCAACCCGCATGGAGTCGAAGCTACTATCCATTCCCGCTAGGATAAACAAGCTGATCGCGTCGGCATCGCGATTGTTCTGCACGCAGTCATTGAGGGAGGAATAGAGCTCGACGGGAGTGTGGCTGTTATCGATGGAATCGAGTTGGACGCATGGGCGCTTCGGGAACAGCTTCGGTGCTTGAGCCGCAACTGTTGCGGGGCGATGCATCGCATCCGAGGGATTGGAACTGGAACGGCCGGCGCTGACTTGGTGTGCTTGAAGAAAGGCTACTAGCGCCGCGTTATTAGCGTGCGTGGCGCAGGGTAATGCGCTGTCGCCGTTGGGAGTCGCGCCGCCGATGTCGATTCCATGAGCAACGACCGCTTGAAGTGCGCCTAGGGGATCTTTCCCGTTGTTGTTGCACACAAACCAGCGAGCCAGTTGCGCGCCGCTCAATTTGGCCTTCTTGTTGGCGCCGTGCGCGAGCAGAAATTCGGCCATCTCCGGCGTGGGAGCGAGCATGACGGGAATCACCTCCAAACCAGGTTGTTGGTTGTCGATGTCAGCGCCATCGGCCAGCAACAACTCGATCATTTGCTTGCGTTCCTCAATCTGGTTGGGACCGCCAAGGATCGTGTAGCGGAGAGCTTCGTCCTTCATCGACGCACGGACATCGTGCACCAATTCATCATGTCTAACGATCAGGCGCAGCGCTTCGAGGTCGCCGCGCATGGCCACTGAATTCATGGTGACGCTGGTCGGCACGGGCAGATGTATCAGCAGCAATCGGACGATGTCGGGATGGTTTCGAGCGGTCGCCTCGGAGAGAGCCGTCTCGCGATGCCCGTCGGGTGTGGATACGTCGGCACGGTGATCGAGGAGAACTTCCGCTGTTCGCCGACTGCCGTTCGAAGCTGCGAGGATAAGAGGCGTAATGCCCAAGGGCCCGTGGAAATTCACTTCGGCGCCGCCCGCGAGTAGCAACTGCGCTACTTCCGCGGCGTCGGCAATGGCTGCACGGTGCAAGGCGGTAAACCCTGCGTTGGGACCTTGGTTCTGCACGGCGTCCACGCGAGCGCCGTGCTCCAAAAGAAACCGCGCGACCGGTGCTTGGTTCTGTTCGGCGGCATAGTCAAGCAGCGCTTCATCGGTGCCCGGACGATCGTTGATATCCACGCCCGGAGTGGAAAGATATGATTGCAGCCGCTCGATCGAGCCGCTCTTCACGAGTTGCGCGAGATTGGCGGCCGCGGCGGCACCGGCGGCCCCTTGCAGGATCGGCTTCGGCGTTGCGATGGGGGTAGGCGGAATCATGTCGGATAACCCAAGTGGGCGCCGGCATTGATTACGGATCTCGATCATTTTTGCCATTCGGACATTGGGGTCCGGCAATGGACGGCCTTGGGCCTTAATCCATTCGTTGAAAGCCTTCATGCTACAAACACTGGCACTGGTCTCGCGCGTGGATTTGTCCTGGGCCGCGGCGATCATTGCGGGAGTCAGTGGTGCGTTCGGCGTTGGCGCGGCGGATTGCGTCGTGGACTTGGGTGTGGTGTGTAAGGCGTCAGGGGTGACTTGAATGGGCTGCGCGTTGGTGCCGCAGGGCTGGTCGGAATAGGTGGTGCTGCCGTCTTTCGCGGTGCACTTGTAGACGGCGGCGTAGGTGGCGGAGATTGGGGCCAGCAGGAGAAAGAGCGCGCCCATGCGCAGGTGACGTGCGAGTCGGGAGTTACTGCTCGACTGAATCGTTCGGATCTGCATAGCGAACCCACGTCCTTGTTTGATCACCGCTTTCCTTTGCCGGATCATCGTCCTATCGGCGATGCAAACGCGTGATGGTCATCACAGGGCGCCGGTCCAAAGGACCTTTTCAATGGCGCGAAGCCTGGATCTACTCCACGGTCAAACTCTTCGCCAAATTGCGCGGCTGATCGACGTCGGTGCCTTTGAGTACCGCCACGTGATAGGCCAGCAACTGCATCGGGATGGCGAAGACGATGGGCGCTTGCAGCGCGGTCGCGTGCGCCGGCATCTTGATGACCGTGATGCCGTCCCCGCTTTCCATGCCGGCCTTGGGGTCCGCGAACACGTACAGCTTGCCGCCGCGGGCGCGCACTTCATGCAGGTTGGATTTGAGCTTCTCCAGAAGATCGTTGCTCGGCGCGACCGCCACCACCGGCATGTCTTCATCGACCAGCGCGAGGGGACCATGCTTGAGTTCCGCGGCCGGATAACCTTCCGCGTGGATGTAAGAAATCTCCTTGAGCTTCAACGCCCCTTCCATCGCAATGGCCTGCAAGGGTCCTCTCCCTAGAAACAGCGCGTGATGCTTCTCCACGAAGAGTTCCGCGAGCGCGCATATGGTTTCATCGAGTTTGAGCGTTTTTTCCACCAGTCCCGGCAGCTGCTGCAGCTCTGCAACCAGGGCGCCTTCTTGGGCGGCAGCAGGACCGTTCTTCGCCAACGCGATGGTGAGCATAATCAGGGCGGTGAGCTGGGTGGTGAACGCCTTGGTGGAAGCGACGCCGATCTCAGGTCCCGCCCGCGTCAGCAGCACCAAGTTTGATTCCCTGACCATCGAGCTCTCGGCGACGTTGCAAATGCTCAAAGTCGACAAATACCGCTCTCGCTTGGCATTGCGCAGCGCCGCCAGGGTGTCGGCGGTCTCTCCGGATTGCGAGATGGTCACGAACAAAGTATCCGGTGTGATCACGGGCTCGCGATAGCGATATTCGCTGGCTATTTCGACGCGCGCCGGTATTCGGCAGATCTGTTCGATGAGATAGCTGGCGACGAGGCCGGCGTGGAAACTCGTGCCGCACGCGGCGATATGGACCGCTTTGACGCGCTTGAAAATCTCGGCGGCGCCGGGCCCGAAAGCGGCATCCAATAATTTTCCTCCGGCGACTCGTTCCTCCAGCGTTTGCGCAATCGCGCGCGGCTGCTCGTGGATTTCCTTGAGCATGAAATGCCGGTACTGCCCGCGCTCGACGGCGTCCGCCGGCAACTCGCTTTCCCTGACGGCGCGCACGGCCAGCTCGCCCGCCGCGTCCAGGATCCGGACCGACCGGCGCCGAACCTCGGCGACGTCGCCTTCCTCCAAAAACATGAAGCGGCGCGTGACCGGCAACAGCGCCGCCACGTCCGAAGCCGCGAAATTCTCCTCTACCCCTAAGCCAATGACGGCCGGGCAACCCTGGCGCGCCATCACGATGCACTCGGGATCCGCCTCGCTCAAAACTGCGAGCGCGTAGGCGCCCTGCAAATCGGCCACGGTCTTGCGTACGGCCGCCAAGAGATTGTCGGAGGAGCCAAGATGATGGTGAATGCGGTGCGCGATGACTTCGGTGTCGGTTTCCGAGGAGAAGCTGTAACCCAGGCCCTTGAGCTCCGCGCGCAGCGCCTCGTGATTTTCGATGATGCCGTTGTGAACGATCGCCACATTGCCGCGTGAAATCTGCGGATGGGCATTCTCGGTGGTGGGCACTCCATGGGTCGCCCAGCGGGTATGGGCAATACCGATCGATCCATGGATCGGTTTTTCGTCCAATGCGTCCTGCAAGACTTTGACTTTGCCGACGGTGCGCAGACGGGCCAATTGCCCGTGATCCAGAACCGCGAGCCCCGCCGAGTCATAGCCGCGGTACTCCAGGCGCCGCAGTCCCTCCATCAAGATTGGAACCGCGCTGCGCTCCGCGACCACGCCCACGATGCCACACATATCTATCGGCCCTGTAAAAAAATGGGTGCCCAGTGTGCCCGAGAGCGGCAGGAAATCCAGGCCTTTCCAGGTCGGTCTTGCAAGCCAGATAATACTATTTGATAAATAGTATTAGTAACTATATAGTATTAGCCGATGGACGATAGCAACGAACGCAAATTCCAAAAAGAGCTAAACGGAGGCCTGGTTGGCCTGGTGCTGCTCGCGGTGCTCGCCGAATCTGACGAAGACCTGTATGGCTACGAAATCGCGAAGCGGTTGGCCCAGGCCAACGACGGGACCTCCATTTTCAAAGAAGGCACCATCTACCCCGTGCTGAGAGCGCTCTCGGCCGGGAATTTGCTGACCAGTCGCATCGTTCCCTCCTACTCCGGTCCGCCGCGCCGCTACTACCGAATCACCGAGCAAGGCCGCGGCGTGCTCGCTGAATGGAAGCAGATTTGGCGGGGCACCCGCGACTTCGTGGATCGGTTTACAGAAGCACAACCTTTGGAAACAGGACATTCCTCATGAACCGCAGCGCGCCACGCTCCATCGATCAATACCTACGGCAACTTCGCGAGGAGCTCGCCGGCGCGGATGCCGCGCTCATCCAAGACGCTTCGTACGATGCGGAGGAATATCTGCGCGCGGAAGTCGCGGCGCATCCGGGCAAATCCGAATCCGATGTGCTCGAACTGATCGCGTCCACTTACGGCGCGCCCGACGAAGTGGCGAGCGCGTATCGCGACACGGAAATCAAGGTAAAAGCCGCGATGGCAACGCCGCGCCAGGAGGCAAAATCTGCAATGGGCAGATTCTTCGGCGTGTTCTTGGACCCGCGCGCCTACACGTCCTTATTTTTCCTGTTGCTGGCGTTGCCCACGGGAATTATTTATTTTGTGCTGACGGTAACCGGCCTGTCCTTGTCGGCCGGCTTCTCGGTTCTCATCATCGGCGTGCCTTTCTTTCTCTTGTTCATGGCGATTTGCCGCGTTGTCTCTCTGGCCGAAGGCCGTTTGATCGAAGCGATGACCGGCGTGCGCATGCCGCGCCGGCCCGTGTATCAGGGAAAGGTCTTGGGTTTCTGGGCGCGGATCGGCGAAATGTTGAAAGATCCCCGCACCTGGACCACGATCGCCTACTTCATCCTGAGGCTGCCAATCGGCATCCTCTATTTTGTGATTGCCGTCGCGGGACTCTCGGTGAGTCTGTCGCTCATTGCGCTGCCGATCATCGGTGTTCTGGCCCAAGCGGGATGGTTCGGCATGGGCGGCGTGGAGGTTTTCTCCACCGCGCAGCCTGAATGGGTATTCGACACCGGATTTGGCATTCCCATCCTGGGATTGGGCGGCCTCTTGCTGCTCACCTCATTGATGCATCTGGCGCGCGGCATCGGGCGGCTGCATGCGATGTTCGCCAAATCGATGCTGGTCGCGCGCACCGACTCGAGCGCCCACGACGCGGCACAGTCGGCGGCGCCGCTGCCGGC
>Ga0210400_10000558_pt1 | contig 41361 bp, 28 predicted proteins | sample IncBWH26MmetaG_FD_155456 | JGI IMG/M metagenome (GOLD analysis project Ga0210400, IMG submission 155456) | Forest soil microbial communities from Barre Woods Harvard Forest LTER site, Petersham, Massachusetts, United States - Inc-BW-H-26-M | ecosystem: Environmental > Terrestrial > Soil >... | reverse complement strand
TGCGACAGCTCTTCCACTCAAACTTACAAATGTTTCTTCCCGCAAGGCTCCCTGTTCGAAGACATTTATTTGTACGGCAGCAATTTTCTTTCCAGCAGCATAGTGCGCGCGAACGGTTCCCCGCTGGTAACAAGCTTTATTTCTACAAACGTTCTACGCGCTCGCCTGCAAGCCTCGGATCTTGCGAAGGCGGTCACAACTTCGGGCATCGGCACATTATTCATTGATGTGGAGCAAGCGGGCTCGTCGGGGACCACATCAGTCTCCAGCGCTGTGGACATCCCAGTGGGAAGTGTGCCGCCCACGTTGATCAGTTCAACGCCCGACAGCGTCGTGCAAAATAATCCGGGTGCACTCAGCGTTGCATTCGACGGAGGTTTTTACACATCGGCCACATCGGCGGAATTCAACGGGATAAGCCTGGCCCCCCAGGTCCAGAACACGAGACAACTGCTCGTCAATCTAAGTTCCCCTGACTTCACAACTGCGGGATTGTTTCCCATCCATGTTCGCGTCAGTGGAGAGTCTCAGCTTGCGGGCGCAAATCTGGCGGTGCGCATTCCGTACAACAATGGAGCGCCGACGCCGCTGACGGTACAGCCGGTACACGGGTCAAATCCCACAGCGCTGGCCATCAACCTGGCAACCGGACTGGCCGTTACCGCCAATACCGGCTCGAATAACATCACGCTATTTGATTTGACTGCGTCGATCCCGACTCCAATCGGACCGTACGCGGTGGGAAATGCGCCAACAGGCGTTGCCATTGACGAGCTTCGGGATCTCGCCTTCGTTACAAATTCCGGCGACAACTCTTTGCAGATCCTTGATCTTTGCCCGCAGACCCAGCGTACCGCGGAAAGCTGCGCCTATCCGACGGCTGCTGCACCACCCGTTGTAAAGGCCACAATCAGTTATTCCCCGTCTTCATCATCATCTTCAGCGGTGCCTACCCTGGACGCGGTTCAGCCCTACTCTGTGGCAGTCAATCCGCTGACGGGCAAGGCGCTAGTCGTTTTTCAAGGGTCTTCGTATGTGGACGTAATTGACTACTTGAATTTTCAGGTGGTTCCCCAGTCGCCAAACATAAGTCAGATCAAGGTAACTCGCGGCCAGATCACGACGACTGGCAGCTATCCACACATTGCCGTGGAGCCGCGATTGAACTGGGCGTTTGTCACACCCGGCGGGAGCGGGAATGGCTCCGTGGTAGATCTTGGGGCTAACGGCCAGCAAATCGTGTCCCTCATTGCAGTTCCTTCTTCCAATGGCGCCGTGCGGAAGGCCGGGACCGTAACCATCACCACCACCAGCCCTCATAACTTGGTGGTGGGCGAATATGTAACAGTCAGCGGGGTAAACGATACCTCATTTGACGGCTACTTCCAGGTTGCAACCGTACCGTCCTCGACGGCCTTTACCTACACGCAAACCGGCAGCGACACCACCAGTGGAAACGGCTCGGTCAGTGCTGCGGCTCCATTGGCCACCATCAATATCAATCAGAACGTCCGCGGAATTGGTATCAACACGGAAACAGAAACCGCACTCCTTTGCGATCCCACATCTGTGTCCCTGACATTGCTGAACCTGTTGGACCAGACCACCAGCACGATATCCGGCGTCAACGGCATCACCGCCAGAGCTTCGGCGTGTGCGGTGAATCCTCTTACCGACACTGCTGCGATAGTCGACTCCACCAGCAATACCTTCTCCCTTGTGGATCTCCAGAACAGCGCAATCCTCAGCCAGTTCCCAATCGGCAACAATCCGTCCGCGGTGGCGGTCGATCCCACGATAAACATGGCCGTCGCCGTAAACTCGACGGATGCAACGGTAAGCATTATTCCGCTCGGCACCGTTCGTTCATCCCCCCCGCCAGCCACCCCGCGTCCGCAGCCACAAGTGATCAGGCTTAGTCCATTCAAAACTCTTACCAGCACTTCCGACGAGACGGTAACCGTCGTTGGTGGAGGATTTGTGTCTGGAGCCGTCGTCCGCATCAATGAAACACCCCTGGTAACCAATTTCATCAGTTCGCGAGAGCTGACCGCTAATTTGCCGGCAGCGCAGTTGGCGGGCCCGATCCACTACGTCGTTGATGTCCAGAACCCTGATGGAAGCGTGTCCAACGTGAACGATTTCTATGTCATCAAGGCCATCAATGTGGGCACGGCGCCGAGAGCGGTCGCCATCGACCCACAAAGAAATCTCGCTGTCGTAACCAACACCAGCGGAGCAGGCGGCAGCGCAAGCCTTGGATCCGTATCGGTCATCGACCTGGGTACGTTTACAGAGAGATTCAGAGTAACTACCGGGAAGTCAACACAGGGAGTTGCGCTGTCCTCGCTGTCCGGACGCGCCGCCGTCACCAACACCGACGACGATACCGTGTCCATCATTGATCTGGATACCGGGGCACTCGCAACCACCGTCTCTGTGGCGCCGACGACCGGCACATCCAAGCCGATCGGCATTGCTGTCCACCCCGGCACCGGTCAAGTCGTTGTCGCAGACAGCAATGCCTCCCAAATCAGCCTTTTCAATATCTCTTCTCCCGGTACGCCTACGGCTGTTACGGTCGACGTCGGGCCCAACGCGCCGGCGATCGATCCGACCAGAAACATCACCGCAGTTGCCGAAGGCGGGTCAGACAAAGTCGTTATCGTCGACCTTGCCACCAGCCAAATCCTCAGCCGCATCAGCGGTACGGCTCTACCGACTGGCGCAATGTACGATCCCGATTCCGACAACTTCCTGGTGACTTCCAGCACCACGAACAACGTGTATTCGTTCCACGTTGACCCGTCGACTGGAATTTACTCAGCGCCGGTCGGCTATGCGGTGGGCTTCAATCCGACCTCGCTCGATTACAACTACCGAACCAGCACGCTAGTCACGGGAAACGCTATGAGTCAAACCCTCTCCGTGCTGGATTTTCTAAGCGGAAAGGTCAAGGCGGTGATCCCGCTATCGATTTCGCAGCAATTCGCAGTGGCGATCGACCCCAGAACGAATCGCGCGGTTGTCGTCGACCAGAACAATAACCGCGTTTTGATTCTGCCCCTGCCGCGATAAGTGGAGGAGAAGGCCCAGATGCTCCGTGCATGGCTATTGATCTTATTTGCCGCCTTGGTTTTTGGCGCGAGCGGATGTGGGGGGGCAAGCAGTTGCAGCCCGACCTCGAGTACCGGCTCTAGTTCGAGTTCGTCTTCCAGTTGCACCACGACGAATCCCGTCACGATTGTTCTGAGTCCCAGCGCTACAACCAACGTTCCCTTGGGTGGCACGCTTCAATTTACTGCGAACGTTTCGGGAGCCTCCAACACAGCTCTAACTTGGCAGGTGAACGGTCAGAACGGCGGAAATCCCACGGTCGGAACCATCAGCTCGAGCGGCTTATACACAACACCCGCGACAGTACCCAATCCCGCAATGGTTACCGTCACCGCGATCTCGCAAGCCAACACCAACGATGAAGCCAACGTTTCCCTTGTGATCGTGTCGGGCGTCGCCGTCGCTGTTTCACCCGCTGTCGTGAACCTGTTGCCGGGCAACCAGCAGCAATTCACCGCCGCTGTGACAGGTAATTCCAACACGAACGTGAGTTGGTCGGTTGCTGGAGTCGCAGGTGGCAACTCCACGGTGGGCACGATCACTGCGCAAGGACTCTATACTGCGCCGAGTAGCCTCACCACTGCTCCAACATCCGTAACCGTGGCAGCTACCGCGGCTGTGGACGCGACAAAAACCGCGCAAGCCAGCGTGACCCTTCACAAGAATCTGAGCGTCAGCGTGTCACCCCTTTCCGCTGCGGTCCAAACTTTTGGGCAGCAGTCGTTCACCGGCAGCGTTTCAGGTGATTCCAGTGCCACCTTCACATGGCAAGTGAATGGCATCTCCGGAGGCAACAGTATTTATGGAACGATCGCAGATGCCGTCGACTCCTCCGGCGTGCATCACGGACTTTACACCGCGCCCAATCATGTCCCCACTACCCCCGCCGTGTCGGGCACCAATGTCGCTGTCGGCGGAGCAAAAACAACACCCGTTACCGTAACCGCCGTTTATCAGGCCGATTCTTACTTTTCTGGTTCGGGGACACTCACGATTACGGCACCGAACCAGAAGGCGCAAACCCTGCCGACGCTGCTCGGAGTCTCCGGAGGAAACGTCAACGACTCCGATACAGGCGCATGTTGCGGCGGAACTCTAGGCGCGCTCGTTTCTCGCGGAGGACAGCAGTACATACTCTCGACCAGCCACGTGTTGGCAAGGACGGATCTGGGCGCCGTGGGAGACTCCATAGTTCAGCCGGGCCTGCTCGATGCCAGCTGCTCCACCTCAGGAACCAACGCGGTAGCCGCGCTTTCGCAATTCGTCAATCTCGAATCATTTTCTAGTCCAGCACCGATTGATGCGGCTCTGGCACTCGTGTCCCCGGGCAAGGTGGATCCCTTGGGGACCATCTTGCAGTTGGGTGGTATCACCAACAACGGCCTACCCACAGATGGGCCCCCGCACGCAGGTTCAGGCGTTGCGGCATCTTTGTACGAACCCGACGGTGTAACGCCTCTGAAAGTCGCCAAGAGTGGTCGCGCCACGGGCTTAACCTGCTCATCCATCAGCGCCATTAACGTGACCGCAAGCGTCACTTTCCAAAAAGGGTGCAGCGGTGGTTCGGAGTTTCAACAAACTTACACGGATCTCGTTGTCGTGGAGGGCGGAGACTTCAGCGCGCAGGGCGATTCTGGATCCCTGATTGTCACCCAAGACACGGCTGATCCCGTCGCCCTGCTCTTTGCCAGTTCCGATACAGCTTCGCTCGGCAGTCCTGTTTCCGCTGTGCTGTCGGCGCTGGCGGACCCCAACACCGGGGAAAAACCTGTTTTTGTCGGTTCTGCCACGACGCATAGCGTCGCAGCGTGCAGCCTTGCGGGTGCGCAAATAGCTTTGTCGAAGTTGCATGGCATTGGTCGCAGGCCCTCTTCCTCGGATTTGGCACGCGCGGCACGAGTTCGCGACGCGCATGCGCCTTTCTTGTTCCGTCGGCCGGAAGTGGCCGCAGTAGGTGTAGGTGCGAGCCTCGACTCGCCCGGGCAGCCGGCGATCCTCGTTTTCGTAAATTATGCCGCTCCCAAAAGTCCGGTGCCGCAGGAGCTGGACGGTATTCGCATCCGCGTGCTGAGGGCGCCGGAGAACTTACCGGTCCGCCGCGCTCTCTCTGCTCGCGAGAGTCAACAGTTGCCCACCGCCGAAAACAACACAGTAAATGTCCGAGCACTTTCACAGCGCGAGCTGGCTAGAGCACGTTCAGTCCATAGCAACAGAGTGAGCGATCTTATGCATCTCTCCGGCGTTCAGGCCGTTGGCGTCACCGCAAGTGCGGATGCTCCGGGAGAGGCGGCACTGGTTTTCTATGTCGCCCGAGGCGCCACCCATGCGCCGATCCCTCCGATTGTCGATGGCGTGCGAACGGTAATCCGCGAATCTCGTCCGTTTGAGTCCGGCTTCGGAAGTGTGACTCACAAGGCTGGATGTTTCGTAAGCTCAAATTCCCGCCTGTCCGGGAATGCAACGACTTCGTCCAGGTCAAGGTAAATACGTTAGCGACAGCCGGCTTTCAGATCGGAAACAAAAATCCCGGGAGGAACCGTGAAGCTAAAAACCTTGGTTGGATCGCTTGCCCTGCTGTTGTCTTGTCAAACTATGCGCGCCCAGGAATCTAAAGAACCCAAAACTCTGGACCTTTATCTAGGCTATTCCTTTACGCGCGTCAGTCCATCTTCACTTTCCGGACTTGGCTCATTTCCCCTACAGGGCGGCGAGGCCTCGGTCTCCTACAAAATAACCCCATGGATCACGGGCGTCGCGGACTTTGGGCTATCCGGGACCAAGGCTCGCAATAGCAACATTGTCGGCATTCAAATTTACGGCACAGAAACAACCTATCTCTTCGGACCCCGCCTGACGCTTCCTCGTTCGAAGCGCTTTACGCCTTTTGCCGAGGCTTTGGTTGGATTTGCCCGCGCAAGCCACGGTCTGCACGACACAAGCAGCTCACAAACTTCCTGGGCTTGGGCGGCTGGTGGCGGCCTCGAAGTGCGCTTGAACGGGAATTTCTCTTTGCTCCCTATCGAACTCGATTATTTGCAGACCCATTTCAGCGAAATGCGTAATGGCCCGCAATTCCAGAATGATGTTCGCGCCACAACGGGAATTGTCCTTCATTTCTAGGGAGGATGATGTGCCTAGTGAGGATGATGTGCCTCTAGGCTTCGAACTCGCAGCTACAGATCTTAACAACTCCTCACCCTTCTTGACATCGAGGACCATGATTCCGGAATACGATGACCGCACTCCTTTGAAGTTGAGTCTGTTGTTCTTTCAAAGAAAAGGAGGTAATCGAGAGCTGCCGGTTCGGACACATCCCGCCTCAAGAACCCCAAACCCTTGGGGCCGTGCAAACCGAACCGGCAACTTTCGACGGTAACCGCGTTCACCTAAATGGTTGGCATGGGCGGGAGCGACCGCAAGACTTTTTGGGGCGGCTGAAAGCTGAAAATGTGAGGTCGCTCCCGCCCACGTGTGTGTTCACGAGCGACGTCCAGCAAATGGCAGTTACAGTAAATGAGTGATGAGGAACTACACCTCGTGAAGTAGCAACGCAAGCGCCGATTTCGAGTAGAAGCAACCGCATCCTTGTGCCTTTGACCCCAGGTTTATTGGGCGGAACTTAGTGCCGGTGGGAGCTAGAATTTAACGCGGCGGGCCAACTCGGTGAACCTCGCATCGGAATGCAGGCCATTTAGTGCTGGATCGACTTTAAGCAAGGCCATCGAGGCCGAACGATCGTTGTAAGCCTTGTCGAGCCATTCAAAGGCTTGGTCTTTATCCTTCAAGCCTGCGTAAATCAATGCGATCGCATAAGCTGGAACGTACTGTTGACGCGAACGTTTTTTCAGAAGGTCGAGTATCTTTCTTGCTTGTTGCACGTTTCCCGCAACCGCATATGCATGTCCCAGGGCGCCTTGATAAGAAGAGTCACCCCCGGACAATCGTACTGCCTGCTCAAATTCGGAGATGGCTTTTTCAGGCATGCCTTCCTTTTCATAGACGTTTCCAAGTCGAAAGTGAGCGCGAGGGAAGGTCGGGTCGATTTCAAGAGCTTTGTTTAGAGTCTCGATGGCCTGCTCATATCGACCCGCCAAGAGAAAGATTAATCCGGCGTTGCTGCTGACGATCAGGGACAGGGGATCGTCCTGTTGGGCCAGTTCCGTTTCCGCGAGCGCTTCGGACATCCTATCCATGGTGGCCAAGTCTTGCCCATTCCAGGAATGGGCCATTGCATAATTGGGGTTGCTATCGAGAGCGCGCCGAAATTCCTTTTCGGCGGCTAAGCCATTCCAATCGTAATAGAAGTAGACAAACCCGAGGGTAGCGTGGGCCTCGGCCAGACCATCGTTCATTTCGAGTGCTTTTTTAGCCGCCTCCTCTGCAGGCGGAAATGCCTCCTTAGGGGGGAGGAGGCCGTAAAGACCAAGCAGTGCGTAGGAATCGGCGACGCCGGCATGCGCCTCCGCGAAGTTCGGATCCAGCCGCACCGCCTCTCGGAAGTACCGCAAACCTGTCGTTAAAGCTGTCTCCGTTCTTCTGTTCCAGAAATAACGTCCTCTTATATAAGCTTGGTAAGCGTCAGTATTCTTTGTGGAGAGCTTGGCGAGCTGTCCTGTTTGTTCTCCCGTAAGCTTCAGGCAGATGGCTCGGGCGACTCGATCCGAAAATTCGTCCTCTAGTGTGAAGACATCTGTGGACGTTTCGTCGAACGCTTCTGCCCACAGCTGCACGCCATCGCGGACCCTGGTTAGCTGTACGGTGAGACGGACGCGATCGCCGTCCCGCTGAATGCGCCCGTCAAGCACCGCATCGACTCCCTGCTCGACGCCGGCAGCTCTGAAGTCATGCTGCCGTCCTGCGTACTTCTGAATGGCGCTAGTGGGCCTGGTGACTATTTTGTTTGTGTTGCCGAGCTTAGTGATGAGGGCGTCGGCCATCGCGATCCCAACATATTCATCACCGCTCTTTCCACCAACCGTCTGGAAGGGCAAAACCGCCAGTGATTGGACTTTCGGGGTCCCTACTGGCTGTGCGGTGTTTCCCCCCTTCACCCTGACAATGCGCGCCATGAAGAGGGTTGCGATGACGACCACGCCGACGAGCGTGGTCAGTCTCCAAATCAAAGGTCCGCGGAACGTCGAAATCAGTGGTGTTGGCCTCAGGGGCGCAGCTGATGGCGTAGTGGGCTGCCTCTTTGGGAGCTCTTCGATGTGCGCTTCCGGTTGGGTCTCCTGAATTACATGGTTCACGGTTGCGGCGAATCGGTAGCCACTTTTTGAAATCGTCTCGATGTATCGTTGGTGACCGCGGTCGTCACCGAGGACCTTTCTCAACGAAGAGACGGTCACGGAGAGGTTACCTTCTTCGACGAACGAATCCGGCCAGAGAGCCTTCATCAGTTCTTCTTTTTGGCAAAGATGTCCGCTCCTTTCCACCAGAACTACGAGCATGTCGAAGGCTTTCGGTGTCACAGCGACGGGGTGCCCCTCAAAGAAGAGCAGACGCTCGGCGGGGTTCAGCTCGAAAGGGCCAAACTGGTACAAGTGCTTTGTATCCATAGGCATGAACAACAAAAAGAATTTCTTAAGATTTCTTTTATCGATTTTACAGGACGCGGGACGCCTTCCCCGGTAGCGTCGCTCATAACCACTGTAATGCTCGCAGCGGGAGTATAGCGCCGATTCGACGACAATTCACGCTGAATTGGAAAAAGGGACTCATGGAATCAAATATTGAAACCGTCACCGCCAGCAAGGTCCAATTTAGACCAAACGCCGTGCTTACCAATCACATTCACGAAAAGCCATATTTTTGCGCGATTTTGGAGGGGAGCTACGCCGGCAAGTATGGATCTAAGTTTCAGGAGGGGCATTCGGCCGAAACGGTGTTCCGACCCGCGGGCGAAACGCACTCGGTCCGTTTCCATGATGTGGAAACCCAGGTACTCATCATCGAGTTTACCTCGAGCTTGTTGCAACGTGCCACCGAGCATTGCCGTGGCTTGGATGTATCCTCCAATTTCCGCAATGGCAAGCTGACTTGGCTAGCAAAGCGACTCTGGGCTGAGTATCGGCTGGCTGATCCCTGTTCCCGTCTCGCCGTCGAGGCACTACTACTCGAGATGCTCGTATACGTTTCCAGGCAGCATGCGCCGGCCGCCGAGCGAGTCCGAGTTGCGCCATGGCTTGTCCGAGTCAAGGAACAGATCGAGGAAACATGCGTTCAAGGACTTTCCGTCGCCGTTCTGGCAAAGACCGCCGATGTTCATCCGGTTTACCTGGTGACTGCATTTAAGAGAGCATTTCGTTCGACTCCGGGTGAATTTCAGCGGCAGGTGCGAATCCGGAAAGCCGAAGCGCTGATGTCTAAGAAACCTGCCATGCCTCTTTCTGAGGTAGCGTTGGCCACGGGTTTCTTCGACCAGAGCCATTTCTCACGGGCTTTTAAACAGATTACGGGGTTCACCCCGAGCAGGTTCCGCCAAAGCCACTACAAATCTTAGCGACGTCCAAGACGCCTTTATTCCATGCTAGACGCTATGTCCCTCTAGCGGCTTAACTAAGCCGATCTTATCTACGGATGTGTGTGGGCGCTCGCATGCGAGGGATTGCCCCAGGGGCCACGCGATCGACGTGCCTATTGCTCGCCGAAGCGCTAAGTTTGTGTACTTTGGTTTTGCACAGCTGCAATAGACCTCGGGAGTTTGGGAGAATTCTGACTTGAAATCAAAGCCTTCAAAGAAGCTCACCGGATCGGAACAACTGCTTACTCGCCGAAAAGTGTTGACCATGATGAGTAGTCCTCTCGTCTTGTCGGCATTGCCCCTCCGCGTAGAGGCAGGCGCAACTGCCATCCAGGAGCCGAACGGCGTGATTTACGACTTGCTGGTCAAAAACGGCAAGGTGATTGATCCGTCGCAGAACATTGAGGAACATCGTGACGTGGCCATTCGGGGAGGCAAGATCGTCCTCGTTGAGAAAAACATTCCGGCGGGCCAGGCGCGGCAAGTCCTCGATGCGACGGGCAAGATTGTGACCCCCGGACTAATCGACGTGCACGTGCACGTTCTCCCGTACGTCGGGGAGACCGGCACCGAAGCGGATCCTTGCTGTGTCACACGCGGTGTCACTACTGTAGTCGACGCCGGAACGGCCGGCTCGTTTGCTCTGCCCGCGTTACGGAAATTTGTCGTTGAAAAATCGGAGACCAGGGTTCGCGCACTGGTGCACGTCGTAGCGATTGGGATGATCGTAGCTGTTACTCCGGGAATGGAGGAACTTGGAGACCTGCGGTATTGCGATCCCAAGCGTGCGGCCAAGGCGGCCCTTGAGAATAAGGATATAGTTTTGGGATTCAAAGTCCGGATTGATCGGAAGTTTACGGTCCCTGGAACCAACGACATCGAAGCTATGAAGCGGGCGCGCATGGCAAGCGATGAGGCATCGCTGCCTATCACGACGCACATCGGCGGTTCCTACACACCCTTGAAGGACTTTATGGTGCTGATGAAAGAAAGGGACATCGTCACCCACATATATAACCCGCGTCCGAATAGCGTCCTGGACGAGAGCGGGAAGCTTCTGCCTGAAGTGATCGACGCTCGCAAGCGAGGTGTTCTATTCGATGTCGGGCATGGAAGAACGAATTTTTCATACAGGATCGCGGAGAAATGCCTGGGACAGGGACTGGTTCCGGACACTATCTCAAGCGACGTCAGCAACGGCAGCGTAAGAGGTCCCGTATATGACCTCGTCACGACGATGGCGAAAATGATGACGCTGGGCATGAGCCTCCGCGAGGTCATCGAACGTACGACGATCAATGCGGCTCGCGCGATGAATTTCGGAGTGGACATCGGAACCCTCAAACCTGGCGCGGAGGCCGATGTGGCCATCTTTGAACTCCGCTCCGGTGAATTCAGCCTGGTGGATTCCGAGGGTCAGACGCGCATCGCCCGCCAGAAGCTAGTGCCGGCTGCTACGGTTCGAGGTGGGAAGGTGTTTTACCCAGCTTAGGATGGACGTGTGTTCATTGAAGAAAGGAATCGAGAGCTGAGCTATGAGTGTCGAGAAAACGACTAAAAGCCTCCGAGGAATTTGCGGCATTGTCATTGTTGCTGGGTGCGCTATCTTTTTTGCGAGCTGGAGACCCGCGGTAAGCGTCGCGCAAGAGCGGCAGAAATCGCAGGCGCCCAGCTTTCGCTTGGAGCCTCTCTGGCGCAAATCCCTGCCCCCGCGCTGGATAACTGGTGAAGTCGGTGGAACCTGCTTTGATGAGCAAGATCACCTGTTCACAGTAAATCGCGGCAACCTCACGCCCAAAGAACAAGTACTCGGCGATGTATCAAAGGCAGTAATCGAGTTTGATACCGACGGAAAAATCGTGAATTCCTGGGGAGATCGGGAAATCTTGCCGAAGAAGTTGCACGGTTGCTTCGTCGATTACCAAGGAAACGTCTGGATCGCAGGCAACGAGGATTCGATCGTTCAGAAATACACCCACGACGGCAGCAAATTGTTGCTGCAGATCGGCACAAAAGGGCGATTCGATACATCGGACGGAACCATCAATGGCGCTCCGATGAACTCTAGCCACGAACTTCTAAACCTACCGTCGAGCGTTGCCGTTGATCCCGAAAATGGAGACGTGTATATCACAGACGGTTATGGCAATCGTCGAGTGGTCGTTTTCGATAGGAATGGACACTTCTTACGCCAATGGGGCCGCCAGGGCACACTGGCGGAGGTAGACGCTGGTGTTGGCGGCGTTTTCTTGAAGGTTGTGCATTACGTGGTTCTTGGAAACGATGGCCTGGTGTATGTGTGCGACCGCTTGGGAGGACGCGTTCAAGTGTTCGACAAGTCGGGTAACTTTAAGCGGAATATCATAATCGAGAGCAAGACCGCCCGCCTCACGGGAATCGGCTCGGTCTGTCAAATAGCATTTTCGCCGGATCGCGAACAAAAATACATGTATGTCTGCAACTGCGGAGACGAGGAGATACGCGTTCTAGATCATGCTACTGGCGAAACTCTCGTAAAATTTGGCCGATCCGGTTTCGAGGCTGGCGAATTCAATGGCTTACATAGCTTAGCTGTCGACTCAAAGGGAAATATTGTGACCGGGGAAGCTGGCGTGGCGACGGGCGGCGGGCATCGCGTGCAAATGTTTAGGTTTGTGGGGAACTGATTCGCGGTGCGATCAGCCAACCATCACGGTGCGGACTTCTAAACAAATGCGATCTCCGGCTTTCCAGGGACTTTCATGACTCGATCTTCGCGCAGACACGCTTTGTTGTCGGGTCTCGGCCTGACGGCAGCAGCTATACTCGCGGAAGGCGCGGATTCTTCGGCCAATTCCAAAGGAACGTTATCAGGTTCCCCGGACAGGCCTAGCGGCGCGTTGGGCCTTGCGGAGGCAAACAGCCTACCCGAGATTGAGGCGCTCGCTCGCGATTCCATGGTGCCGAGCGCCTATCAATGGATGTCTGCGGGAGCGGCCGACGAGATTACGCTGCGATGGAATCGTGAAGCGCTGGAGCGCCTTCGCTTGCAGACGCGCGTTCTGGTGGATGTCTCGGTTCTCGATACGCGCTCAAAACTGCTGGGGCACGAATTACCGTTTCCTATTTTGCTCGCGCCCACCGGCGGGCAAGGAGTTATGCATCGGGAAGGTGAGGTCGCTACGGTACGAGGCGCAGGCGCGTCTTCGGCGACGGCAGTGATCAGCGCTGCCTCCTCCTTCCCGATCGAGGAGATTGCGCGAGCGGCATCGGGGCCTTTCTGGTGCCAGTTATTTATAAAACCAGACCACGCACTTACGCGCAGCTATGTCGAACGCGTCGAAAATGCTGGGTGCCAGGCCCTTTGTGTGACCATCGATGACCCCGTCACGGGTATACGAGACCGAATATGGCACGCCGAAAGCGTTGCGCCGAACATTAAGTCCGTAAATCGAACAGGAATCACAAGCGCGAAGTACGGGCCGCCGGGAACCAGGTACAAACCAGTTGTTCCAGACAAGGTGACCTGGGACGACATAGGCTGGCTCCGTTCATTCGCGCGCGTTCCTGTCGTGCTCAAAGGCGTATTGCATCCCGATGACGCGGAGAAAGCGATACAGGCAGGCGCGTCAGGGTTGATCGTGTCCAACCATGGGGCACGTCAACTCGATACTGTTTCGGCCACCGTCGACGCTCTTCCATTCATCGTGGAAAGGGTGGCGGGTCGAATTCCTGTGCTGGTCGACGGTGGAATTCGACGCGGCACCGATGTGCTGAAGGCATTGGCATTGGGAGCTTCGGCGGTATTGATCGGCAGACCATACGTGTACGGACTCGCCGTGGGCGGAGCGGACGGCGTGAGCCGAGTGATTGACATACTGCGAAGCGAGCTAGAGGTTGCAATGGCTCTGACCGGATGTCCGAGGATCGGCAGCATCAACCGGTCTGTCTTGAGCCAGCACCACAATAGTTAAGGTCCATGGTGGAGCCGACAATATGCCAAAGAACTTGATAACAAGCGCACTGCTGCAGCGTTGCTCCGCGGTAGCGACGAGCACATGGAGTGATGCTCTAGATCAACTGGGTATCGCAGGGGTGGTTCAGGGTCTGGCCCTTCAAAGCGGTTCAGGCCGCGTAGCAGGATCGGCCGTCACGGTAAGGGAAACAACCGGCCCACTGAATGAGTGTTCAAGAGAATCCTTCAACGTCGGTGCGTTCATCGACGTGCTCGCTGAAGGAAACATTCTGGTGATCGATATGGACGGCGCCATGATTTCCTCGTTCGGAGGCCTCGCAGCTCAGGCTACGCGGAAACAGAGAGCGATGGGCGTTGTTATCAACGGCGGATGCCGTGACGTGGCGGACATCAGAGCATCCGGACTGTGGGTAATGAGCCGACACATCACACCGGTATCAGGAAAGGGACGTGTGCGGGTGGATGGTGTGAACGTGCCGATAACCGTTTGCGGCGTCCAGGTGAACCCGGGGGATTGCATCATTGGCGATGAGACTGGCCTCGTTTGTGTGGGGGCTGACAAGCTAATCGATGCGTTGACCACTGCCGAAGGGCTGCGCGAGCAAGACGAACGCTTCTCAGATGCTCTTTCCAACGGCGACAGTTTTGGGTCCACTGCGGCGCGCTTAAAACATTTGTAGGCGCTAAGGGACGTTCACGATTATACGGAGCCTCTTTGGAACACGTCGTGTCGCGATACCAGACCGCAAAACCGACGACAGGTGCGGATCGTGTCGTCACGACTCTGCAGGGTATAGGTGTAAAGCGTCTGTTTGGGATGCCAGGTGGCGGAAGCAATGCCGATCTGATTGAAGCCGCCGCGCGCATCGGATTGCCTTTTTCGCTGGCGCACACAGAAACCGCATCGGCCTTCATGGCCGCGGCGCAAGCCGAAATCACAGGCCAGCCTGGTGCATGCCTGGCTACACTTGGCCCGGGAGCGGCTTCACTGATGAATGGTGTCGCTAACGCCCACCTGGATCGCGTTCCACTGATGGTTTTGACAGACTGCCATGCTGGTTCAGCGGGCGTGATGCAGCACCAGGCGTTATCGCATGGACAAATGTTTTCGCCGGTTGTGAAGTGGAGCGCAAGACTCAGCGCGGGTGAGATTGATCAACAGTTGCAACAGGCCGTCGAGGCCGTGTCGAGTGTTCCCTACGGACCGGTTCATTTGGACATCTCTTCCGAAGTTACCTCTGCCGCCATGGAAGCAAGTCCGGATCGTGCGTCTGTTTTCCCGGAGTCCGGGGCAGAACCGCAAAGATCTCTTCCTCAAAAGGTGCAACAAATCCTCCGTGCGGCTAAACGCCCCGTCTTTCTCCTGGGCTTGGGCGCACGGTCGGCCGCCATTTCCCGCGAAGTGCGTGAGATGTGCGAGCGATTTAATATTCCAGCGCTTGTAACCTACAAAGCCAAAGGTGTCGTGCCCGATACGCATTCCTGGTTCGGTGGAGTCTTGACCAACGGAGCGCTCGAGCGTGAAGTCCTGGAGGGTGCCGATGCTTTCCTCGCGATTGGCCTGGATCCAGTGGAGCTCCTACCCAAAGCCTGGACGCTTAAGCAGCCGATCCTCTCTATTACACCGTGGCCTTTAATCCAAGAACACATCCCGTTCGATTACGAACTTGTTGGGCCTGTGGTGCCGTTGCTGCAAGCCGTCGCGGGGTTCCTGTCTCGGGAAGATGGTTGGAGCCCGGCTGAGTTGGTTTCGCTTGTTCGGCGGCAACGCGACCATATGCGTCCCCATGGCCATCCAGGAGAGCTTTTGCCTCATCGCGTGGTGGAACTTGTCGCTGACCGATATTCCGGTGCGCGTATAACCGTGGACGCAGGTGCGTTCATGTTCCCTGTTATGGCACTATGGCCCACTAACGAGCCGGTTGGTGTTTTGATCTCGAACGGACTCTCAACAATGGGTTTTGCGCTGCCTGCTGCAATTGGAGCAGCTCTGCTGGAGCCATCGAAGCCGGTCGTAGCGTTTACCGGTGACGGCGGTCTGTTGATGTGTTTGGGCGATTTACGCACCGCTGCACGCGAGTCTCTACCCGTGCGCCTCATTGTTTTCGATGATGGGGACTTAAGCCTCATCAAAATTAAGCAAGTTCAGCGCGGTTATCAGCCGATTGGGGTTTCCATAGGAGAGATTAAGTGGCAATCCTTAGCCGCGGGTCTTGGAGTATTGGCCGTCGTGGCTAGCAGCGAAGAGGCACTCAAGGCGTGTCTGGCAGAAACAGTGAAGCACCCGGGACCCGTACTCATCGCCGCGAGGATTAGTTCTGAGGGATATCAAGCAACCATACGCGCTATGCGAGGTTGAAGATGCATTTCTCGCGGAATAAGGAAGGACAATTTCTTTGGTGAGAGAGATGCCCGGGACTGCTTCGATCCCTCCGGAAGCCGTGAGCCGGCGCTTGGCCGATGTGTTGGCGGGAACCACGTACGCCGATTTGCCATCGCCAGTCGTCACGGAGACCAAACGCGCCATACTCGATTGGTTGGGATCGGCTTTGGCCGGTGCGGTGGAGCCTGCGGCGCGGCGGATGCAAGAGGTCGTGGCGGGATTGGGGACCTCACAGGAATCAACTGTTTTTGCCGCTGGCAGGTCATCGGCGGCGGGTGCGGCACTGGCAAACGGTGTCGCTTCGCATATCCTCGAGCTCGATGATGTTCACAAGGGTTCGACGTTGCACGCTGCGGCTCCGATTATCCCCGCCGCGCTCGGCATGGCTGAACGAGAGCACGTGAGCGGTCGCACGTTCATACTTAGCATCGCTCTCGGTTATGATGCAGCGCTTCGTATCGGGGAGGCGGTAAACCCCAGCCACTACCGTTTTTGGCACCCGACGGGCACAGCGGGGACGTTCGGCGCCGCCGTCGCTGCCGGTACCATAATGCAATTGAGCGCAGCGCAAATGCTTGACGCGCTGGGCAACGCGGGGACTCAGGCAGCGGGATTATGGGAATTCAACAGCGATGGTGCCATGAGCAAGCACCTGCATCCAGGGAAAGCTGCTTTTAACGGTGTCTTGTCGGCTGACCTCTCACGCGCAGGCTTTACCGGAGCGAAGCGAATTCTGGAAGGTGAACGTGGGTTTTTGCGAGCCATGAGCACTTCGTTTGATGTGACCCGCATCACCGATGGCCTAGGTAAAGCATGGAAGATTACCGAGAACTGCTACAAACTGCATTCCTGTTGTGGACATACACACAGCGCGATAGACATCGCGCTTAATGTGCGTTCGCAACGCAAATGGTCGGCCGAAGACGTGGTAACGAACGTTCGCGATATTCACGTCGAAACCTATGGTCCTGGTTTTGAGATTGTCAAAGAACCGAATCCACGCTCGGCGACGCAAGCGAAGTTCAGTATTGCGTACTGCGTCGCCGTTGCATTGCTTGAAGGTCGCGTTGGACTGGAACAGTTCTCTGTGGAACGATTCGCGCCCGATGGTGTTTGCGATCCGCGCATCGCAGCGATGCTGCGCCGTATGCGCGTGACGGTGGAAGAAGAGCTAACACAGAAATACCCCTCCGCTTGGCCCGCTCGTCTTACTCTCGCGCTGGGCGACGGCTCCCGGCTCAGCGGATGCAGCGACTACCCGCGCGGCAATCCGGAACACCCGCTCACGACCAGTCAATTAGAAGAGAAATTCCTCGTTTTGGTAGGGTCGCGCTTTGGGAGTGACACCGCGAATTCCGCACTTCGCACAGTGCGCGAGATTGAAGATTGTCCGGACGTAGCGATGTTATTTCCCAATGTCCTCCCGGGCGACACGGAGGTTCAGCGTCAATCATGACGGAGAAGCACGCAAGGTTAGACCCGTTTCAGGAATACCGTCAGGCCATACGGGAACTCTGCGCGCGGTTCAACAGCAAATACTGGCAGGACGTCGAGGAACGCGCGGCCTATCCGGAGACGTTTGTTAAGGCGCTGACGGATGCCGGCTGGTTGGCCGCATTGATTCCCGAACAGTACGGCGGTGGCGGATTGGGAGTGAGCGAAGCGGCGGTGATCCTGGAAGAGATAAATCGCTCAGGCGCGAACTCCGGTGCCTGCCATGCACAGATGTACATCATGGGCACGCTCTTGCGACACGCCTCTGAAGGGCAAAAACAGAAATACCTCCCGGCGATTGCGTCCGGTGAATTACGCCTGCAGTCCTTCGCTGTGACTGAGCCGACTACGGGAACCGACACGACCAAGACGGCGACCTTTGCGGCACGAAAAGGCGACAGATACGTCGTTAATGGTCAAAAAATCTGGATTTCGAGAGTCCAGCACTCGGATCTCATGCTGCTGTTGGCGCGCACCACGCCGTTGCCGCAGGTCAAGAAAAAGACGGAGGGCCTCTCGGTTTTTCTCGTCGATTTCCGCAATGGAAACCAGCAAGGACTCACTGTCCGCCCCATCCGCAACATGGTCAATCATGAAACCAACGAGCTGTTCTTCGAGGATTTTGAAATCCCTGCGGAGAATCTAATCGGAGAAGAAGGCAGTGGGTTTCGTTATCTGCTCGATGGCATGAATGCGGAGCGCATTCTTATCGCTGCCGAATGCATCGGCGACGGTTACTGGTTCATCGACAAAGCGCGCCACTATGCGAATGAACGCATTGTTTTCGACCGCCCGATCGGCAAAAATCAAGGTGTCCAATTTCCCATCGCCAATGCCTATGTGCAGGTACGGGCGGCGGACTTGATGCGCTTTGAGGCCGCACGGCTGTTCGACGAAGGGGTGGCGTGCGGCGCCGAGTCTAACATGGCCAAGATGCTGGCAGCCGATGCTTCGTGGAATGCCGCAAACGTCTGCTTGCAAACCCACGGCGGCTTCGGATTCGCCGCCGAGTACGACGTCGAGCGGAAATTCCGGGAGACGCGGCTCTATCAGGTGGCGCCGGTCTCTACCAATCTCATCCTCGCGTATATCGGAGAACATGTACTGGGAATGCCGCGGTCCTTTTGATTCGGATTGAGCGTATATGAAAAGCGATTCCAGTCCTCCGTGGGGAGACGTTCGGGTTGTGACTCTCGAGCAAGCCGTTGCCGCCCCCTTTTGCTCCCGCCAATTAGCCGATATGGGGGCTGATGTCATCAAAGTCGAACGACCGGACGGCGGCGACTTCGCGCGGGCGTACGATGGAGCGCTCCACGGATTGTCGGCATATTTCGCGTGGCTCAATCGAGGCAAGCGCAGTATCACGCTTGACTTGAAAACAGCCGGCGACCGGGAAGTTTTCGCGAGATTGCTGGAGCGCGCGGATGTGTTCATCCACAACCTCGCGCCGGGCGCCGTGGAGAGCCTCGGATTTGGTTACCCATCCGTCGCCAAGGACAATCCTCGGCTCATCTGGTGCGCTATCTCAGGATATGGTCCCGATGGTCCTTACCGTGATAAGAAGGCGTATGACTTGTTGGTGCAAGCGGAATCGGGTGTTATGAGCCTGACCGGGACCGCTCAGGTGCCGTCCAAGGTCGGGATCTCGATCGCCGACATTGCATCTGGGCTATATGGATATTCCTCGATCCTCGCGGCCCTGCTAAACCGTACGAAGACTGGCAACGGTGAACGCATCGAAATCTCCATGCTGGAATGCCTTGCGGAGTGGGCGACACCGGCAATTTACGTATGGCAGGGAACAGGCAAAACGCCCGCGCGATCTGGCGCGCGTCACAATATGATTGTGCCCTACGGTGCCTACCCGTGCGCAGACGGGATCGTGACCTTTGCCATTCAGAACGACAGGGAATGGCGGCGCTTTTGCTCTGACGTGCTGCGCATGCCTGAGCTCCTCGATGACGGACGGTTCGCAACGAACGCGAAACGTTTGGGCCAGCGCAATGAGCTCGAAAAGATCATTGAACAGTATCTGGGGACGCTCACGCGATCAGAAGTGATTACGCGTCTGGACGCTGCGAAGATAGCCAACGGTGAGATCAACGATGTGGCGGCTGTGGCCCGGCATCCGCAACTCATCGCTCGCCAGCGCTGGGTCAATGTCCCCTCGCCATCTGGAGACATTCCTGCGCTGATCCCTCCCCACAATCTCGAAAGCGCCCCGCCTCAAATGCGTCCAGTGCCTGCGCTGGGCGAGCATTCAGAAGAGATTCTTGCGGAGCTTGGTTTTCGGAGCGAGAAATGATTTCCCCGCAGGGCATCCCGGTACGCCTTGAGCGCAGCATGTTGTTTGCTCCCGCCTCGCGATACTCGATGATCGAAAAAGCCGCGGCGAGCGCGGCCGATGCAGTGTGTCTCGACCTGGAAGATTCGGTGAGCGTAGAGGAAAAGGTGAACAGCCGGGCAAATGTGATCCGGGCATTCAAGGAGCTCGATTTTGGCGGGGGCTCGAGAATGTTTCGAATGAATGGTCTGGATGGTCCATTCGCATATCGCGACTTAATTGAAATTGTCGAGGCGGCCGGCGAGCACGTCGATGTAATCATGATCCCCAAGGTCAATTCGCGAGAGGACGTTGTGTTCGTGGACACCCTGCTTACACAGATCGAATCGCATACTGGCCTGAGCGTCAAAATTGGGCTGGAAGCTCAAATCGAAACGGCGGCCGGATTTCTGGCAGTCGCCGAAATCGCTCGCTCTTCGATGCGCCTGGAAGCCTTGGCCTTCGGACCAGGCGATTATGCGGCCTCGCTGCAGATGCCTTCAGCAAGCATAGGTGAATTCGATCGCTACGACGAAATGTACCCAGGCCACAGGTGGCACGCAGTGATGCATGCCATCGTCGCAGCAGCACGAGCACACGGGCTGCGTTGCATGGACGGTCCCTTCGCCGGCCATAAGGACCTTGCAGGTTTTGAACGGAGTTGCCAGGTTGCGCGGGCGATAGGCTTTGATGGAAAACACTGCATTCATCCAAACCAAGTGACGGCCGCAAACGGGCTATTTAGCCCTGGGGCCGAGGAAGTTGCTCACGCCAATGAAATCGTGCACGCATACGAGCAAGCGGTTGGACGGAAACAGGGCGCCGCGAGCCTCAACGGGAAGATGATCGACGCGGCCAGCCTGCGTATGGCCAAGGTGGTTCTTGAGAAGCATCGATTAACGACGGGAAAAACAAATGGCTGATTCAGTGCAGGGAAGTGGACGCTGCTATGAGGACTTTGAAGTGGGGACGGTAATTCGGCACTCGCTTGGTCGCACTGTTACGCCTACCGATAACACGTGGTTCACGCTTCTCACCGTGAACACCAATCCTATCCACTTTGATGCGCACTACGCGGCACAAACGGAGTTTGGTAAACCCTTGGTGAACTCGACGCTGACCTTGGCGTTGGTTACCGGGTTATCAGTTGCAGATGTCTCGCGATACGCTATCAATTTGGGCTGGGATGAGGTGCGAATGCCCGCGCCGGTATTCGAGGGCGACACAATCTACGCACAGACTGACGTCTTGAGTCGCCGCGAATCAAAATCAAGGCCTCATATGGGATTAGTGGAGATCAAGACCACCGGGTTCAAACAGGACGGTACAGTCGTGATGGAATTTAGGCGCACCATTCTGGTATACAAGCGCGAACACGTCCCACAGCTTCCCATTCCGACTCCGAAGAAGTGAGGGGACATCACTCTCCTCGCCCGGTTCTAATCATCTTCCATCCTTCCTTGAGACGTTTGTCGACCTCCACCTTGGTCAGCGCCGTGATGCCGCAAGGAACCTTGTGAGCCTTGCATGCTGTCAAAATCTTCTGTCGGGCCTCCTCCACCACGGGCGACTCTCGTGGTACGCCAAGGTATTGGTGCAGATCGCCTCCCGCACCGATGAAGATGGCGCCCACTCCCGGCACTGAGGCGATCTCATCGACGTTCTTCAAGCCTTCCGCGGTTTCGATCATGGGAATTGCGAGGAGATCGCCTTCCGGATTGAGCGGCCAGAGATCAGCGTGCTGTTCATATTCAGCTGCCGAAATGCCCCATGCAAACACGGCATTTCCCGGAGAGTAGCCGCGCAATCCAGGCGGTTCTTGGTAAGCGGAGGTTTTTTGCTGTGGATAGCGCATGTACCGGACAAGGCGCATCATTTGCTCCTTGTTGTCCACGCCGTTGAAGATGATACCCATCAGACCCATATCCAGGGCTTGTTTGACGAACCAGTCGTTGCTCTCCAGGTCTCGTCCGTACGGTGGGAATCGCGCAAACAATGCGACCTTCGGCTGTGCATTGCCTTTCTTGAGCGCTGCACCTTTATCTACCATTGCGGCTATGCAAAAGGCCAGCCCATCCAGATTCAGGGGTCCATGCTCCATGTCGACGTACGCGTAGTCAAGGTCCAGTCGGGCGAGCGAATGGCAGTTCTGCAGGGACATATCGTCGGTCTGGGTGCCGATAATGGGTTGATCGTGTGCAAGCTTTTCGATAGCGGGATTGAGGTGTGGCGTCGCCTGCTGTGCGAAGAGTCCAGCGCTAGCTGCAAGAAGCGACACGGTAACGAGAGAGATGATCCATGCAGGAAAGCGCGGTGCGGATCGATCGGTGCTCTGTCGTGTCAATAGTCGTGGCAACTTTGGCATGCGAAAGTCCCCTTTTCCTATGGGTGATGGTTTTGCGGATGCGCCATAAATCATGCGGAGCCATGGTTTGAGTCCCGCGGGCGGAAGCCCCACGGCGTAGCAGGCCATCCTCGGAAATAGATTTACGGCACCACCTTGTACACCTGCACTACGGCGTCCGTCTCCCCATGGTGGCTAACAACCATGTAAAACAGATTCGATTTGGGCAGTAGAATCCCTGTTTCTGCGTGAAACGCGGTGGGTACCTGCCCTAGGTTGTCATAGCGGTCGCCTTCCTCGTTTTTCTGGATTACTTTGAGAAACGGAACGCCCACCAGATAAATGCGTCTGTATTCTGGATCGTAGATGGCATCGTCGTAATTTCCGACGCAAGCTACGCTGGTCACTATTTTGCCGGAATCCGAATCCATGACTACGACCTTGCCGGGATCGCGAGCCAGCACAAACAAGCGATGGTCGGCTTCGTCAAAGGCCAGAGGCCCGTTATTCCGGCCTTCCTGAGCAATCGACCAAGTTGCGACAACCTCCCGTTTTGTGCGATCAATTACGCCGACGGCGGCTTTTGCATACATATTCACAAAAAGGCGAGGTCCTGATTTCTCGATGGCCATCGCTTCCACGCGGTCCCCATCCACTTTGATGTCCGCGACTTTTTTCCCCTCGGCCGTGTCAATGACGCTGATCAGACAAAAGTCTTCATGGTCATCTTTCCCGCCGTTGCCGACATAAAACAGATGATTCTCCGCGTCGTACACGCTTGCATCGGCATGGGCCTTCATGGGAATCGTGTCCAACAGCTTGAAGGTTGTTCCGTCGTATATCTCTACTTGATTGGGTCCTCCGTCATCAACGACGTACAGCTTTTTGGCATCGGCGTTATAGGCAAAAGAATGAGGCGCCTTGGGGCCGCGGAGGGTGCGCAGAACTTTGTTGGTGCGCAGATCCAACACCTCAACCGCGGAGTTTTCCTCGGCCGCCAAAAACAGTCGCTGCCCTGGAACGTCCACGGCGAAGTGGTCAAAGTCACCATCCTTAAGCCCGGGCAGCGGTATTGTTTGAACCAGCTTCAATGGCCCAGGTACCTGGCATTCGGCGCTGACTGCGCAGAGTGCGACTACAATTGAGAAGATCGCGATAGACTGTTTCACCTGTTCCCCCATACGCGTTTTGTTGCAACGTTTCGTCGCGGATTATAGTCCTGTTTTTTAATGTTTCTCATGAACTGCGCTGCTTGTGACGTCCAAACTGGCATTGCCAATAGTGATCAGACTCACAAGATTCGAGTTTAGCGCCGATTTTTCTGCATTATTTAAGGGTTGCGGACCCGAACAGCGAACTCCCAGCCGAGCTTAGGAACATCCCAGGGACATTTGTTTCGTGCTAGACGATGGTGTCACTATCCGCTTAACTTCCACGATATATGAAAAACACGCAAACTGATGCTGTGCCGGGGGTCGAGATTTTGGGCGCGAACGACCAAACGTTTACCGAAATATTGACTCCGGACGCTTTAAAGTTCGTCGCCGATCTGGAGCGACGATTTGGTCCGAGACGCCTGGAATTGCTGGCAGCTCGGGGGAAATATCAGGAACGGCTCAACACCGGCGAACGTCCGGACTTTTTGTCGGAAACGGCCGAAATCCGCAATGGTAACTGGACGGTAGCTCCGCTGCCATCCGATTTGTTGGACAGGCGAGTTGAAATCACCGGGCCGGTGGAACGCAAGATGATCATCAACGCACTCAATTCCGGTGCGAAGGTGTTCATGGCGGATTTTGAGGACGCCAACACGCCAACGTGGGGCAACCTCGTTCAAGGTCAGGTCAATCTGCGGGATGCCATCCTTCGCACGATATCCTATGAGGACAAGCAGACAGGCAAGCTCTACAAGCTGAACCAAGATACCGCCGTGTTGTTAGTGCGGCCGCGCGGGTGGCACCTGCCCGAGAGACACATTCATGTCGACGGGCGGCCAATCTCCGGCTCGTTATTCGATTTCGGCGTTTTCATCTGGCACAACGCAAAGGAACAGATCGCCCGCGGTGGCGGTCCTTACTTCTATCTCCCTAAGTTGGAGAATTATCTAGAGGCTCGTCTTTGGAACGACGTCTTCGTTCACGCCGAGGAGACTCTGGGGCTCAAACGGGGAACCATCAAAGCCACGGTTCTCGTCGAGACGATACTCGCGGCGTTTCAAATGGATGAAATCCTCTACGAATTGCGCGAGCACTCTGCCGGACTGAATTGCGGCCGATGGGATTACATTTTCAGCGCCATTAAGAAATTTGCGCAGGACCCCACCTTCGTCATGCCCGACCGCGGGCAGGTAACCATGAAGACGCACTTCATGCGCTCCTATAGCAAGTTGTTGATCAAGACCTGCCATCGCCGCGAAGTGCATGCGATAGGTGGAATGGCGGCGTTCATTCCGATCAAGAACGACCCCGTGGCGAGTCAGACTGCGATGGATCAGGTCCGTGCTGATAAGGAGCGGGAGGCTACCGACGGGCATGACGGTACTTGGGTTGCGCATCCCGGCCTGGTCCCACTCGCGAAAGAAGTCTTCGATCAGCATATGCCCGAACCTAATCAAATCAACCGCAAGCTTCCGGAGCTTCAGGTTACGGCCGCGGACTTACTCGCCGTGCCCAAGGGCGAGGTAACAGCAGCCGGACTCAAACAGAACATTGCGGTGAGCGTCGGGTACTTAGAGTCTTGGCTGCGCGGCATAGGATGCGTTCCGCTTTTCAATCTGATGGAGGATGCCGCCACCGCGGAGATCAGTCGCTCCCAGTTGTGGCAATGGGTGCATCACAAGGCGCATTTGAATGACGGTCGGCTCATTGATTTTGACCTCTGTGCCAAGACCTTAGAAGAAGAGCTGGCTCGTTTGCGTGTGTCGGTTGGAGACATACCTTTTATCGCGGGCCAATATCACAGGGCTGCCGCATTGCTCCTCGATTTGATTCGAAGCGAAGACTTCGTCGAGTTCCTTACGTTGCCTGCGTACGACCAACTGAAGTCTGCTGACGCAGTGCCATCACAGAAGCACTAAAAATCTCGCGGCCCCGGAGGAACGGGGGAGAGGAAGGTCGGGCTGTGGCAGAACTCGATTATTCAACGTACGGCGGAAACGAAATGACTCTGCATGTGCTGGCGGCTCTCCGGCCTGGGCGTTGCTTCGTGCAGTTGGTATTACGATGATGCATTCCGGTCGTCATTTCCTCCAAATTCCGGGGCCCACGAATGTTCCAGAGCGAGTCCTGCGCGCGATGAATCGTCATGTCATTGATCATCGGGGTCCGGAATTCGCAAAGTTGGGCAAAAGTGTTCTGGAGGGTGTGAAGAAGGTTTTTCAAACGACCGGTTCGGTGTTCATTTATCCAGCCTCGGGGACGGGTGCTTGGGAAGCAGCCATTGTTAACACCCTATCTCCAGGCGATCGCGTGCTGTTGTTTGAAACCGGACATTTTTCACAGCTGTGGTGCCAGCTTGCCAAAAAATTCGGTATCGATGTCGAGTACGTGCCCGGAAGTTGGCGTGTGGGACCCGATCCCGCAGATGTGGAGGCGCGCCTGCACGCGGATTCCCGCCACACCTTCAAGGCAGTAATGGTGGTTCACAACGAGACATCCACCGGCGTGACCAGCCGTGTTCCGGAAATCCGCCAGGCCATAAATCGGGCGCGTCATCCGGCGCTTTTGCTCGTGGACACAATCTCTTCATTAGGGTCCATGGATTATCGTCATGACGAGTGGGAAGTGGATGTCACCGTCGCCGGTTCACAAAAAGGGTTGATGCTTCCGCCGGGACTCAGCTTCAACGCGGTTTCCGAAAAAGCTCTTTCCGTAAATAAAAATGCCAAATTGCCGCGATCCTACTGGGACTGGCAAGAGATGTTGCATGCGAACCAAGCGGGTTTTTTCCCTTTCACGCCAGCGACTAATCTCCTTTTCGGTTTGCGAGAGGCCCTGCTGATGTTAGAGGAAGAAGGACTGTCCAACGTATTTAGGCGGCACAATCGTCACGCGGAAGCAGCGCGCGCCGCCGTGCGTGAATGGGGTTTGGAAATCGTTTGCGAGGACCCTCGTGAGTACTCGAGTTCGCTGACAGCGGTCCTTGTGCCGCAAGGTCATGAAGCGGATCAGCTGCGCAGGATCATTCTTGAAAATTTCGACATGTCTCTTGGCGCGGGGCTCTCAAAACTCACCAATAAGGTATTTCGAATCGGCCACCTTGGCAGTTTCAATGATCTGATGCTGCTTGGAACCCTGGGCGGAATCGAAATGGGCCTTCGGCTTGCCGGCGTGCCTCACCACAGCGGCGGCGTAACAGCAGCAATCAATAGCCTGACTCCCCAGATAAAAAAGCCGAGCCTGAATCCCTAGCGGGCGCCGGCGAAGCGATCGGAGATGACTAGTGGCAGTTGAATCGGCGGAAGTCAGCGTACGCCCCAGAGGTCTTTCGGCGACGACTATTGTCCTCATCCTCATCTGCCTGATGTACGGCATCACCTACATCGACCGCGTGAACGTGAGTACCGCTGCTTCTGTTTTTCAAAAGGACCTTCACCTCAGCAATACGCAGGTCGGACTGGTGTTTTCTGCTTTCGCATATCCTTACGTCATCTTCACGATCTTCGGCGGATGGCTGAGTGACCGGTTCGGTGCGCGGAGGATGCTGACCGCGGCCGCGATTATCTGGGGGACTGCCACACTGTGCACGGGTCTGGTCAGTGGCCTGACAGCGATTCTCGTTGCGCGTGTCATGCTTGGGCTGGGAGAAGCTGCCACCTTTCCTATTGCAACCCGGGCGATGTGTGACTGGATACCGGAACGGAAACGAGGGTTCGCGCAAGGAATTACGCATTCAAGTTCGAGGCTCGGCACGGCGCTGACGCCGCCGCTGGTGGCTTGGTTGATAGCACTCACGACCTGGCGAGGATCGTTTATTGTGCTCGGAATCGTCAGTCTCGCTTGGGCCATCGCCTGGGGCTTCTACTTCCAGGACGATCCCAGGGATCACCGCGGGATCACTTCGGAAGATCTCGAACTGCTCCCAAATCACACCGCACGACCCGACACAAACAACGTTCCGGTGCCCTGGCTAGCCTTAACGCGCCGAATGCTTCCAGTCACCGGCGTCTATTTCTGCTATGGCTGGACGCTGTGGTTATATTTGGCCTGGATTCCGTCGTACTTTTTTCACAACTACAAGCTGGACTTAAGGAGTTCATCGCTGTTTTCAGCAGGTGTCTTCTTGGCCGGTGTTGTGGGTGACACCTTAGGGGGACTAGTTAGCGATCGCATCCTCGTCAGAACCGGTGACCGAAATAAAGCTCGCCGCAATTTAGTAGTGGGCGGCTTCCTTTGCTCGTTGGTCGCAATGGTACCCATTCTGTTCGTACGCGATCTTACGTGGATAGTGGTTTGTCTCAGTGCCGCGTTTTTCTTTTCCGAGTTCACTATCGGACCGATGTGGGCCATCCCGATGGATATCGCCCCAAAGTACTCCGGTTCCGCCAGCGGCATCATGAATATCGGCTCTCCGCTGGCGGCCATTATTTCCCCGCTGATTTTCGGCTATGTGATCGACAAGACCGAGAACTGGAACCTGCCATTTTTGGGTAGCATTGGCCTGCTGTTATTCGGTTCTATCCTCGCGTTCTGGATGAAGCCGAACCAAGAACTCCCGCCAACAGTGCCTCCCCCAACATTCGAAACGGAAACCGCGCACCACTTCCATGGTCCGCCGGCCCTATGACAGGCATCCTAGCCAATCAAAATTGCCCGTCTGAAGGCAAGAGGGCCGAGCCACATCGGCAGGACACTGCCAAAGCCGGGATGATCGAACGCGGTCACCACCGTTATGCCGTCATCGCGGGGTTTCTCGGATGGACTTTCGATGCCTTTGATTTCTTCGTACTCACCTTCGTCATTGGAGATGTAGCGAAGAGCTTCGGTAGGAGCCGCCCGGAAATCGCTCTGACGATTACCCTCGCGCTGGCTATGCGGCCACTCGGCGCCGTCATCTTCGGAGTCATGGCCGACCGAGTGGGCAGGCGCCTGCCGCTGATGCTAAACGTACTTCTCTACGCCATTATTTCCGTGTTATCCGGACTGGCGCACAATTATCAAACCTTTCTGATATTGCGAATGCTCTTCGGCGTGGCCCTTGGCGGCCAATGGGGCGTGGGAGCCTCGCTCGTTCTAGAGTCGGTCTCATCGAAATGGCGTGGCCTTCTTTCCGGGCTCCTCCAGGAGGGCTATACGCTCGGCAATCTGCTGGCGGCGATCGCGTTTCGGACCGTTTATCCCCACTACGGTTGGCGCTCTCTCTTTTATCTCGGAGGAATTCCGGCACTACTGTCTTTGTTTATTTTCTCCAAGGTAAAAGAGTCTCCCGTGTGGCACGAGAATCGCACGGACTGGAAAACCTACGGATCTTCGGCACTGCGGCACTGGCGCCGTTTCTTGTATTTTGTGCTGCTGATGACGATGGTGGCCTTTATGGCCCACGGGACGCAGGATATGTATCCTACGTTTCTACAGCAAGGTCGCAAGTACTCTGCTCAGACGACAGCAGATATCACAATCATCTCGATGCTCGGAGCGCTGCTTGGCGGGTTGGCCATCGGCTTCCTTTCCGATTGGGTGGGGCGTAAGCGAGCGATGGTCACCGCTGCTCTCGGCGGACTCGCCGTCGTACCCCTCTGGATTGCCGCGCCGAATATCGCGCTCATTGTGGCCGGCGGTTTCCTAATGCAGTTTTTTGTGCAAGGGACGGCCGGCGTCATACCCGCGCATATGAACGAACTTACACCGGGCAACTTGCGCGGATTCTTCCCGGGGTTTGCGTACCAGATCGGCGTACTTTGCGCTTCGACGATCACGTACTTTGAGGCCGTCCTGGGCGAACATCTGACGTATGCACAAGCGATGGGGACAATGGGTGCAGTGGTCCTGCTGCTAGGTTCTGTGGTCTTCGCACTGGGACCCGAAAACAAGGGTGTCGCGTTTGGCAAGGGGTAGGGTAAAAGCGAGTCAGCGCGCCTGCGGCGGATATTGTTCCCACACTCAGTAAATAGAAACGAGGATCGATTTGCCGGCATGGAACGTGAAAGGATTTTTGGAAGCATGACTCTATTCAAGTCTGAAGTTCCGCTCAGTCGAAATGAACACCTTCTACGATGGGTGGAAAAGATGGCTGAACTTGCAAAGCCGGCCGGCATCCACTGGGTGGACGGTTCGCAGCAAGAATACGAAGAACTATGCGCAAGGCTGGTCCAATCGGGGACCTTCCTGAAACTGAATGAGAACCTCTGGCCGGGTTGCTACTACGCGCGATCCGATCCGACCGATGTGGCCCGGGTGGAAGACCGCACCTTCCTGTGTTCCCTCGCGAAAGACGACGTCGGCCCTACAAATCACTGGGTTAATCCGCTTGAAATGCGCAAAAAGCTGAAAACGCTTTTCAACGGAGCAATGCATGGACGCACGATGTACGTACTGCCGTTCAGCATGGGGCCCATTGGATCACCCATGTCGCAGATCGGTGTCCAGCTGACGGATTCGCCATACGTGGTTGTAAGCACCCGCATTATGGCGCGGGTGGGGTTGCCTGTGTTTCGCGAGATTGACACCGGCAAACCTCGCGTTGTGCCTTGCATACACTCCCTTGGAGCGCCGCTGGCCTCTGGCGATAAGGACGTACCGTGGCCTTGCAACAAAGAAAAGTACATTGTTCATTTTCCGGAGACTCGTGAAATTTGGTCATACGGATCAGGTTACGGGGGAAATGCACTGCTCGGGAAGAAGTGCTTCGGCCTACGGATCGCTTCCAACATTGCGCGCGACGAAGGTTGGATGGCTGAACACATGCTGATCCTTGGTGTGGAGAGCCCCGCAGGCGAAAAGACCTACGTTGCGGCGGCTTTTCCAAGTGCCTGCGGAAAAACCAACTTTGCCATGCTGATTCCACCTAAAGGATTTGAAGGATGGAAGATTTGGACTGTCGGTGATGATATCGCGTGGATTCGGCCGGATGAGCAAGGTCACTTGCGTGCCATCAATCCTGAGGCTGGGTTTTTTGGCGTAGCTCCCGGCACCTCGGTAAAAACCAACCCCAATGCGATGGCCACGCTAGCCAAAAATACGATCTTTACAAATGTGGCGCTCACGCCCGAAGGTGGTCCGTGGTGGGAAGGCATGACCGATGATCCTCCCGCAGAGTGCTTGGACTGGAGAGGGCGTCTATGGACTCCGCAAATAGGCGCGGAGACCGGGGCTACAGCAGCTCACGCCAACGCGCGGTTTACCGCGCCGGCGTCGCAGTGTCCGTCGATCGATCCTGCCTGGGAGGACCCGAAGGGAGTTCCCATCAGCGCGATTATCTTTGGCGGTCGACGAGCGAAAACTGTGCCACTCGTCTTTCAGGCCTTTAACTGGACCTCGGGGATTTACATAGGCGCAACGATGGGATCGGAGACGACAGCGGCAGCGGAAGCCATTCCTGGCAAGATTCGCCGTGACCCAATGGCCATGCTTCCTTTCTGCGGCTACCATATGGGCGACTATTTCCGGCATTGGATCAACATGCAACGTTCGCTCAGCGTGACGCCGCGGATCTTTCACGTAAACTGGTTTCGCAAGGACGGGCAGGGAAGATTCATGTGGCCGGGATTCACCGAGAATATGCGTATTCTCAAGTGGATCGTGGACCGCACGAGGGGCCGCGCGGCAGGCAGAGAAACTCCCATTGGGTGGATGCCGCGTTACAAGGATTTGGAATGGGCCGGTCTGGACTTAGCGGAAGACCGGTTTGAAGACCTTCTGAGTTTTGATAGGGAAGCTTGGCGCCAGGAAGTGATTGAACACGAGGAACTGTTCATCCGATTGCACGATTACTTACCCAAAGAGATGATCTTCGAACGTGAGCTTCTAATTTGCAGGCTATAGAAGCGATTCTGGAATGAGCCGAGCCTCGCTACGTACGTGAACTTGCATTTCCATTTCGCATTCTATCTCGCCGGAGTGGCAAGCTTGGCCACCAAGTTCCCTTTAGAACCCGGGACGGCTGTCTAAGGGGGCGTCAGGTTAACGGCGTCCCATGTTTCTTTGTTTTGTGCTAGACCAAACCACCCCCGACCCGATTACTCTACATACGCAATCTGCGCAAATTGAGGTTTAAGGAGCTTCTAACTCAGATGACCTATTTTCGGCTTTTCCTATTGGCCATTGGCCTCGCAGGCGTCAGCGCGCCCGCAAAATCTCAAGACCGCATGCCAGAGATTCCGGCCGCAAAGCTGACCGATGCGCAGAAGAAGGCAGCAGATGAGTTCGTCGCAGGGCGGGGAACTCCCGTGAATGGACCTTTTATTCCCTTGCTGCGCAGCCCGGAGGTTATGCTGCGCGCGAAGGCCATGGGAGACTATCTCCGCTTTAAGAGCGTGCTGCCCCCGAAACTCAGTGAGTTCGTAATTTTGATCACAGCGCGCGAGTGGACGCAACAATTCGAATGGAGCGTTCACTCCGCGATTGCTCTAAAAGCCGGGGTAAGTCCAGAGACGGTCAAGGCTATTGCAGAGGGCCGACGGCCTACGGTTCTCTCAGATGACGAAGCCATCCTCTACGACTTTTGTACAGAGCTTCACCACCACAAGAGCATCAGTGATGAAGTTTATGCGAAGGCCCTGGCGAAGTTCGGCGAACAGGGCATCATCGACTTGGTGGGCATCAATGGCTACTATACGTTTCTTTCCATGGTCATGAATGTGACGAGGACGCCTCCCGCGAAGGGTGCTGAATCGATCCTTGTGCCTTTCCCGCACTGACGCGCTACGAACTGTGTCCGCGTCTTTGTTTTCAGAGCTGGGGTGTGTTTTTTCTCCACCGACTTAGTGTTTTGGACGGATATCGTTAGTCCTTCCCGGTGATGGTCAAGCCGTGACGATTCGAGGTAAGCATGCAGCCCGAAGATAGCCGCGGCCCGACTTCGGAAAAGAAGCACCAAGGAACGTTCTCGCAACTTGCCATCGGGCTTGCGGACCGGTCCGAACGCTGGTTTCCCGACGCCCTGGTTTTTGCTTTAGCGGCTGTCGTTATCGTCTTCATAATCGGCCTTTGCATGGGAGAAACTCCCGGACACCTAACCACGGATTTCGGCGAAGGGTTCTGGGAACTCAGCCTCTTTACCATGCAAATGGCGATGATCATCATTGGCGGGTACGTGGTGGCCACCGCCCCGCCTATCGCGCGAATCATCGGATGGTTAGCAACTATTCCCCGGACACCTCGCGGAGCGGTAGCTTTCGTAGCATTCATTTCCACCACGACTTCTCTTCTGAGTTGGGGCTTTAGCCTCGTTTTTAGCGCCTTATTGGTACGCCGCATCGTTCAAAAAATACAGGGCGTCGATTACCGAGCCGTCAGCGCCGCAGCCTATCTCGGAGTTGGCACGGTCTGGGCGCTGGGGCTCTCTTCCTCGGCTGCTCTGATGATGGCCACTCGCGGATCGATCCCTCCCGCAATCTCTAAAATCAGCGGACTGATTTCTCTGAAGCACACCGTGTTCACCTGGCAGAGCATGGTTACCGCTGCGATCCTGATCGTCGTTTCCGTATTGGTCGCTTATTTTTCGGCTCCGGCGGCATCTCGGGGAAAAACCGCCGAAGCGTTTGGCGTAAAGTTCGACCTCAGCGCCGCCCCGATCAGCAGATCACACGTCCCTGGAGAATGGCTGGAGCACAACGGGCTACTTACAGTTTTGATTTGCGCGATTGGATTTAGTTATCTGGTCAAAGTTTTCTTCACACGAGGGCCATTCGCTGCACTGGATCTCAACACATACAATTTCCTGTTCCTTATGCTGGGCATGCTTCTGCACTGGAAGCCCGCGGCCTTCGCGCGGGCGGTCAGCGCGTCGGTTCCTGCCACCGCGGGCGTACTGATCCAGTTCCCGTTCTACGCAGGAATTTTTGGCATCATAACGAAGTCCTCGATTTCCAATCGAATCGCAGAATTTTTCGTGCGCATTTCGAGCCACGACAGCTACCCAGTGCTAATCGCCATCTATTCCGCAATTGTGGGACTGTTCGTGCCTTCGGGGGGAAGCAAGTGGATTATCGAAGCGCCTTACGTTCTCGCAGCCGCCAATCAACTTCACGTTAATCTGGGCTGGGTGGTTCAGATTTACAATACGGCGGAGGCTCTGCCCAACCTCATCAATCCCTTTTGGATGCTGCCACTCCTGGGTCTTTTGCATCTCCGCGCGCGGGATGTGGTTGGCTATACTGCCCTTCAATTGATTGTGAACATACCGTTGGTATTGTTCCTAATGTGGTTTTTCGCGCGGACACTCCCCTACGTGCCTCCAGGGACCTTTTAACGTTTGTCCTCGACCTCGGTCTAGGAGGTGGCCTACTCGTAGGATACGGGTCTTCTAAGTGGCGAGCTCAAACAGCTTGCCGTCCCGGACCGCTGCCGTGGCGAATAGCTTTTGGCGTCCGGTGCGTTTGCTTCCCGTCGCGTCTACAAACTCGAACTCTCCGTCGCGCAGTTCCAGGATCGAAATATCCGCCGCATTTCCCGGCTTCAACGTCCCCAGCTCTAAGCCATAGTCGAAAGTATGAGCTGGCTTGATCGTTGCGAGCTCAAGCACTTTATCGACGCTCAGGCCAAGCAACAGAAATTTAGAAAGCGTCGTAGTCAGGTCGAACGTAGGCCCATTGGTGCTCCGGCCGGCGAGGTCACTGCTGATGGAGTCTGGCAGAAAGCCCTGTTGCAAACACTTTTCGGTCAAATCAAATCCGAAATGAAAGGCCCCGTGACCAACGTCGAAAAGAATGCCTCGCTGGCGCGCCTCGAGCACTTCCGGAAGTACCTTTCCGTTCGCGTCTACGATGCCGTTGGGCCGCGGGGTGAAACAGTGGGTGACTATATCGCCTGGACGCAGGGACTCAAGAATCTCGCGCAACGGTAAGTCTGTGTCTCCGATGTGCAACATCAGTGGAAGGCGAGTAGCCTCCGCAGCCTGCCGCGCCCTCCTGAGTACTTCCTTGTCGTTGCTACCGGCAATGTCCCTCGAGAGTCTAGCTTTTATTCCGATCACGGTAGGCCGGTTGGCATTGGCTGCTTTGGCGGTCAACTCTGGATTCACCCATTCAAGATTTTTCAGAGTGTCTTTAATTCCCACGAGCGTACCCAACGCGCCGATGTCCAAGAGCGCATACAACCGAGTTGCGGAGGTGTTTATTACGTATTTTCGAAGACCAGCAATCGAGGGATAGCCTGCAGAGCCGGCATCCACCGCGGTAGTAACCCCGTGGCCAAGGCAGTAGCGGTCGGCGTTTATTCCGGCTTCGGTCGCGCCCTCATAAACGTGTACGTGCAGGTCGATGAGCCCGGGTGTAACAACTTTGCCGGCCGCCGAAATAGTCTTGCGAGATTGATTCGGCGCAATGTTCGCGGTGACAGCCGCAATTTTACCGCCTTTCACCGCGACATCGAGCGCGGCGTGAAGATTCCCGCTTGGATCGACGACCGTCCCGCCTTTAATCAGCAAATCATAGGATTCATTCGCGCTGCCATTAGGGCGGTCAAACAAGCGCCCGGCACGTAGGATCGATGTGCCAGGCAAAGCGGCCGCGCCGATGCCCAAAAGAGATGTGGTGAATTCGCGCCGGTTCAGCATCTTCAGGTCTTTGGTCATCGGGAGCTAGTAAAACATTCCCTGCATCGAGCTAGGACATGGTTCGTTCGGCGTGACCAATTGGCGCTCAAAATCCAGGGCATGAGCGAACCTGGAGAACAGTCACTGTGCGACGAGCCGGAACATTTGGGCACGATGGCCGCCTAACGTCTCGCCGACGATGATGTTGCCCTTTGAGTCCACCGATAAGCTGTGCAGGTTCTCGAAGTCTCCCACCTGATGGCCTGGGCGACCGAACACTCGGAGAGTCTGCCCTGTGGCATGGTCCAACACACGAATCTCCTCGTCCCCGCAATCTGCCACGTACATGTATTTTTGTGCCTTGTCAGGTGAGAAGTCCACCCAGCACGCCGACCCAACCCCCGTCGAAGGGGCTGTTTTACTTTCGATCAAAATATTTCTTTTGAAGTTGCCCATCTTATCGAACACTTCAATGCGGCCACCGAGTCGATCGCATACGTAAAGCAAACCGTCATTTGCAAGGACGACACAGTGAACCACCTTTAGAAACACTCCGGGTACGCCAGCATCGGTTTGCGCCTGCGTCCCCTGTTGCCCCCACTGGCGAAGGAATTTTCCTTCGCGGTCAAACACGACCACACGCCTGTTGCCGTAGCCATCCGTAATATATACGTCGCCGTTTGCGGGGTCGACCGCAATGCTTGAGGGTAGGTTTAGAAGCGTATGGCTGGAATTCATCGCGGCACCCGCCATGGTACCGTCCGAGGTATCAAATTTCCCTTTTACTCCGATCTGTAACAATAGCTTTTTTCCGTCATGACTATATTTCTGAACGATCGCGTCCTCATTGCCAGCAACCCAAAAATTTCCTTCGTAGTCGACGAAACAGCCATGCGGTCGCGCCGGCATCGTTTCATAGTTTCCCCAGGCGTTCACCATTTGACCCTCTTGGTCGAACTCGATGATAGGCGGTGTCTGGGTAGCGTTTTTCTTTTCCTTTGCAGATAAGTCGCCGCGGTTGACTGTGAACACGTGGTCGTGTGCGTCGACGCAGGTCCCGCCCACCGAACCGGTCACCCAACGATCCGGCAAAGGCTTGGGCCAGAACGGATCCACTTGGAAGTTAGGCACATCAGCCGCTTGTTGGGCGTTAGCTGCGCCTGGAAACACTTGCGACGCTAGCAGCAAGAGAACCAGCCCTCCCGCCATCCTCAAAGCACACTTCGTGTCATTAGCCTTCATCAAACCCTCACCCTGGGGTATACCCGTAGATTGGATCCACGTCTGAATCGCCCTCTTTGTTGAGGGAGCTTACCAGATGAACTTCAGCGCGAACTGAATTTCGCGCGCAGGAGTCTGGGTTGCATCGATCAACCCAGCGCCTGGCACTAGATTGCCGAATTGATCGAAGGCCGTAAGGTTGTCGAGAGGAGGCGCAAAATTGGTCCGATTGAAAGCGTTGAAGAACTCTGCCCGAAACTGCACGTTAAAGCTTTCCGAAATTCGTTTAACGGGGAAGTTCTTAACCACCGAAAGATCCGTATTCAGAAGGCCGGGGCCGATCATTGTATTGCGGCCGAGATTTCCGCGTATGTTCGCGGGGTTCGGGAATGCGAGGCATTGCAGCTTAACATAGTTGTCCGGGTTTCCAGGATTGACGAGTGATCCGCACCCTGAACCGCTGAGACGATTCGGAACATCAAAGGGGTCTGAGTTATTTTGCCCCAACGGATCCCCACCTAGGTTCATGAAGAAAGGCGTGCCGCTGCTCGCCTCGAACACTCCGCCAAATTGCCAACCGTTTACGATCCACTCCGCAACGCTCCAGTTAAACTTTGGCGCGGGGACCAGCCACGTAAAATTGATGACAAGGTTCTGACCGACATTGAAATCGGCCAGGCCTCGGTTCAGTCGATTATCCCAGAACGGTAAAGCTGGGAAGGAGTTATTGAACTGATCCTCCGCGCGACTGGCGGACGAAGTGTCAATCGTTTTGCTCCAGGTATAGGATCCTTGCACCTGAAGACCGCGGCTCATTTTCTTGGTAACTTGCAGTTCCATACCGTTAAAGGAGGAACTGCTTTTCCACATGTACGTCCTGATTTGCCCTACGTTCGGGTTCGTCACAATCCCACTGCCGATGGGCGTTGGCCATGCGTAACCTTGCGGCGTCAGCGTAGGTAGCACGATATTGATGTCGTCGTTGAGGAACGGATTGTGCAACGCATGGGACCCGACGTACCCGACCATAATGGCCAAATCGTTGGTGAGCTGTCGCTGCACGTTCAGATTCCATTGCATCACATAGTTGCGGTGGGGATGAGGCTCCATATATTCCTGCGCAAAGGTCGCCGGATTACCCGCTACAGCGGAGAACATCTGCGCCGGAAATGTCCCTGGCGGCAGATTGTTTGCCGTACCGTTCTCTGTAAACGGTGCGGCAGCAAAGGTCGTCTCCCAGTTTTGATAGGTCAAAGGGAGAACGTCGAAAATACCAAATCCGCCTCGCACAGAAGTCTTGCCAGTTCGAAACGGGTCCCACGCAAAGCCTACGCGCGGCTCAAAGTTGCGCTTAGTCGGATTAGAGAAGAATGGTGAGCCTACGAACGGCTGCGCGTCCGTAACATGTACAAGTCGCGACAATCTATTTTTCACCTCGGTCGGAACGGTAGCCATCTCATACCGCACTCCGAGATTTACCGTGAAATTTGAGCGGAAACGCCAATCGTCCTGGACGTACGTGCCGACGATGGATTGACGCATGTCGCGCGGCGTTATCGGCACCGTTGGCAGGATAGCAGTGAAGGTCAGGGCTTGACCTTGCAGAAACGATTGTAGTGAACCGAAAGTGACCTGCGCGTTAGGGAACAGGCGCGTGAGGTTGTTGTTTTGGTCCCGCTCAAATGCGAATCCAAATTTCAGCGTGTGGTTGCCCTTGGTCAAGAAAGCGTCGTCATATGCCTGATAGGCGTTCAGGTTGAACTTTTGGTTCGAAGGCCCCCCGACTCCTCCTGTGAATTGCGTGAGTCCTGGCACAAATACCTGGGCCGCCGGCTGGCCGGGGACGGTGCCAAAGGCCGGGTCGGTGGCTGCCGGATTCGTTCCCGGTTGCGTCAGGCCACCCCATGCTGTGCTTCGGCTGTAACCCAAGCGAAAAGTGTTGGCGACCTGTGGATTGAAAACGTGAGTTTCTTCCAATACCACGCTTTGGCGGCCAGATCTAAATGCCCCGATCTTATTATTGAATTCGTCTGGCTGCGTCAGCGTCGAATGGTCGTAGAGGTACGTTCCAAATAAGCTGTCTTTTGCGGAAAGCTTGTGGTCAATTCTGGTGGTTAGGTAGTTTTGCGGTACCACCTGTTTTCTCGCGATCGAGAATTTTCCCGTGTCCCCTGAGATTGGACCATTGGGCAATGGATAAAAAGCATCAATGAAACGGCGGACCGCGGGATCGACCGCTACCTGTCCACTTGAAAGGTTCCCATTGCGTGCCGCGGCGGTCGGAACGAGATCAACCGAAGTCGTCGTCAAGGATTGCCGAAGACCTTCGTAATCACCGAATATGAACGTACGGTCTTTGCGGATCGGACCTCCGACGGACCCCCCAAATTGGTTGCGTTTGAAAGGTGGGGCAGAGCCCACGTCGAAGAAATTCTTGGCATCTAGCGCACTATTGCGGAGAAATTCGTAAGCCGTTCCGTGGAACTGATTCGTGCCCGATTTCGTAATCGCGTTAACAACTCCGCCCGACGTCTTCCCGTATTCAGCGGAATAATTGCTGGTTAAAACGGAAAACTCCTGGATGGCATCCACACCCAGGTTTTGACCCAGCACACTTCCCGGTGCCGAGTTGGAATAGTCATTTACGCTGATTCCGTCAAGGCGATAGTTATTTTGGTTGGGACGATTGCCCGATATCGTCAATGTCATACCCAGCCCTCGGGCCGCTCCATTGTTTAGAAGGGTGACCGGTGTCCGGATAGACTCAATCCCGGGCTGAAGTATTGCAAGCTGACTCCAATCGCGGCCGTTAAGCGGCAGCTCGCGCATCGTTGTCTCGTTCACGGTGTCACTTATTTCGGACGTTGCAAGTTCTACCGAGGGAGCCTCTCCCGTAACTTGAACTTTCTCGGTGACCTGGCCCACCCGCAAAGTGAAGTTGAGGACTTGCTGAGCCCCTACTGTGAGCGTCACCCCAGTACGGACCAGAGTCGAGAAACCCGGAGCAGAAACCACGACCTCATACTCCGCTGGCAGCAGATTCGGCGCCGAGAACAGGCCGTCTGAGTTGGCCGAAACAGTTACCGTGATCCCGGTGGCGAGATTTTTTATGGAGAGTTGGGCATTAGGTATAACCGTGCCGCTAGTGTCCGTCACGGTGCCGGAAAGAGTGGCGCCCGCCACCTGGGCGCGCAATTGCGCGGGTACCGCAATTATGCTCAGGAGCGCGAGCAGTTGCAGCACGCGGTGTCCTCTTGCATCAGTCCTAAACCTGCTTTGTTTTTTCATAGAGGGAACCCCGTGCTTTCGATCTTCAAGGAATCCGCTGCGGAGCTTGCGAATACATGCCGAAATTTGCTCCAACACTGCGTGCCTCCGAGGTCCCTGTGATCGCAAGGAAACCAAAACAGCGAGCCGTGTCCTTTGCAGATTGCAGGGAATGAGTTTTGTTAGACTAGCATTCTTCCGACCATTAAGCGGCTACTCTCACCCCTCGTCTAGCACGAAACAAAGGTTGCTTGGACGTTCCTAAGCTAGGTCGCGAATATGCGCGAACCGCCGCTTGCTAATTTAAAAACGATTTTGAAGAGCGAAAAAGTACAGTAATTGTCGTCGTTTTGCGATGCCACTCGCGCTTCGGTGTCGGCAGCGCTGTCCTGACCGCTACGGCAGGACCGGCATTTTCAGGCGTGTTTGGCAGGACCGCCAAGTCTGGGTTGATAAGGTGATGCTATAAAGAGATGAACCGCAAAGGAGAAGGCATGGCGACCTACCTAAAGAAGTCCGTGAAAGTAACAGAAACCGATACCGCAGACGTCAAGGTCCGCCAAACCGTCGAGCAAATCATTGCCGATGTGAAGATGCGTGGCGACGCGTCCGTCAGAGAGCTGTCTGAAAAATTCGACCGCTGGTCGCCGCCTAGCTTCCGTCTGTCGACCGATGAGATCAAAACGCTCGTATCCGCGGTTGCTCCGGAAACGATTCGGGACATAAAGTTCGCTCAAGCCCAGGTTTTACGCTTCGCGCAAGCGCAGAAGGCGACTCTGAAAGAGGTGGAGGTCGAGACGCTGCCGGGCGTGCGATTGGGTCACCGCAACATTCCCGTAGGCAGCGTTGGATGCTACATTCCGGGCGGCCGCTATCCGATGGTCGCCTCCGCACACATGAGTATCCTGACAGCGAAGGTCGCGGGCGTGGAACGTGTCGTCGCTTGCACGCCGCCGATCTCCGGCAAACCTTATGCCGAAACCATTGCGGCTATGGCGCTAGCCGGGGCGGACGAGATCTATGTGATGGGGGGAGTTCAAGCCATTGCAGCGTTAGCGCTCGGGACGGAAACGATCGCTCCCGTGGACATGCTCGTAGGACCGGGTAATGCTTTCGTCGCCGAAGCCAAGCGTCAGCTTTATGGCCAAGTCGGAATCGATCTCGTCGCCGGTCCGACGGAGATCCTTGTGATAGCCGACGATTCTGCAGACGTGGAAATGATAGCAACAGATCTGCTTGGCCAAGCGGAGCACGGGCCAACCTCTCCGGCAGCTTTAATCACTACTTCCGAGAAGCTGGCTCGGTCGTTGCCGGTCGAAATCGAGCGCCAACTCGCAATTCTGCCCACTGCGGACGTCGCCCGAGTCGCCTGGCGAGACTATGGACAAATAATCCTTGTGAGCGATCTCGATGAGGCGGTCCGAGAGGCGGACAAGCTTGCTTATGAACACGTCGAAGTCTTAACCAAACAGCCGCGATATTTTCTGGAACGTATGCGGAACTATGGTGCCTTATTCCTCGGGCCCGAAACAAATGTTGCGTACGGTGATAAAACCATCGGAACCAACCACATTCTTCCCACACTACGGGGGGCGCGCTACACCGGGGGGTTGTGGGTCGGAAAGTTCATGAAGACGGTGACGTTTCAGGAATGCACACCGGAAGCGAGTGTGCTGATAGGAGAGTATTGCTCTCGCCTGTGTGCGATCGAGCATTTCTGGGGGCACAAAGAGCAGGCCGACCTTCGCGTACGACGTTATGGGAGCCATCTGGTGGGAGTGAATTCTGGAAGCGGAGGTGAGTCATAGACCTCGCGTCCGTGAAACCTTCCGGTGCAACCGCCGGGCTTGACGGTGTGGTCGCGCTGGTTACCGGCGCGGGGCGTGGGCTAGGCGCAGAAAGTGCTGTGGCTCTCAGTAAAGCGGGAGCTGAAGTCGTCTTACTCAGTCGAACACGCCAAGAACTTGAGGAGGTTGGTGATCGCGTTGCTGCGCTCGGCGGGCGGAGGAAACTTCTCGTGTGCGATATCACCGACGCAGGGGAA
>Ga0210400_10000557_pt1 | contig 41415 bp, 38 predicted proteins | sample IncBWH26MmetaG_FD_155456 | JGI IMG/M metagenome (GOLD analysis project Ga0210400, IMG submission 155456) | Forest soil microbial communities from Barre Woods Harvard Forest LTER site, Petersham, Massachusetts, United States - Inc-BW-H-26-M | ecosystem: Environmental > Terrestrial > Soil >... | reverse complement strand
ATGCGCATTCGCGCCACCGCCAAAGGCAAGCGCCTGCTGCAGAAAGGGCGCCAGCTGCGCATCGCCTACCTCGCCTCCCATCTCGCCGCACTCCCTCCCGAAGAATTGGCGAAAGTTGGCCAGGCTGTGGAGATCCTCAAAAGGATGCTCGAAAGCTGGGGCTGATTTACATTCGCCGGTAATGGCGGAGGGGGTACTATGGTCAGGTGAAAAGGCCTGCGCAACGCGGGATACTATTGGGTCTTGGGTCCTCGGTTGAAGTGTGCCGTCAATGAGGTTGGCGGATAGCGGAATTTTGCGGTCCGGTTAGCTCCCCCCTTTGCGACACCAAATTTAAGCAGTGCAGTTGAAAGGAAACTATTTTGTCACGCACTCGCACCGTCGTGATGGTTGCCGGCCTGTTGTGGCTGGCGCACATCGGTGTGGTCGCGATGCTGGGGACCCATTCGACCGGGCCAATCTTTTCAGACGTGATCCAGTTCAGCCTGGGGGTTGTGCTGGTCTATGCGATTGTGGGAGCCAGCCGTCGCTCGGAGGGACTGGCGCGCTCGTTCTGGCTCCTGGCAGCGGTGGCCTACTCCTTGTGGCTGACCGCGCAAGGGCTGAGCGTCTATAACGATCTGGCTGCGTCTCCCTCGGTTTCGTGGGTCAACAATGCGCTGTTCTCCTTCTGGTTCGCGCCGCTGGCGATGGCTATGTTCCTCGACCCTGAGCATGAAGCCGGACAGCTCGACGCGCTCGTTGCCCTCGACTTCGTGCAGGCGGTGCTGGTCTGCGTTGCGGCGTATCTATACTTTTTCTATCTGCCGAAGGCGGAGTCGCCCAACGAACTGGCGCACTCCGTCTGGACGCCATACTTCGCCGGCTACGCCTGTGTCGCCGTAGCCTTCGTGGCGCGCGCCGCCGTCACCCGTTCGCGGGACTCACGCGCGTTGTTCGGCCGCATAGGGATCTTCCTGGCGATCTCGGGATGCGTCGATGCCCTGTACTTTTACGGACCGGGCCGCGTCCTGAGCACCGGCGCATGGTTCGATCTTCTGTGGAGCGCGCTGCTGGTCACTCCCATCCTCATCGCGGCAAGTTGGAAACAGGTGGAGGCTCCGGAACATTCCTTCGACCCGCCGCGGCGCGAAAAGCGAATCTACACCGAGATCTTTTTTCTGCTCTACCCGTTGCTGGTGCTGTTCATGTCGCTGCGCATTGCACGCGAGCGGCTGGGGCTGGCTGCGGTGGTTGTACTGCTTTCTTTCGTGTGTTCGAGCGCGCGCCTGCTGGTCACCCAGAACCGGCTGCTGGTGACCAAGGAAGCGCTGCGCCGCGAAGCCTCGCGCGACAGCCTGACCAGTTTGTGGAACCGCAAGGCGATTCTGGCGATTCTGGAACGCGATCTGCTGCGCGCCGAACGCGACCAGCAACCGGTCGGCCTGATCATGATCGACGTCGATCACTTCAAGGCTATCAACGATAGCCGCGGACATGCCGCCGGAGACTCCGTCCTGCGCATCATTGCCAGCGGCATTGCGGCGGTGGTTCGTCCCTACGATTCGGTGGGACGCTGCGGCGGCGAAGAATTCCTGATCGTGGCGCCAGGTTGCGGCATGACTGAGACCTGGGAGCTGGCCGAGCGCGTTCGCTGCCACGTCGCAGGGTGCAGCATTATGGCGGGAGGATCGAGTGTCCAGGTCAGCCTGAGCCTGGGCGTGGCCACCGGCCAGATCGCCGCCGAGATGGAGAAGTTGCTGCACGCGGCGGACTCCGCCATGTACCAGGCCAAGAATGCCGGACGCAACCGGGTCGAGCCCAGCCTGGGACGCGCTGCTGGCGCGGGACAAAGCCCGTCTGCTGCCCCCAATCGCGACTTCTGGCTGTAAGTGTGACACTTGGGAGAGTGTCCCGCTGAGCCGACGCGCCGCAGCGTTTCATCCGGTAGGATGTGCTCGATGCAACCACGAAGCTATGTTGCGCTCGCGCTGATCCTGAGCAGCCTGCTGGGTGTGCTCGCACTCGGCGGATGCGGCACGAGCAATTTCACAATCTGCCCGCTCATCGGTTGCTGTGGCCCGACCAGTGATGCCTGCGCCGCTCCGCAATACCTATTCGCGCTGGGGCTGAATGGCCAGATCGACGTCTTCCCGATCAGCGCCAGCAACGGCACTCCCGGTTCTCCGATCTCGACTTCCGGACCGGCGAATTCAGTAGGCATGGCGGTGATGAACAATCAGTTTCTGTACGTTTCCAATCCTCAGTTGAGTTTGTCAGGACCTTTGGGGTCGATCGATGCCTGGTCGGTCAATCTGGGAACCGGGACGCTGACCACGATTTCAGGAAGCCCTTTCCTGCTCGGGGCGTTGAGCGAACCCGGTGGGCTGGCCGCCGACAATGCCGCGCAGGTTCTCTATGTCGGCGACGTCGGCAGGATCGACGCACTCAAATCCGACGCCAACGGCGTACTCACTACTGTCATCGGATCTCCGTTCCCAGCGGGATTAAATTCTTATCTGACCGTCGATCCGCAGAATCGTTTCCTGTTCGCTTCTGACGACATCCCTCCCGGCAATGTTCTTGCCTACACCATCGATCCGACCACCGGGGCTCTCAGCGCAGTCGCCGGTTCGCCGTTCGCCACGATTCCGGGCTCTGTCACAAACACGCAACCGGGTCAGATCGTAGTCGACTCGACGGGAAATTTTGTCTATACGGTTCTTACCGCAACCAATCAGATCGCGGGGTTCAAGATCACGTCTCCCAGTGGCGCGCTGGCTCCGGTGACTGGCTCGCCGTTTTCCGCAGGCAATCGTCCGCTTTTCCTGGCCACGGTGAATAACCTCCTCTACGTCTCCAACACGTCGGATGCCACGATTTCCGGCTACAGCATTGATCCGGCGAGCGGAGTCCTGACGGCGCTCGCCGCATCTCCGTTCTCAATCTTTACAAACCCACTCGCGACCTCGTTTGACGGAGCGTATCTATACACGACCGGCCCCAACGGCCTGACGACCTTCAGCGTCAATCCCCAGACCGGAGCACTCACGCAGGTTGGCACGCCGATTCCATACGGTGGGGCTTCGGTGTTGACGTTCGTGCAGTGAGCTGAAGACTAGTTCCGGATTTCGGTTTTCGGCTGAAATTTTTCAGCCGGAGTACGCCTGTGCTCCGTAAGAGCGATTACTCCGTGATCACATGGTCGGCCCATTCGACCAGGGAAACGAAGATTGGCGGGCTGCCGAACTTGGCGCCGTAGTTGGCCAGGTCGGATTCGGTCACGGCGCGGGCGCGGGAACAGGCGCCGCAGGCATAGATCTGCACGTGCTTGGCGGAAAGTTTGTTCAGGAATTCTCCCACGGTCGGCCAGCCTACGGGCGTGACCGCATCGGCTACAACCTTGCGCATCAGGACGACCGCCTCGCCGAGCAGATAAATCTGCACGTCGTGTCCAGCGTCGGCGAGCGCCAGGGCGTGCGAAAAGGGAAACGCAGCTTTGGTGGGATCATCCGAGCCCCATGCGCTCTTCATTAGAATCTTGAGCGGCTTGCGGGCGGCTTGTCCTTGCAGTGCGCCGGCGGCAAAGAAGGGCAGAGCGGCCAGTTGTGCTAATCGTGAGAGAAACACTCGACGTGCCATGAATTCCTCCTGCGGGTGAGTTGGAAATTGGCGGTAACTCTAGACCTTTCTCCAGTATTTGAAAAGCCTCCTCTTCTGATTGTCACCCGGCCCGGTCTCGAAGCTAGTAACTCAACTCCGCGGGCAACCTTGACGATAGGTTTCCTCAACCAAGTTTCTAGGGGGGATTGTGAGCTATCCGGCTCAGACAGTTGGCAAGTAGATTGCTACTTTGAGGGAGTGGTGCAGCGAGTTGACGCTGCGGCTGGGGCGGGAAGGCCAGTTGCCGCCGGGCAATATGCGCTTATGGTGAAACCAATTTCACTCGTCGTTTGTTTTTGTCTGATGGCGGCTGGCGCGGCCGTGTGCCAAAGCAAGCGTCAGACATCGAGCGCGCTGCCGGATGCTCCTTCGGCTACCGTCCTGACCCAAGCACATCTTTTTGAAAGAGTTGACAACACGCAAACGTCTTCCGCTCCCAGGTTAATGAGTGCGGATGGAGGGGCCATCACCGAAATCGTGCCGGTCGCTCCCGGCCTCTTGCCCCGCCAAACCCTGCTGTATCAGCCAGTTCCCGATCAAAAAGAGTCCGATGCAGCGCCTCTGTTTTTCAAATATCTGACGCCAGCGCTGCTCCATCCGAGTCCGCGCTACATGGCGTCGGACAGTGACAGCCTCATGGGTCGTGCGACCGACGCGGCGTCAAGAATTTTTGTTATCCGCAACGAAGAGGGCAAGCGCAGCTTCAATACTTCCTACTTCCTGCGGCTGGCGACTTCCATTGCCGCCCACAGTGCCTCCCGCACCTACCGGGCGCACTCGGGTACGGCGCCGCTCAGCGACTTCGGATCGACGGTCGGCAATGATGCCGGGATGAATCTTTTACACGAGTTTGGACCTGCCGTCCGGAAAATGACGCTGAGCCATGTGCCGGAATTCGTCTCCCGCATCGAAGAGCGCGTAATCCGTTAGAGCCGCCGCTAAAGCCGTCGCTGATTCGATGCGACTTACGGCATGGCTTCTAAGCCTGGCGGCGGACGAAATGCTGGCGCGTCAAGACCCAAGAGCACTGATTCCCTGGCGCCGCTGCCGTATACTGCCGGTGCGAATCGCATCCGCTCATGCCCGCACCAATCGCCGCCAAATCCCGCCTCGCATACATCGACTGGGTGCGCGGACTGGCCTGCGTGCTGATGTTTCAGACCCACTGCTACGATTCCTGGCTCAGCCAGCAGGCCCGGCAAAGCCGCTTTTTCATGTACTCGCAGTTGGGGGGAACCTTCCCGGCTCCGCTGTTTCTGTTTCTGGCGGGAATCTCGTTCGCCCTGGTCACGGAAAAACTCTGGCAGAAAAATCTTCTGCCCGCTCAGATCGCGCGCACCACGATTTGGCGCGGCGCGGAAATCTATATCTACGGCCTGCTCTTCCGGCTGCAGGAATATGTAGTCTCCTGGGGCTGGGCACCCAAAAGCGACTTGCTGCGGGTGGACGTCCTCAACACGATCGGGCTCTCGATGATGCTGCTGGGGGTGATGTGCTGGATGGTAGGTGGGGTTTTCCTGCGCCGAAAACAAACTCAGGGCGGCGCATTCTTGCCGCGTATCCCTCTTGTGGTTTCCGCCGCCGGCTCCGCCTTGCTGATCTCCTTGCTGACGCCGCCGCTGTGGACCACGTGGCGCCCGACGTGGCTGCCGTGGCCGCTCGAATCCTATGTGGACGGCGTGCATAACCTGGGAGTTCCGCAACAAGGCATCTTTCCCGTCTTTCCCTGGACGGCTTTCGCCTTTGCGGGTCTAGCGGTGGGGTTCATCCTGCAAAGCGATTGGGCGCGTACGCGACAAGCGCGGGCATTCTTGGCGCTCGGACTGGTGGGCGGCGTATTGATCGAATTCGCGCGCTGGCTCGACGCGCAGCCGCGCCAGTTCTACGCCGTCCAGGATTATTGGCACACCAGCCCCAGCTTCTGGCTGATTCGAGTCGGGATGTTGCTGGTGATCGTGTGCGCGGGCTACGCCTGGTGCCGCTGGGTCATAGGATGGGTTTCAGAAAAATGGCCTATCGGGAAATGGAATACAGGCCCGTCGGCCTTCAGCCCCCTAATCCAACTCGGCCAGGCATCGCTGCTGGTCTACTGGGTGCACATCGAGTTCGTTTACGGACGAGTCTCGATCCTGCCCAAGCGTCGCATGGGAATCGCCGGCGCCTCCGTAGGCCTGCTGGTCATAACGCTCGCCATGCTGGCCCTGGCCTACGCTCGCACCAGGATGAAAGGCCGTGGCGCGGAAGTGATGGCATGGCTGCGTCCGACGGCGAGCAAGGCCTCCCCGGCGCGGACTTAAACGGGAAGACTCTCCGGACTCAATCTTCTCCAGACTCCGTTGCTCTTTCTTTGAACCGAGCGAAGCATGGCACCGGTTGATCCAGAAGTCCTGGTAACTCTCCCAGGGGCGCAGATTCTCTCATCTGGGGAGGCCAACGCGGTGCAGAAGATTTTGGAAGCGCGGGTCGGAACGAAGAGGATCGAAGCCCGGCCGGAGCAGGACGCCGGGGTTAAATCGCTCCTCGAAGCCTTTTTCCAGCCAATTCATGGCTTGATCGGCATCTCCGAGAGATGCATAGATCATGGCAATCTCCGCGGCATTGGAATAGCCAGGGTTTGAGCGCTTCTTCAGTTCTCCCAGCAGCGTTACCGCTTCGCTCCGCTTGCCGGATGCGACATAAGCTCGAGCAAGATTGGCCATGCATGTCGGGCTATCCCCGGAAAGCTTCACCGCGTTTTGCAGTTCCGCGATGGCTTCAGCGTACATATTTTTTTGTAGGTACGCCTGGGCGAGTTGATTGTGGGCGAGAGCAAAATTAGGATCCATTTCGATCGTCTTGCGGCTTTGTGCTATGGATTCGTCGTAGTGGTGGGCGAGGCCAAGGAGTTCTGCCAAGTCGGCATTGATGATAAGAGAGAGCGGATCTAGATTTTCCGCTTTTCTCATTTCCACAATCGCTTCGTCAAACCGACCCAACAGACTCAAATGCCAGGCATACCAATGGTGAGCGGTTGCGTAGCCTGGATTCAGTCCAATGGCCCGCTGGAATTCCTTTCCGCCGGCATCCAGATCCCAATCGAAGCCATCCAGGACGAAGGCAAGCGAGTTGTGGGCTTCGCCGAGCGTGCTGTCCAATTCCAGGGCATGGATCGCCGCCGCCTTCGCTTTGGGGAACGCCTCCTTGGGAGTCATCACTGCGTACTGCCAGTCTCCCAACAAGGCATACGTGTCGGCTAAGCCGGAATAAGCTTTGGCGTAATTCGGGTCCTCTTCAATTGCCTGCTTGAAGTAAGCCAGGGCGGCTTTCAAACCATCCGCCGTTCGCTTGTTCCAGAAGTAGCGCCCCTTGAGATAGGACTGGTAGGCTTCCGGATTAACCGCCTTTGAGCTTTTCAGCGCGGCTTGTTCGCGAGGGGTCAGGTTGATCCGAATTTGATCTGCAATAGCGCTGGCCACCCTGCTCTGGAGCGCCAAGGTATCGCGCAACTCACCCTCATAGCTCTGGGACCATAAATGCTTGTCCGTAGAGGCTTCGATCAACTGCGCCGTGATGCGCACCTGGTCGCCGGAGCGGAGCACTGTGCCTTCTATCACGGCGTCCACATTCAGCTCGCGAGCGATCTGCGGTAGCGGCTTGCGCGCTCCTTTGTAAACCATCACGGAGGTGCGGGAGATTACTCGTAAAGCGCTGATCTGCGCCAAGTCAGTGATCAACTCATCCGTCATGCCGTCGGCGAAGTAATTCTGTGAGGCATCTCCAGAAAGGTTTTCCAGCGGAAGCACAGCTAAGGATCGGATGCCTGTGGGCGCAGGGCCGCGCGAACGAAATAGCAAAACGGAGAGAATCGACAAACTAATGATGATGACGAGCGCCAGCGCGACGAGAGCCCCACGCGTCAGCCGCGGCCGGCGTTTGGGTGCAACCGCCAACCCGGCGCCTTGGACCGTAGGTTGACGCTCTGGAGCCGGTAGATCTCCAGACACAGATTCCGGCCTTTTTTGGCGGACGTCCGCATCGACAACGGACACATCCGCAATAAACCGGTAGCCACGTTTTGGAAGAGTTTCGATGAATCGCGGATTCTCAGCCGAGTCCCCCAAGGCACTTCGCAGCTTCCCAATGGCGATGTTGAGGGCCTGATCGAAATCACCAAAACTTTCGGTCGGCCAGACACGGCTGCGCAATTCCTCACGGGTGACGACTTCCCCTGGATGTTCCAGCAGGATTTCCAGCAGTTTCATCGGCTGCTGCTGGACTCGGATCCGCAAACCCGACTTGCGCACTTCACCCGACAGCAGTGAAACCTCGTAAGTTCCGAATCGCACGACGGAGTTGGGGGGAGGGGATTCCATAGCGCACTCGGGCTTCGCACGGAAGTCTAACATCTCGCCGCCCCTGAGACTCCCGGGCTCAGGATACATGGGAACCTAAGGCATTAGCCACCAATCACTTAGCAGGTAATGAATTGGATATATCGAAAAAGTCCTCAGTGAATTGACGCCAAACGACTAGCGCGTCAGAGTGTGCTGCGACCGGGGTTCGAGCTGATTCAGGAGAAGGCAAATGGGGAGTAATGGATTTAGCTCGCAAGGGATGGTCCGATTCGGGGCTGGGTCGTCCCAGGACGATCAGCCGTTGGCAGGGTTCGAAGAACTAGCCATGCCCCTGTTCGATTCGCTTTACAACTTCGCGAACTGGCTTGTGCACAACCAGAGCAATGCCGAGGATCTCGTACAGGAAACGTACCTGAAGGCTTTGCGCGGGTTCGCCTCGTTTCAGCCTGGCACCAACTTCCGCGCGTGGATGTTTCGCATCCTAAGGAACACTTTTCTGAGTTCATGCTCGACACTCGAGCGACGGCTGACGGTCGAGATCGGCCCGGAGGACGACGAGCAGGTGTTACCGGTAACTTCCGCCACGCCCGAATCCCTGTTGATCGAACGTTTCCAAGAAGGTTCCGTTCGGAACGCAATCGAGCAACTGCCGGTGATCTTCCGGGAAGTCCTTTTGCTGTGCGATGTCGAAGATGCGTCTTACCGCGAGATTTCGGAGATATTGTCGATCCCGGTGGGAACTGTTATGTCGCGCCTGGCTAGAGCGCGGAAGGCGGTTCGCCAATCACTGCTTAACGTTCCGCAGGCAGACAATCTCAAATCGATAGGAGACTTTGTGAGACCCAGGGTGTGAAGTAATCGGCGAAATCGCGTAGAAAGAGGAGAAACGCATGGCAACTGCTACCTTGTCAGCCACCTTGAATCCCCCCATATCACTGCGAGTTGCCCCGATGGGGCGGATTTTGGTCATCGAGGACGATGGTGCGTTGCGGAAGGTTCTGCGGCGCCTTTTCTCGTCGGAAGGATATGAGGTCGATGTCGTTTCCGATGCCGTTGGTGGCTTGGAGAGACTTCGACAAGCAGCACCCGCCGCAGTAGTCCTCGATCTACCTCGTCCCGGATCTTCAGGGTGTGATCTCTGCAAGAAGATTGCAAATTTGATTCCTGGTCTGCCCCTCGTGATTCTTAGCGGGAGTTCGGAGGTTGCGGACAAGGTCCTTCTGCTGGAAATGGGTGCCGACGATTACGTCACCGTACCGTTCAGTCCAAGGGAACTGGTTGCGCGTTTGCGTGCGCTGATCAGACGCGCATCCCGGGTTAATCCGGAACACGTGTATGTGTTTGCAGATGTGACCGTGGATTTTTCCAAGGTCGAGATCACTCGTGCAGGCGAAAAGATCATCGTTACTCCAAAGGAATTCAAGACACTGGAGTTCTTGACGAAGAACGCCGAACGAGTGATCTCGAGGGATGAACTTCTCGATAAAGTCTGGGGGTACGAGAGCTACCCCTGCACACGGACGGTGGACAACCACATGCTGCGGCTCCGACAGAAGCTGGAAATCGATCCTTCAAACCCGTCACACTTCCTTACCGTACACGGCGTGGGCTATAAGTTTGTGCCCTAAGGCATTCTGTCGCATTCCGTAGGGTGGGCTCGTTCTCCTGGAACCGCTGCCCCGCCAATCCGGTGGAGCCGCGCAATTCTCCGGAAGACTATCCGTCGCAAGCTGCCCTCCTCACTCTCCCAGGAACACAAACGTTTCCTCTTCGGCGACCAGGAAAATCGGGGCGCCGCCGGAGGAGATCGCTACTGCATTTGCGATCGTTTGTTTGCCGCCGTCCGAGGCCGCGCACGCTTGCAGGGCCTCTATGCTTGGGAAATGGATCTCTGCGATGCGATGGAAAGGCGGCGTACCTTGCGGGGAACCAGCGACTTTGCTCGCCACAATCTTGGTCTTGCCGGCCAACTTCTCGACGGCCATCGGTACATGTTGGTTCCGGTAGACGTGCTCGAAGGACTCAATGTCTGTTGGGCGAGGGTAAATTACGATCAACTTAGTGCCAGCCATTTCAATCTCCTTAAGGTAAAAATGCTTGTATTTGTGAATACTCGATAGCTTCGAAAACTGGTTTCAACTTTTCAACTTTAGACAAGAATCTGTGAGTTGCGATGGCGGCACCGCAACTCACAGGAAGGATTTGAGAAAGTTAGAACGCTGCTATTCCGTTGAAGCCGCTGAGTGGCGAGACACCGCTGGCAGACCCAACATTGAGGAGCGTCCCATCTTTCTGGATGGCGAAAATGCCAATGGCCCCAGCAACCGAGTTCAAGGTGTAAATGAACTTGCCATCAGCACTGACCGCGATGTCGAGATTGGTAGCTCCTTCGGGATTCGTACCGACCACCGTTCCCGGCAGCGCGGTCAATGCCCCAGTGCTCGCGATGGCAAATCCCGAGATGGTGGACGAACCGGCGTTGGAGGTGTAAACGAAACTGCCGTCAGGTGTTACCACGTTCCAGCAGTTTGCCGCTCCCAACGTGGGAACGCTGGTGCTGACAGTAGATAGAGTGCCATTGGCTGCGATCTCATAGGATGAGATTGCCGAGCCGTTGGCTACTCCAGAAGGGCCGGTCTCGGAGACCAGCGCCGCTCCGCTCGGAGCGAAACTTACCGAGAATGCGCCTGGGCCTGCACTCGGGTTCTCCACGATCGGAGATAAAGTGCCATCGCCTTGAACAGAGAACACGTCAATGTCGTTGGTCAAACGCTCGACCACAACCAGGAACCTGCCGTCCGGACTGAAAGCCAACCCTCCGGCACCCGAAGTATTGGTGGACAGAAAGCGCGTGGAATTGGGGATCTGCTTAAGTTTGCCATGATCCAGTGTGAATCCAACGACACTGCTGCTGCCGCCGACGTTGAGGACGTATACAAGGTTTCCGTGCTGCGCCACGGCATTCGGTTCGCTGCCTCCGGAGATCGCTTTGTCCACCAGCGATAAATTGGAACCGTTAACGCTAAAGACGGCAACACTGCCGCTGCCGGCATTCACTGCGAACAGCAGCGAATTATCCTGGCTGAGTCGTAGCGACCCTTGAGATTCCAATGGATCGTTGTTACCGCCGCTCCCGCGGCCGCCGGTTGCGAACCTGCCGGCTTCCTGTAAGGTGCCGTTCGAAGCACGACTGTATGCGACCACTTCATTCTTATCGACGGCGTTGGTCATAACAAACACAGCACCTGCACTGTGTGTGTCTCGATCTTGTGCCTTGCTAAGCCCCGGCAAAGCCAAACCAATAGCGAGTCCGGCCATGAATAGCGTGCGAGTTGCTTTACCCATTCCCTTAGCTCCACAGTTAGAGTCGCATGCCACTCGACCAATAGGGCACTGAAAGAAATTAATCCTTTGCCCATGGTTCAAGCGCCGCGCGGTAATAAGACACAGTAGTCTGAGAAAAGTTACAGAGGTTCAAAGAATGTGCGGCCACAACCATCACGGAAAAATTCCTCGACAGGCGGAATTGAACGCCGCCCGGCCGACCAGCCGCGATTAAGTCCCGACCGGAGGAACGGAGTTTGGGGCGACGCTGAAGAGGTCCGGGCTGTCGATATCCTGCAGGGCCCAACTGCATACTGTCTAGGGCCGGTTGAGGTTGGGATTTAGGAGATCGAATCCTGAAGACCGGTGCAAGCGAATTTACCGATGTCGAATCTATGACGTCGCCTTAAACAATTTAGCGAGGCTATCGATGTTCGCAGCACTCGCGTCGCCGATCACGAAATAGCGGAGTCCGCCTTGACTCCATGTTTCCATGTTGAACGACAATCTTTCAGGCTTAAGCGAGCTATCACTCATTCTGGCCGGCAACGAGCGTTCCTGAAATACAAACACAGAAATATGGTGCTTCCCCACATCGTAAATAAGATGTGCACCCGGTGTTTGCTCAAGATAGGTCATTCGCCCACCGAGCAGAGAGAACTCGCTATTCTGGAGTTCCGGCAAATTGAACGCGAAAGGAATCCTCCCCTGGAACCAGGGTTTTACCGTGTGCCGATCGGTTGAGATCACATCGACGGGGGATGGACTGGCCAGCGTGGACACGTGCAAGTCTGCAATCTCGCTGAATACCTGATCGTTGCTGGATCGGTTTCCCAGATAGGTTGAGGTCAAGGTTCCGGCCACGAGAACGACGGCTGCTGCCGTCGCTAACATCCATCCCAGGCGGAAACTGCGGCGCGGTTTGGGGGCCATATTTTGCAGCATCCGCTTCCGGAACTCGGCGCTGGGGGTGAAACGTTTTCCCGCCACCTGAATCGCCCGCTTCAACTGCACGCGCGAAAGGGCATCGGCAGAGCAGGAGGGGCAATTGCGCACGTGAGAGTCGAAGGTGCGCATTTCCTGCTCCGGAACCTCTCCGTCCAGGTAGGTGTCGAGTTTTGCCTTCCAGGATTCACAGACCATGGTTCGTCCCCCTATCGATTCTCTGTCCTGCTTCTTGGTGCAACTGTGGTCGCAATTGATTTCGTAAAGTTTGCCGGGCACGCGATAAACGCGACATTACGGTACCGATGGGAACCGCAAGCGTCTCGGAGATCTCCTGATACGACATTTCCTCTACCTCACACAAAAGAAGGATCTCTCGGAAATGCACCGGGAGTTCAGCGAGCGCCTTCTGAAGCATTTCATGGCTCGATCGCGCCAACAGAAGCGTTTCTGGTGTATCGCGCTCAATGGTAGGTTCCGGTCCCACTTCTTCATCTTCTAAATCGAGAGGAACGGTCATGGTAACTTTCAGGCCCTTGCGAGAGGTCAAAAACGTGTTGCGCAAGATGCGATAGATCCACGCCCGGAAATTCGTACCCAACTGAAAAGACGAGAACCCTTTCAGCGCCTTAACGTAGGTTTCCTGAACCAGGTCTTCGGCTTCATCACGATTCTGCGTGAGCCAATGAGCGAAGTTGTAAAGCTGATCGAAGAGAGGGATAGCCAGTTCTTCGAACGAGTCGAGTTGGAGGTTCGCTCCTGACAGGGCCACATGATGAGAACTTCGGAGTCCTGGGTTTATTCCCTTCAAAACCAAGAATTGTTGAGGAAAACTGCTGAGCAAGGTAAATGGTTGGTAACAAAGACGTTGCAAAGATGGTCACCACTTCTCATGAACGCCCCGAATCGTTTTCGCTCTGCAGTTGAAAACTAGCCTTCGACTCAAATATTCCATCGAACTGACGCCAATTTTGTTATGCCGCTACGGTGATACAGCGATCCACGCGGAATAAAACGTTAAGAAGTCCGTTATTCACAGGTGAAGCGTATTTCACAGGAAGCAGATTGCGAACCGATGGTAAATCCTTTCGATCTCAAGACGGCGCTTTTGGCGAAGCACGCGCAACATGTGGTGCTAATCCACTTTCCGATCGCCCTGTTCATTACGGCAGTGGCCTTTGACGTCGTAGGACAGTGGACGAAACAACGCGGGTTAGGGGCTGCGGCGTACTACAACTTGCTGGCCGCGGCGATTTCAACGCTCCCCGTTCTCGCCACTGGTCTACTTGCGTGGCGATTTCAACTCGAGGGGCAGAAGCTGAAGGGAACTCTCTTACTGCACCTCGTTTTGGCGTGTGTTTCAACGGTGATGATCTGGCTGGTGTGGTGGGTGCATTTCCGCGCTCGAAGACGGTCAGTGAACCTGCCAAGCTACCGCTTTGCGGTCGAACTGTTGGCAGTCGGGTTCGTCGCTGTTACCGGGCATCTGGGCGGTTTTCTAAGCGGCGTCAACCTACCGGGCTAAATGCCCCGAGGAGTTCCAGCTTGCGGTTCGTAAGCTGGGAGCAAACCGGGACAGAAAAGAGCTGTATTACTAAAACTTTACTTACCCGATACATCTTGCTGACAACCGCCAATCCTCGTAAAGGTACCTTCTTCACTATGGCCGACGCACAGACATGGGATGCAGCCAAGCAATGTCCCATCCTGGATCGTCTGCTGTTTGCCAAAATCGTTTCGAGGCTCCGCGGTTTCCCAGAGACGTACGGGGATTTGATGTCCCCGAGTAGAGGCTTTCAACTGAAGTATGTCTGAGGCCACCCCTGTGCAGAACGAATCACGTTTCGATTTTCGTATTCTCGTTCCCAGAACTGTCGACCTGAGAAAGTCAAGTCATTCGATGCTCCAAAGATTATCCTGGCTCGCCGCCACATTGTCCTTGATGGCCGGATCGGTCGCTGCCACATACGCGCAGTCCACCACGCCAACCTCGACCGGTCCCGCACCCGTTCAAACGGCGGTCTTCAAGGGCAGCACTTCGTCCAGCGGTTGGATCGACTTCACGCCGCTCACGAACTTCGGAATCTATTTGCCCGTCAAGATCAACGGTCACGATGGGATGGCATTGCTTTATGGCGGGCCTTCGAACATCGACAAGAATTTCGTCGAGTCCGCAGGCCTGGCGGCCAAGAAAGAAGACGCGAGCGCGGTGAATGGGATTCAGATCCAGCTAGGTGACTTGACCCTGCAGAACGCCGTGGCGAAGCCAGATGACCTGCAGAAGCAGGGCTACGACGCCAAGATTCTCGGACAACCCGTACTCCTCCGGCTGGGCGAAGAGGTGTTCAATCAAGTGGTGGTGGACGTTGACTACGCCCACCATCGTGTCGCCTTTCGCGATCCCAGGACTGTGACCAAGCCCGTCGGCGCAATCGAGGTTCCGCTGATCGAGTTGGATGGCGAACGCGTGCTCCCCCTTTCAATCGATGGCGCGGCTCCGGCGCAGTTTGAGTTGGAGCTGGGGAACGTCATCGGTCCGTTGATAGTCACTCCGGCCTACGCCGCGAGGCAAAAGCTGCTCGAGGGTCATCCTACCTCTCAGCGTTTGTCGGGCCGCTATTCGGAGACCGTCGTCAGTGTCGATCACTTGAGCTTCGCCGGTATCGACTTTGCGCAGGTGCCGATCGCGCTGATACCCGACACTGAATTGCCGCCGCCCTCGATTACAGGCGGCGTCGGACTGCCGCTGCTGGCCAAGTTCAGGCTGATCATCGACTACCCGCACAGCCGGCTCTACGCGATCCCCAACTCGGGAACGACGATGACTTCCATCGAAAAAGACCGGATCGGCCTGGTGCTGGACAAAAAGGTCACCAATGGTTTTTCGGTGGCATTTGTCTCCCCAAACAGCCCGGCTGAAGCGGCGGGGTTCAAGAACGGCGACAAGATCAGTCTGATCGACGGAAAGCCGTTTGAGGCCTGGCCTGCTCAGGCGATCATAAAATTTCAAATTGCAGACGCCGGAACGATTCACATTTTCACGATGCCGGACGGAACCGAGCGGCATATCAAGGCAGTGGACTTTTTCTGATGGGAGGCTGGCCCACCCTTTCCATTCATCCCAGCTCACCACCTTTGGCAATGCGGTCCGGATAACCATGGAAGTTTTTGATTACCCCTTCTATTTTCACCGGGAATAAAACCGACTCAGTCCAGTTATCAACTGTGATCGTTACAAAAACACCGGAGGCGAGATGACGGACAAAAACAAAGATCTGATCGATCAGAAATTGCAAGACCTCAACAACGACGGCGTTGATCGTCGGGGATTTCTGAAGTGCATGGCATGGGCGGGTACGGGCCTGGTCTGGACCATGAGCGGCGGCATTCCGACGTCTCGGGCATTCGCCAAAGGCCACGGCAAAGACGCCGGCAAAGGCGGCGACTTCAGCTTTGTGCAGATCAGCGACAGCCACATCGGCTTTAACAAGCCGGCCAATCCGGATGTCACCGCTACTCTGCAGACGGCGATTAACAAGATCAACGCGATGCCCCAGAAACCGGATTTCATCATTCACACGGGTGATCTGAGCCAGCTCTCGAAGCCCAGTGAGTTCGACACGCTGGACCAGGTATTAAAGGGAGCCTCCGCGAAACAGGTGTACTTTGTGCCGGGAGAGCACGACATGCTTTCCGACAACGGCGAACAGTTTCTCCAGCGCTACGGGAAAGGAACAAAAGGCACTGGTTGGTACAGCTTCGATCAGAAGGGTGTCCACTTTGTGGGGCTCGTGAATGTCGCCAATCTCAAGGCCGGCGGCATGGGGTCGCTCGGTCACGAACAACTGGAGTGGCTGGAGGACGATCTCAAGGGCCGTTCCGCGAGCACTCCGATTGTGCTCTTTGCACACATTCCACTATGGACCATCTATCCGGATTGGGGATGGGGAACCGACGACAGTGAACAAGCTTTGTCGTACGTCAAGCGGTTCGGCTCCGTCACGGTGTTGAACGGCCACATCCACCAGATTATGCAGAAGGTGGAAGGCAAGGTGTCATTCCACACCGCCATGTCCACCGCCTTCCCTCAACCCGCGCCAGGAACCGCTCCTTCAGCCGGACCCATGAAAGTGCCCGCGGACCAGTTGCAACGGGTGCTGGGAATCACGGACGTCAACTATCTGGTCAGCGGACGCAGCCTTGCGGTTGTCGATTCGCCACTTGCGGACTCGATGTCCTCGGCTTCAGGAAGTGGCATGGGCTCTGGTGGGCGTTAACTCAGGTCTTGCGTGGACCGGAAACGATCCGGTCCCCGAAACGGTGAAAATCAAGGAAGAAAATCAAATTCTTAAAGGAAACAGAACAATGAAACGGAACAGTGTCTGGATTGCAGGTTTCACAGCTTCGATCGCCATTGCGATCGTACTGCTAGTCGCGGGAACACCGGCCGTGAAGGCCAATGACCAGCCCTCCATGGCAAACGCGGCGGTGAACATCGACAATTTCGTGTTTGGCCCACAAACGATCACAGTGCCCGTCGGAGCAACAGTGACGTGGACAAACAAAGATGACATTCCCCATACCTCGGTCAGCACAGACGGTGTGTTCAAGTCCAAGGTGTTGGATACGGATGAAAAGTTCTCCTACACCTTTACCAAGGCCGGAACCTATTCCTACTACTGCACGATCCACCCGAAGATGACCGGCAAGGTCGTAGTGCAGTGAGCTCAGACTTCTAACTGTGTGCAAGGAGACGGCCTCGCGCTCGCAGCCACATCGGTTGCGCTGCAAAAGGCCGTTCTCCGAAGCGCCGTAAACGACAGCGCGGTAAACGACTATGAACGCAAACGCGGCACAATTCGCAGCTAGCAACGACCTGGAGCTTGTCCACGCCAGCAAGAAAGGGGATGTTGCCGCTTTCGAGCGACTCGTAAAGCGATACGACCGCAGACTTCTCCGAATCGCCAACACCGTCACCCGCAACCGGGAAGATTCCGAAGACGCGGTCCAGGAAGCGCTCTTCAAAGCTTTTCAGAATCTGGCCGACTTCCGAGAAGATTCCCAATTCTCCACCTGGCTGATTCGCATTACTGTGAACCAGTCGCTCATGAAGCTGCGGAAACAGCGCACCCACAAAGAAGTTTCGTTGGATGAGGATTTTCAGGCGGACGGGGACGTGCTTCCACTGGACGTCCCCGATCGCGCCCCGAATCCGGAACAACTATGCTGGGCATCTGAATTGCGAGACATCCTTGTCAGAACCACACAAGAACTGCGCCCGATCCTGCGGACGGTCTTTGTGCTCCGTGACGTCGAGGGACTCTCAATCGAACAGACCGCACAAGTGCTAAACCTGAGCCAGGCGGCCGTGAAGGCGCGGCTGTGGCGCGTCCGGTTACACCTGCGCGACCGCCTGGACAGATATTTCGCCGAGCGGACTACCTTTGCGCCCGAAAAGCTCGCTCCCGCGAGCCGGGTGACGAAAAAGATTATCGGTCTCTTTGCCGAGTGCCTGCGTGACTCGATCCCTCAGACATATTCGACCAGTGCCGCCAGATAACCCACTTCCTCCTCGAATACACGTCCTGTCAACTTTGTAAGAAACGGACTTAGTACCAATCTCGCAGTGGGGGCGACCGCTTAACGCTGGCTATGAATAGCAGCTCGCACACCCGTTACATCCTCTCAACAAACAAGTGACAATCAAATGACATCGGCGCCGCACCCCGCCAGTCATGTGCGCGTCTAACGTAGTGACGCTTACATGTATGTAGATGACCGAAGCGTGTGTGGCGGCCCGTTTGGAATAAACGCCTCACGGATGCAGTTATCACTGATGAAAGAGTCACACTAGTTCCATAAGGAGAAATCATGAAGAAATCGTATTTGACAGCTGTACTTATGTTGACGTGCTTACTTGGAGTTGGAGTAAGTGCTCGTGCTCAGGATGCCGATGCGGTCGTCGTAAAGGTTCCGTTTGAGTTCGTGGCGGGAGGCGCAACGCTCCCGGCTGGGGAATACAGGGTAAGTCGCGTTAATCCTGGTACGAATCGAGAGTTAGCCATCAGTAGCTATAACAAAGGCGGTGCGCTTCTGTTTCCGCTGGCGTTCGACGATGGCGCGGCTCCGGCCAACATGCCGACGGTCAGCTTCGAGCATGTCGGGGGCAAGTACTTTCTGAGCAAGATCAAAACAGCGAGCGGCGTCTACACCATGGCGGCCTCTCGGGAGATGGTCATGCTTGGTAAGGCGAACTCTCCGAGCCCAAGCACTTCATCCGCCTCAGGCGGCAGTAGATAGATCAAGACGTCGGGCTTACGCGGTTGCGACAGAGAATTCGAGACTCAAGACGAACCAATCTGATTCTCGATTCTCTGTGCAACCGGCAGGTTCGACAACGAGCCGTTATTCAGATTCAGAGTGGCACAAATCCAACACTCATATTTCTTAGAGGACATAATGAAAAAAGCAATCTCGTTAATCGGACTGCTGATGACGCTAGCACTTCCCTCGGGATTGCTAGCTCAGCAGGCCGGCTATTCCCAGACCAACCTGGTCTCCAATACTGCCGGCGTAGGCTCTACCACAGACACTCAACTGTTGAATCCTTGGGGAATTTCAGTACTTCCGGGGGAAGATTTCTGGATTGCAGACAATAACAGCGGCGTCTCCACGCTCTATGACCAAAATGGCAACAAAGACGCTGGACTGGTGGTGACCATACCGGTCGCATCACACAATCCAAACGGCAACTGCAGCCCAGGTTGCCCGACGGGAACAGTGGCCAACGCGAGCGGCTCCTACTTTGCCGGCGGATCGTTCATTTTCGATACCGAAGACGGCCTCATCGTTTACTGGAACGGTTCCAGCAACACCGCAATTGTCGGCAAGGATAATTCCTCCAGCGGAGCAGTGTACAAAGGTCTAGCCATACTTGGCACCAACCTGTTAGCAGCCAACTTCAACAGTGGCAAAGTAGATGTGTACGATTCGACTTATAACGTTACGTCGTTGGGGGGATCGTTCACTAACCCAAATCTTCCTGCGGGATTCGCTCCCCACGGCATCCACGTCATCGGTAACCAGGTCTATGTCGCCTACGCGATGCAGGATGGTGCCAAGCACGACGCCGTGCCTGGCGCTGGCGCCGGTCAGGTGGATATATTCGACACGAACGGAAAATTCGTAAGCACATTCGTCGCTGCAGGCGCCAACAACAACCTCAATGCACCCTGGGGAGTGGCAGCGGCTCCGGCCAGCTTCGGCACGTTCGCGGGCGACATTCTGGTAGGAAACTTCGGTGATGGCACCATTAGTGCATTCGACACAACCGGGAAATTCATCGGTCAGCTTACTAACTCCTCGGGCAAAGTGCTGGTCAATCCAGGCTTGTGGGATATGGTGTTCGGCGGAGGCGGCGGGGCCAGTAATAATCCAGGGGCTCTTGGCACGCTTTATCTCACCGCCGGAGGCAGCGCCGGCCAACCCAATTTTCCGGCTGGAGGAAGCAGCACCGCCGTATTCGCGAGCCTTGTTCCTGCGGCCGCAGTCAGCGGGCCGAATTTTTCACTGAATCTTTCGGCTTCGAGTGCGACCGTCATGGCGGGCGGCTCGACGACACTGATGATCAGCGCCAGCGCGGTGGGCGGGTTCAATAGTCAAATTACACTTGCCTGCACTGCACCCACAGGTTTGACCTGCTCTCTGAGTCCATCAACGATCTCTCCGGGATCGAGTGCCTCATCTTCAACATTAACGGTTTCTGCGGCCTCTACGCCTCCGGTCGGCGGCTACCCGGCTGCGGCGTTCCTACTGCCAGGTTTGGGGTTGTTTGGAACTATTTTGACCACTCGCAAGAAGCTCTCGTTTTCCCGCAAGCATCTTGCAGGAATGAGCGTGCTCGGCTTGCTGCTTCTGAGTACGCTGTTCACGCTGGGTTGTGGGAGTAACAGCTCAAAATCAATTCCAATGGGATCTCAGACTACTGTGACAGTGACGGGGACGTCCGGTGCGTTAAGTCATAGCGTACCTGTTAACGTCACCGTTAACTAAGACTCAAACCTCGACAAGGGCGCACTCATGGTGCGCCCTTGCTCTAAACTCCAACAGCGGTCGCGCCCGTAACGTTTGTGGTAGTGCCGCCTGTTTCAGCAGCAAGCAACTGAAGCAAGTAGGCGAGATGAGGGGAGTCGAGCGCAAATGCTTGAATTAGCGTCATACGGTCTCACTGCGCTGGTCGCAATTCTGCTGGTAGCGTTCTGCTTCGCATGCAAAGACGACTCCGGGTGGTTCAGCGGCAAGCATTCGTCCGGTTCAATGGGCGGCCCGGAATCGAGTCCTCTGAAGGGCGTCGAGGAATGCAGGTGCGCGGCAGACACCGACTCCGGCGCAAGCGGTCAGAAACACGAGGGAGCTCTACATGGCTAACGTGGTTGCTTCTACTCTTCCCCTATATGAGCGCGCGATGCCATTTCTGGCGCACCTGGAAGAGCTCAGGAAACGGATCATCTTTTCGGTTCTTGGAATACTCGCTGGGTTTCTTGTGTGTTGGTCCTATGCCGACCGGCTGTTCGGTTTAATGCAGCAACCGATTATCCAAGCGCTGCGGCACCATGGCATCGGAGGGGGCTTGGTGTACTTAAATCCAACTGAGCCCTTCAATCTGTATCTGATGGTGGCTCTGGTTCTAGGACTATTTGCCGCGTCGCCATTTGTGTTCTATCAATTCTGGTTGTTTGTCGCTCCTGGACTGTACCGCAGTGAAAGGCGGTATGTTCTTCCTTTCTTAGTCAGTACGGTGGGATTATTCCTTGCCGGCGGACTGTTCGGTTACAAGATGGTGTATCCGGCCTCGCTGGACTTCTTGATCGGTTACGGCGAACGCTTCCAGCCGATGATTACGATTGGAGAGTATACGAAGCTCTTTGCCACCATCATCATTGGTCTTGGGCTGATGTTCGAAATGCCGATCCTGGTGTTCTTCCTGGCCCTGATGCGAGTGATCACGGCGGGATGGATGTGGCGGAATCTTCGCTATTCCGTCCTTGTCATTTTTATCGTGGCCGCCATCATCACGCCCACCGCCGACATGCTGAACATGTGTCTTTTCGCGGCCCCGATGATGGCTCTCTACGCCGTCAGTATCGGTGTGGCGTGGTTGGCAGGTTGCTCGCGCAAGCGCGGAGCAGGGACCACTTAGCCTGCGCAGCGGCCTGCCGCTAGCTCGGTTGCACAAATGTTTATTGGAATTGGGGAATAACTATCGACTAGAGGAGTTTCACCTATAGCTGACAAATCACAGAACAAGGAGTTGAACCAACAGTGCCTCCTGTCCGCAAACAATTTGACAATTAAATGACATTCATTCCGTATCCCGTAGTGTGCTCACCGCGTCTTAGCTAATTCTGCCGGAACAAAATCATAAGCAAAGGAATTGGAGCCTTAACATGAAGGATCGCGATCAAGGGAAATGGTCTACGGCTGGTTTGGGGACCCGACTTGTTTCCGTAATGGTGCTCGGACTGGCAATCTTCGGGTCGATATTCGCTCACGCTCAGGGAATCGTCACCGGGTCCATCTCAGGCGTTGTGCAGGATCCTCAGGGCGCGGTGGTGGTCGGTGCCAAGGTATCTGCCAGGCAACTGGATACGAACCGGGAGTTCAAAACAGAAACAAATTCAGCGGGTCTTGTTACACTGCGGGACTTGCCGCCCGGCGCCTACACTGTTCGCATTGAAACCACCAGCTTTAGCCCTTATGAGGCCAGTAATCTTTCTGTGGAAGTAGGTAAGGATACTGCGTTAGCCGTGGTTAAGTTGCAATTGGGCTCGGCCACCGAAACGGTCAACGTGGAGAGTGCGCCGCCGCTGGTTGAGTCTTCAACGGACCAAATCTCGGAAACCTTCAGCGCGGAAAAAGTGAGCAGCCTGCCGGTAGGGAATACCTTTGACTCGCTGGCGCTGTTCATTCCCGGAGTCGCCACTGCCGGCGATGCCAGTTTCAGCAACAACAACGGTGCCGAGATTTCCGTAAACGGTGAACGCGCTCGCGCCAACAACTTCCAGATCGACGGGCAAAGCAACAACGATAACTCAATCGCCGGCCCTTCGATTTTCTTTGGCAACCAGGACGCCATCGCCGAGGTACAGGTGGTTACCAATTACGACGCCCAGTTCGGCCGCAACACTGGGGCAGTAGTGAACTACGTCACCAAAGCGGGCACGAATCAGTTCCACGGAACGGCATATGAGTTCTGGCAAGGTTCAGCATTTGATTCGCTGGAAAACCAGGAGAAGAGTCCGTTATTCGGATTTTGCCCCCCGGGGGTATCTGCTCCCACCTGCACTACGCCGACGGTTCCGCGTTTCGTAGACAACCGCTTCGGCGGCAGTGTGGGCGGGCCGATTAAGAAAGACAAAATCTGGTTTTTCGGTTCAAGCAACATCGAGCGCCAGCGTTTTGCCGGCTCGCCGAGCTCCTCCGGCACTGGCCTTGTGCCCACGCCGTTAGGTGACACGCAGTTGCAGGCGGCTTTCCCCGGCAGCCCGATTGGGCTGGTTGAGAGCACGATTGGACCCAATGCGATCAATGCGGGTAATCCGACCTTCACCAACGTCCAGAATGTGCTGGTGACCAACCAGATTGATCCGACCACAGGGGCCGCGTTTCCGTGCCCCGTGGGAAGTTCAGGCAAGAACGGCTGCACTCCCATTCAATTCGGCCAGATCTCGCGCTTCGTACCCAACCCGTTCAACGATTACGAAGCCACGGGACGAGTCGATTTCAAGTTGAGCAACAAGGATAACTTTTTTGCCCGCTACGTCTACCAGAAGACGTTTAACGGTGGCGTCAACTTCGGTAACGGGATCGATGTGGGTGACTATCAGGATATTCCCGGCCTGAGCCAGCAGATTGGTTTGGATTGGGCGCGCACCTTCAGCAATACCTTCGTAAATCAGGCCCGCTTCAGCTTTTCGCGCGCCAGTTCGTTCTTTCAAGAGCAGTCTTTCCCAACCTGCAACTCGAATACCCCCACACAATGCCCAACCGATGCGATTCTCATCGGGAAGGCAGGGCAAGATTCTGTGAGCTTTGGCGTGGCGGCCGGGTTCCCCCAGGGGCGCATCATCAACGTATACCAATTGCAAGATAATGCGTCGATGCTGAAGGGCCATCACTCCATCAAGTTCGGCGGCGAGGTCGACCAGCAGCGCTCCCCCAACGTCTTTCTACCCGAAAACAACGGGCTATTCGTATTCCAAAGTTTCAGCGACGTCATCGCTAACAATCCCGTCGAGACACAAATCGCGCTGGGCAGCCCCATTCTTCCGTTTTCGGAGTGGGATCTCGGACTCTATGTGCAGGACGACTGGAAGGTGAAAAGCAACTTGACGCTGAACTTGGGCATGCGATGGGACTGGTATCAACAGGCCATTAATCTGTTGCACCAAAAGTCAGTCGCACAGCAGACGGGGCCACTCCCGCTGTGGCCTACAAACCTTCCCCTGAATCAGACCACCGTGCCGTCTGTGCCTAACCAGCTGCGAAATTTTGCTCCGGTACTGGGCTTTGCCTGGACCCCAAGAATCTTGGGCGACAACAAGACGGTAATCCGGGGCGGCTTTCGCATTGCCTATGATCCTGCGTTTTATAACCTGTTCTTGAACGTCGCAACCTCCGCACCTTCGGTGAACTTGGCCACGTTGGGGCCGGTCGAAGGCAAGCCGTCCACGGGCCTGCCGACTGGCGGTTTTTTTGGAACCCAGGTCATCCCGTTCCTGCAGCCTTTGGCGCCGGCGGAGAATCCTGGCGCCGCTGACCAGACGCAGGTGCCCCAAAACTTCCGCAATCCTTACTCCGAGCAATGGAACTTCGGCCTGCAGCGCTCTTTCACCAGCCGAATCGTTGGCGAGGTGCGTTACGTGGGCAATCATGGCGTCCATGAGTTTCAGGAACTGAATGGGAATCCGGCTCTGGGTCCGCTCCAACAGAATTTTCAAAACGTGATCCCGGCGGGCTTGACGCCCTGCACAACTCCTAACACCCCAGGTTTCGCAGCTGGAAATGTCAACTGCAACTTTAGCAACGTAATTCAGTATGCCAACACCGCTTCGTCTACCTACAGTGGACTACAAAGCGAACTGCGAATCGGGGGCTGGCGTGGCATATCCGCGACTGCTTCCTACACCTATAGCAAAACGATCGACAATGCCAGCGAGGTTTTCAGTACGGGGGCCGGCGGCAACACGCTGGCGTTTGCGCAGAATCCATTTGCGCCGGGCGCACCGGAACGGGGCAACTCGGGGATAGACTTCCCGCACATAGTCGGCGTCACCATCGTTTACGATCTGCCGTTTTACAAGGCGCAGCACGGCCTTGCGGGGCACGTGCTGGGCGGCTGGCAGGTTAACTCCACCTACCGCTACACCTCGGGACAGCCTTACACCACAGTTCAACGTTACGCGAGCGGGAGCCTTTGCGATCCGACCGCAGTTTTTGGCGGACAATCTGATGCGTGCCGTCCCATCCTGAGCAATGCTAGCCTGCCCCTTACATCGGTGGGGCAATACTGCGACGGAACTCTAGCAACCTGCCCTACTGCCGGAGGCATTGCCCAGCCTCTTGGCACACTGGTCAGTTTTACCGACCCATGTCTTGGCAGTGGCGGTGGAAAAAACCAATGCGCCGTCACGCCGATTACCGGCGCACACTGGATACATAACGATCCAACCGCTGCGCAGGTCGTGGGCACGCCCTATGCCGGAGTAGGCCGCAACACGCTTCGCGGGCAGCCCATCAGCACCGACAATCTCGCTTTCTTCAAGAACATCAAGTTCAACGAGCGGTTGACGGCTCAATTCCAGGCACAGGCGTTTGACGTTTTCAACACTCAGTTTCGTGGCGTTCCGGATCCGTTTCTGGACGACGTCGCGACAGGAAAATTCCAGAGCACGGCGTTCAATGCCAACGGCGGCGGCACTTTTGCCGGCAACACCAACACCGATGGCATCGGTCGAAGGCGACTGCTCTTCGGCTTGAAGTTCATCTTCTAATTGGCTTCGCAGCGTTTTCGCACCCGGCACGGAACGGCTGCGGGCGGCCGGGCCCGGGTGCGGACGCGTCGCTAAAGAGTAATCGAGCTGCAGGCTAAGTTCGTCTTCTGAACGAAGCGAACTTTGTTTGGGCGGCCCTCCCCGGGCCGCCCCTTTTTTGTCCACGTCTTACTGCAACTATTAGTGACTGTTCTTAGCCTTCATCCTGGCTGACGAGGAAGTTTATAAGTTCATTTATAAGCTTGGAATAACTACCGCTGAAATTAGTTTTACATAGTGTGAAACAACACTTGGACGAAGTATGTGGAACTCGAATGTTGAAACATCGCAGGGAGTAACCTGCTTACAAGAAGTTGACAATCAAATGACATCCCCGGCGCATCTCGGTGCTGATCGGCGCGTCTAACGCACAGTACCGCTGGAACAAAATCATAAGCAAAGGAATTGGAGCACAGACATGAAGAAAAAGCTTCACCCAGACAGTATTAGTTGTCCAGTTGACCGCCGTTCTTTCTTGAAGGGCAGTCTTCTGGCAGGTGGCGCGGCAATGGGCGCCGGTTTGTTAGCGAAAGCACCATTGGCCCGTGCACAAGCTAGTACAAGCGGTCCCCTTAGTGCGGGCGATATCGCCATCCTCCGTTTTGTGGCAGCAGCAGAACTGATCGAGGCAGACCTTTGGACTCAGTATGCGGAACTCGGCGGCATCGGCTCGAATCTACCCGTTGAAGTTGACCCGACCCAAACCATGAACACCTATCAGGTTGCTTTGTCGAACCTCGACGGGGACGCCCCTCAGTACATAACCAGCAACTGGAAAGATGAACTCACGCACGCCGCTTTCCTCAATGCCTATCTCGAGTCCAGAGGAGCCGAACCGGTCAACTTCGACGAGTTTGAAACTTTGCCGGGAAGCACCGCTACCGGATCGACGGGCATTGGGCGCCTGACGAACATCATGAAGCTCAACGTCGACACCAGTTGGTACGTTCGGTACCGCAGTGCGACCAATCCGGACCTCGGCGCAACTTTTCCTCAGGCGATCACTCTCAAAGGGGTTACCGCCATTCCCAGAACCGATGACGATTTCGGCATCATCGGCCCCACGTGCGGCGTTCCCGGTAACGCACACATTCAGGCGATCGCAAACGTGGCAGCCTTTCACTTCGGATATATCGAGCAGGGCGGTTCGAGTCTTTACGCATCCCTGATTCAAAAAGCGACGGATTTGGAAGTGGTTAGGATCCTGTTTGGCATCGGCGGAGATGAGGTCGCGCACTTTCTCGAATGGGTGGATTTTGCCGGCAACGCAGTGCAAAACCCGGTGGCCCCGTTTACGGACGCCGCATCCGGCCTGACGTTCCCTAATTTCTTCAGCCCACTTAATCCGCTGATTCAGCCCAGCCTCATCTTCCCGGTCCCGACTGAATTCAAGCCACACCTTCCCCCGGTCTCGATCATTCGTCCGCTGACCGATAAATTTGGCGGCGCAGTGGCGACGATAAAGAGCTTCACTCAGGACGGACTGTTTATCGGCCAAAGTCAGCAGTTCCTGAAAACAGTACAAGCGATGGCAGTCGCGGCCGATGCTGCCGTGCGTTCGTAAGCAATTCGTTGCGGTGTACTTGCTTGTTGTCTGGTGGGGGCGTCGCACCTGAAACCTGGGCCGCGACGCCCGCCTTTTCGTCAATCACAACAGTCCACGCGTCTTCGACGAGAAATTGAGGAGCACACATGTTTGAAGGTCTTTTTCAACCCATGCATCTGTTGATTATTTTCGGAATTGCCCTGCTTGTCTTCGGGCCCAAGAAACTTCCCGAACTCGGCAAAGGAATCGGAGAGGGCATCCGTGGCTTCAAGGCAGCCATGAAGGCTGACGAAGAGAAGCCCGCCAGCACAACAACCACCATTGCCGGTGAACAAAGCGTCACCAAGGGGTGAATCGTGGGTTTGGGCACCGAAATCCTGTTCATCCTCATGCTCGGACTGCTGGTATTGGGTCCAAAGCAGCTGCACACGTTGTTGGGACAAGTGGCGCGGGCTAAAGCTCAGTTCGAAGAGGCCAGCCGCGGCTTCAAGTCTCAGCTCGCGGCGGAGCTCGACGCTGTGCATCAGGATGGAGAACCTGATGCTTCGCATGAATTGCCTGGGAACCAGTGAGCCATCCTCGGGTCCCCGGTTTCGGAACAGCGAACCCGCGGTTAGGCTGACGCAAGCGTCTATGCTTCACTGCGCCGACGGGAGTGCCCAGGCAAACAGTACGCTGCCGCTGCTGGTCATCAGATATTGGCGGCCGTCGAGTTCATAGGTGATGGGCGAACTTGCTATTTGCGCGCCTGAGCCGGCGTGCCAGAGGGTCTTGCCATTGGTTGAATCGAGTGCCAGGAAATTGCCGTGTCCGTCGCCAGTGAAGGTAATGCCTGAGTCGGTCGTGAGCACTCCCGAGCCGGATTCGGGTCCGAGTTCATGGCTCCAGCGGATTTTTCCGGTCTGGTAATCGATGGCCTCGATCACACCCTTGCCCCACACACCGTAATCCGCTCCCGCCCAACCGTAGGCGCCGTCGGCTGGCTTGGAAAAATAAATGCTCCAACTGGGGTGGGCATCAACGATAAACAATCCGTTCTTGGTGTCGAAGCTGGGAGAACGGTAGTTGGTAAGGCCTCCTTCGTCGGGGGCGATGAGTCGTCCGTCGGGCGCAGGTTCTTTGGCGGGATTCGGAATCGGTTGGCCTTTCTTATCAAGTCCCGTTGCCCAGTTGACCGGCCCGAAGGGAACGGTCAGAAGACTTTTTCCGTTGGTGCGGTCCAGAACGAAGAAGTAGCCGTTGCGCGAAGACTGCATCAGCATCTTCTTCGGCGCACCGTGGAAATCTCCGTCGACCAGTACCGGGGTCTCGACCGCGTCCCAGTCATGGGTATCGTGAGGCGAAGGCTGGAAGGCCCACGTCAGCTTGCCTGTATCCGGATTCAAAGCGACGATGCTGCAGGTGTAGAGATCATCACCCGCCCGCGTCGAGCCTGTCAGTACGGGAGTCGGATTCCCGGTTCCCCAGTAGACCAGATTCAGATCGGGATCATAGGTTCCCGTCATCCATGTCATTCCGCCGGTGGTTTGGTTTGGAGTTCCAGCCGGAGGCGTGGAATCCCACTGCCACTGCGTTGCGCCGGTCTCGGGATCAATCGACCGGATAAATCCGCTCAGGTTGTCGAAGTCTCCGGAAACGCCAACGAGCACATGATTCCCCACCACCAGCGGCGCCATGCCGGTCCAGTAACCCTTCGTCGAATCGGCAACCGGCATGATCCAGCGCACGGTTCCATCTTTGCTATTGAGAGACACCAGATGCGCATCCGGCGTCAAAAAGAAAAGATAACTCTTATACATGGCGACGCCGCGATGCCCGATGTGTTCCGCCGGTCCGCGGGGATAGGCGTAATGCCAGATCTGGTGGCCGGAGCGCGCGTCGACGGCCCAAACATTGTCTGGAATCGTGAGGTACAAGATGCCATCCACCAGCAGAGGGGTGGATTTGATGGCCGTGGTCTGCGCGGTCTGGAAGGCCCAGGCAAGACTCAGATTGTTCACGTTTTGCGGTGTGATCTGGGTGAGTGAACTGTGACGCCTGCCGGAATAGTCGCCGTGATATCCCGGCCAACTGTCGGCCGGCGGATGCAGAAGCATTTGCGCATCCACTCCTTGTGCCTGCGCCACCACCACACCCGGAGATGCGAGCGCGATTATTGCGCCCACCATAACAAAGAATGCAGCCTTCACGGAGGTCATATCGATTGAGGCCCTTTCGAATTTTTCAGCCGCAGGACTCAGGCGCGGCTCACCGCGCTAGCGCAAACTTTGCAAATACGCCATCAGGTTATGAATGTCATCATCGGTGTACTTGTTGAACAGTTCAACGTGAGCATTCATCGGAGCGTCGACTTTATATTTCACATCGCTGGTCCGCCAGGAGCGATACGAACCCGCAGGATCAATGAGTCCGATGGTGAACTCATCGCGATAGGCGAGAGTGCCGGAGATGGTTGGACCGGAAGCCAGCGTTACGGTGACTTTGGCTTTTGCGTGCTTCGGATAGAGCATCTGCTCTTCTAGTTCGAGGCCCCGGTACCTCGAATTGATGCCGGCAAGATCGCCGGTCGGCGAATGGCAGGTGGCACATCCCCCGGCGCCTTCGAAGTAGTGTTTGCCGGCGTCGGCATTTCCGGTTTGCAGATCGGAGACATCCACTCCCTTGCGTCCGCCGGTTCTGGTGAGTGCGCGATTCTGTTGGGTGTGGATGAAGGCCACCAGGCTGGCAATCTGATCCTCCGAGCGATCGAATGGTGGCATGCCTTTATCAGGGCGTCCACCACGTACGACCGGGCCGATCTTTTCCCCATCGACATCCGCGGTCACGAGTTTGGAGCGGGTTAAGTCGGGCCCGGTCTCACCGCCGCCGGCGTCTCGGCCATGACAGAAGGAACAGTCCTGCCGGAAGAGGTCGCGGCCGCTCTGAATTAGGGCTGGGGGGTAGGATTTGCGAGCTAGTGCGTTCTGGTTGTCCGCGTTCTGAGCGGGCGCGGCAGGAGCTGGTGCGGCAGGAGCCGGCTGTTGTGCCGCCACGCTGAGACCCACCAAAAGCGAAGCCCAGAAAAACACGCTCTTATATATTCCCGCTCGTAAAAGGTTCGTCCCCAAAACATTCCTCCACAGTTGACCGCACTCCGCGATCCGCGTCTTCAATTCTTCGCCCAAGGCGGCACGACCCCCGTCATGCGCGCGTAGGCGACCAGTTGGCCCATGTGCTCGTTGGCATGGACAATGATCCGGAGATACATTCCATCCACCGTCGCATCCCGGTCTTCGATATGCACCTTCCGCTGGAGGTCGCCCGGTTTGAGGGCCAAATGAGCCTCTCTCACCGCGTCCAGCGAACGCTTGAGCCAGCGAATTACTTCGGCTTTGGATGTAACCGTTTTTCCTGCATCTTCTTTGAGGTCAGCGGGCATCTTCGCACCGGTCACGCTTAAGAGATAGAAATTCGCATCCACGATGTGCATGTACACTTCGCTCGTGGAACGGACTCCCTGCGCGGGGCGCCACGCGAATTTTTCCGCTGGGGTCGCTTCGGCCAGCGCGATAAGCTGCTGAGAAACATGTCTCCACTCACCGTCGTATCCCTGCCAGATTCCCTCTGGCGCCTGCGCCAGCAACGCGGGCGCGCCCAACCAGAGCCATAAAAGGAATACCTTCACAAAGCGTGGATTCACCATCGAGCCTCCTTCAATTAACCCCCCGCGTACTCACGGTCTCGGGTGAGAAGACGTGCTGCCTTCGGTCAATCCCAGAACCCACTTGATGGCTTCAAAATACATTTTGCGGATATCCGGGTCGCTCCACGCTTCCTCGGTGTGGCCGAGGGTCGAATAGAAAACGCGGCCCTTGCCGTACATCTTGTCCCAGGCCACCGCGAAATCGTGGTCGGTTCGGTGAATGCGCGGATTGTTGGCATAGTTCAGTTTCGAGGGATCGAGACTGAGCAAAACGTTGACCTTCTCGCGCGACCATTCTTTGGGTTGATAAATTTCGTCGTACTTGATGAAAGCCTTCGGAAAGTGACGGACCGCCGGGAAACTCGGATCTTCATTGATGATCGGCGCGTTAAACGTCATCCAGGGGTGCTGGTCGAACCAACCCCCAGTCATCTCGCCATACTCCGGCCACTTGTAGTTGGTATCGAGTGCCGCGTGCACGCCGACGAAGCCCTTGCCATCCTCTTTGATAAATGCCAGCATGTCTTTCTTCTGGCCGTCGTCCAGGTCAAGCTCGCCGGTCGTGCTCACAAACACCAGGGCATCGAAGTAGTCCAGATTCTTTGTGTTGCGCTCTAGACTCTTCTTGGTGATGAGTTCGGTGTCGGTGCGCAGCATGGCATCCCACAGGCCGCTTTCGTGGCCCATGTTGTAGATGGCGGCCATGGCGGCGGAAATGGAATCGTGTTCAAATCCCTTGGTCTGAGCGACCACGAGAATACGCTTGAGCCGCACTTGCTTCTCGTGCGGCGGGGGCGGAAGCGACGGATCTACGGCCGGCTGATTCTGCGCGGCCGCACAGATTGCCAGAATCGAGAACAAGAAAACGTGCGGAGCAATTCGAGTGTGGCGCAAGCGATCCCCCCTCAAAGGCATTAAGGTAACACAAGGGAACCGGGCGCGGACGAGATCTGAAACAGAGGCCAAACCGAGCGGTGGGCTGACATCGCCCGACGCCGGTTGTTCCCGATGTCGATTTCAAGAGGCTGCGATAGAATGACCCGTTTCTTACTAGGATAAGATTCCGAGGAGATCAAGAAGCTCTATGCGTATTGGAGTTTTTACTCCCCTGCTGTCGCAACTCCCGCTGGCTGCGGTTCTGAAGAAACTGACCGCCCTGCAAATCCATACGGTCGAACTGGCCACGGGAAACTATCCCGGCGATGCGCACTGCAAACTCTCGATGCTCGAAAATGCCAGCGCCCTGGCCGAGTTCAAGAAAGTTCTCGCCGACCACGGAGTGACCATCAGTGCGCTGAGTTGCCACGGCAACGCGCTGCATCCCGACCCGGCCCATGCGCAGCACGATCGCGAAGTGAGCCGCAAAACCATCCTGCTGGCCGAGAAGCTCGGCGTCCCGGTGATGGTCGACTTCTCGGGATGCCCCGGCGATTCGCCCGGTGCCACCGCTCCCAACTGGGTGACCTGCCCCTGGCCGCCCGACTATCTCAAGGTGCTCGACTGGCAGTGGAATGAAGTGGTCACGCCTTATTGGATCGAGCATGCTAAATTCGCCGCCGACCACGGGGTGAAGATCGCAGTCGAAATGCATCCTGGATTCGTAGTCTATAACCCGGAGGCGATGCTCAGGCTGCGCGCGATCGCCGGACCCAATGTGGGTTGCAATTTCGATCCCAGTCATCTGTTCTGGCAGAGCATCGATCCAATTGCTGCAGTGCGCGTGCTCGAAGGCGCCATCTTTCATGTTCACGCCAAAGACACGCAGATCTATGGCGCCAACCTGCCGCGTACCGGCGTGCTCGACACCAAGCCATACACCAAGGAGCGCGAACGCAGCTGGATCTTTCGCACTTGCGGCTACGGTCACGGCGCCGAGTGGTGGGGCGAGTTGATTTCGACGCTGCGCATGTTTGGCTATGATTACGTGCTCTCCATCGAGCACGAAGACAGCCTGCTCTCGCCGGAAGAGGGACTCACCAAGGCGGCGACGTTGCTGAACAGCGTCGTCATTCGCGAGCAACCTACGGCTGCCTGGTGGACGTAACGCGCTCACGCGAGAAAGACGAAAGAGATTCAAGATGAGATCAATCAGAACTGCAATCTTCGGGACAGGCTTCATGGGGCGGGTGCATCTGGAAGGAGTGCGCCGTGTGGAGTCGGTAGAAGCAGCGGCGATCGTTGGCAGAAATGCTGACGCCGCGCGCCGGCTGGGCGCGGGTTTTTCCGTCTCCACGATTGCAACCGACTATCGCGAAATTCTGCGCGATCCGACGATCGATGCCGTCCACATTTGCACCCCCAACTCCCAGCATTTTTCCATGGCCAAAGATGCGCTCAACGCGGGCAAGCACGTGCTCTGCGAGAAACCGCTGGCCACCAGCGTGGAGGAAGGCGAAGAGCTGGTTTTTCTGGCGACCAAGAATGGATTGCGCAATTGCGTCTGCCACAATCTCCGCTACTACCCCATGGTGCAGCAGATGCGCGCCATGCGCGAAGCCGGAGACTTGGGCGAAATCCTTGTGGTGCAGGGAACCTATTCCCAGGACTGGCTGCTTTACGACACGGATTGGAACTGGCGCGTCGAGACCAAGGCGGGCGGACCTTCGCGTTGCATGGCCGACATCGGATCGCACTGGTTCGATATGGCGGAGCACCTCACCGGATTGCGGGTGACCGAGCTCTGTGCCGACCTGCAAACCTTCCACCCCACCCGCAAGCAGCCCAAGCATTCAGTTGAAACCTTCGCCAATAAATTGCTGGGACCGGAAGACTACATTGAAACACCCGTGGATACGGAGGACTTCGGTGCCGTGGTCTTTCATATGGGAGCGCGAACACGAGGCAGCATGACCGCCAGCCAGGTTTCTGCCGGACGCAAGAACGGGCTCAGCATCGAGATTTACGGAACGAAATCATCCGTGGCGTGGAACCAGGAACGGCCCGACGAACTCTGGGCAGGCCACCGCGATACCGGCAATCAGATCTATATCAAGGATCCATCTTTGCTGAAACCCGCGGCCCGTGCTTACGCAGACCTTCCCGGCGGGCACAGTGAAGGCTATGACGATACTTTCAAACAAGTCTTCCGGCGGTTTTATGCCTCCATCAGCGATCCCAGTCTGCGGGAGTATCCGCAGTTCGTCGATGGGTTGCGGCAACTCAGAATCCTCAACGCCGAGCTGCAAAGCCATCAAACTAGAGGCTGGATCGAAGTCCCACGCAGCTGAAACCGGGGCTGCGATCTGCCTCGGATCGCATAGTTGCAAGTGTTTGCAACCGGGGTTGCAGAAATTATCAGCCTTGACAGTTTCCCAGTTCGCGCTAGAGTGAGAGATGTAGTTGCAACCGCAGATCTCTCCCCTCGGTTCTGTTCGCTCGGCCCTCCCCCCCGATTTTGTCTCTACGTTTTGGATGTATGAGGAGAAGTACATGAGGAAATTCTCAGCTTTTGCACTTTTGGCGGCATTGTTGTGTTTTGCGCCCGGCCTGGTCGCTCAGGGGACGCTCAATAGTAATAGTGGGAGCGCGGTGTTGAGCCAGACCTCGATGGGCTTACTGGTTCTCACGCTAGGGCCCGAGCGAAGCGACAAAAATGGGAACAACGGTTGCCGGCACGACGCCGGCTGTAAAGCGGTTCCCGAGGGCGGGGCTACCGTCTCCTATCTGGGCCTGGCGGGCTTGTGCTGCTTCGCGGCTGTGGTTTACACCATCCGCCGGCGGGGACAAATCAGCCAAACCAACTAAGAGCGATTTGTCTGGAATCGATCGGCGGAAGAAGGCCACGAAACCAGTTCGATCTTCTCCGGCCGCCTCAGAAATGAGGCGGCCCGTTCGTTTTCGTCGACGGATCGTAAGTTGACGGCTCATACCCCGATCCGCTCAGTTGACGGGCCGCCACCTCCGCAGTACTCAGGCTCACATCCTTGAGCGAAAGTCTTCTGGTATGGACCCGAGCTGATCTGGTATGCAAAGCGTTGCAACCAGGGCGCACTTTGTTGCCGGGAGAATGTCGCAAAACTTGGACATTAAGTGCAAGATGTTGCACTATGGCTCGAGAAACCGGGACAAAGCTGAAACCCATCAGCCTGGCCTCCCAGGGCTGACCCCGCGATCTTGGCGTAAAAGAGTGGAGAATCGTAACTGTATTGGAAGCAGCGACTTAACGTCGTCAATTCGTGCAAGGCGCTTCCTGATCGGGGCAGCGAGCGGAGGGAGATGAAAGAGCGTTGGGTTGGAGTGGCCGGTAAATCGATCATCCGCCAAAAGTACCCTGACGCGGATTACTTCATACCGCTTGCAAAGATCTGCAATCCCATGTAATCTCGACTTCATCAGGGCAAGCCAAAGATTCCGCGTTGGTGAATTCCTCCCCCCGCCCGATGGTCCTTGTGTAGGTTCTTGCAAACAACAGGAAACACACTATGATCCATATCTCTTTATCTCTTTCGTGGTGATTTAGGGGTCGAGTGAATTGGCAATCGATTTGCTCTGTCGAGACTAGGACCAAGTGTAAGGTAAGGCGACGAACCTGCTTTCCTCCCCGGAAAAATGGCCGGTAGGGCCGTCGGTCACATTGGTTTTCAAGAGCGTGGTAAGAGAAGTATAAGTCTCCCCCCAGGTTGATTCTCCCCCTTGAGATCTCTGTGAGGTCTCAGACCCGAGGTTGGTCCGGTAGTCCAGCGAAATTTTCATTAGGGTCACTTTACAACGTGACTTAGAGGGCGAAGCTATGGCTGTCACTGCAGTGGCGTTGGAGTTATCCCTTCCGACCGCGGCGGTTGAAACCGAAACGGGGACAGAGCACTGGTACGGGTTGCACACCCGGTCCAGGCACGAAAAAATTGTGGCGCAGCGGCTGCAGGAGCGGGGCGTAACCACGTTTCTGCCTCTGGTCAACGAGGTACATCGCTGGAGCGACCGCAAGAAGTCAGTCCAGACGCCGCTGTTCAGCTGTTATGTGTTTGCGAAATTTGTTCCCAACCGGGCGGAACGGTTACAGGTTCTGCGGGTCGAGGGAGTGTTCGGACTGGTCGGAGCCAAGGGCGAAGGCATCGCGATCCCGGACGAACAAATTGATGCGGTGCGCGGTGTGGTGGACGGGAAGTTGCCTTGGTCGACCCATCCTTTCCTGCAGATCGGCCAGCGGGTGCGGATCCGGAGTGGAGCTCTGGATGGTCTGGAAGGCGTCCTGGTGCAGCGCAATGGAGACCGCACGCTGGTCATTTCCGTGGATGCGATCCAGCGTTCGCTGGCAGTTCGCGTAGAAGGATATGAAGTTGAACCGGTTTGAAACCTGCACTCGACGCCCAGCCTGAAATCACCAGCTTGCAATCGTAGTCCTTCCGAAAGATGGACTTGAGTTTGAACCACAACCCTTTGAACGACAACCCATTGACTGACAATCCAAAGATCGACAACCCAAGCGAAACCGCGCGCCTGCTGATGGTGAGCCGAGAGCCGGCGGTGCTTGGCATGCTCGCGCCTCTGGGGGCATCCCAGGCGTGGCGGGTAGAAACGGCCAGCAACGGTTGGGAAGCGATGGAGAGGATGCAGTCGGGAGCGGCAGCGCATCTGCTGCTGCTGGATATTTCGTCGAACGACAGCGAGCCCATGCACTTCCTGCGCTGGCTCGGCTGTTTTCGGCCAGACTTTCCGGTCGTGCTGCTGTGCTGCCCGGACGATGCTGGCCGGGTGCGGGAAGCCACCGGACTGACTGCGGACGACATCGTGCTCAAGCCGTGCGACGGGCAAGACTTCAACTTGACTCACCTGGAGAATATGATTCGCAGGCATCTTGACTCTGCGGTCGCGGGCCACGGCTTGACGGCGAGCCGGAGTATAGAGCCGCTCGGGCAGGAAACCTGTTTCGTGAGCGCGAGCCTGATCATGCAGAAGCTGCGCGCCCAGGCGGCGCTGCTGGCCAAGACCGACGTTCCGGTGCTCCTTGTAGGCGAGCAGGGAGCGGGGAAGTATACGGTTGCCAGCCTGATCCACAGACTTTCGGTGCGTTCGGGATTCAAGCTGCTGCGAGTGAATTGCGCGGCCATGCCGGAGGCTGTGCTCGAAGCGGAACTGTTTGGGGACGACGGAGTCGGCGCCGCCACACGGAGCGTTGCCCGGCCGAGCCGGCTGGGAAAATTCGCGGCGGGCGAAAAAGGCACAATCTATCTGGAAGAAATCGCGGAGATGCCGGCGGGAGTGCAGCTTCGCCTGTTGCAGGTATTACAGAACCAAGAACTGCAAAGCCCGGCCGGAAGCGAGGCGATGCCGGAGGTGAGAATCCTGGCGGCGAGCACCGCCAACCTCGACCGCGCGTTGGCAGAGAAGCGCCTGCGCGAGGATTTGTACCACCGGCTGAGCGCGTTCACTCTGCAGGTGCCTCCGCTACGCCAGCGGAAAGAGGATATTGCCACCCTGTTGCGCTACTTCATGCATAATCTGGCCAAGCACTACGGATTGCCGGCGCGCGGATTCTCTTTGAACATGCTGGCCGCCTGCCAAAAATATTCCTGGCCGGGCAACCTGCGGGAACTCGAAGCTTACGTGAAGCGCTACCTGGTGGCGGGCGACCCCGAGTTAACCCTCGGCGAGATCGGAGTAGAGGCCAGCGCAAAGGTCGACGCCGATTCCATCGCGCGTGCCCTGAGCGTGCGCGAAGCTTTCGGGGCAGTGAACGGGAACAGGCCAACCGGAGCCAAGCCGGAATCGTTGAAGTCCCTGGTGCAGGGAATCAAGGGAGAAGCCGAGCGGACCGCAATCGGGGCGGCGCTGACCCGGACGGGCTGGAATCGCAAGGCGGCAGCGCGGCTGCTGAAAGTCAGTTACCGGACGTTGCTGTACAAGATCGAGCAATACCAGATGCGGGCGCCGCAGTCGTACCTGTCTCCGCTGCCCGCGGGAGAATTCTCGCTGTATAGCGAGGTCAAGGGCAATGGGAAAGCTAGTTGAAGGATCTGCAATGCAAGGATCAGCGATGAAGGATCAGCGATGACCACAAGAGTTTGCAACTGGCGGACGGCTGGAGTGGCGGGGCTGCTGGCGGGCCTGCTTCTGTCCGGTACGGTCCGCGCCCAGGACGCGCCGGCGGCGGCTCCTAACCGCGCCCCGGCAACCTCTGCCGACAAACCTTCGGACAAACCCTCCGACAAGCCTTCCGACAAGCCGCACGACAACAGTTTTGTGATTGGCAATGACGACGTGCTGGCCATCAATGTGTGGAAGGAGCCGGACATTTCGCGCTCCATCCCGGTGCGCTCGGATGGGAAAATTTCGCTGCCGCTGGTGGGAGAAGTGCAGGCCGCCGGGCTGACTCCGCTGACGCTGGAAAAAAACATCGCCGAAAAGCTGAAGAATTTCATTTCCGAGCCGGAAGTGACGGTGATGGTGCAACAGATCAACAGCCAGAAATTCAACATTCTGGGACAGGTAGCGCACCCGGGAACCTACGGGATCGCCAATTCTCCGACGGTGCTCGATGCGATTGCGCTGGCGGGCGGCTTCCGCGATTTTGCTAAGCAGAAATCGATTTATATCCTGCGCCAGGGCCCCGGCGGGGAGTCGCGCCTGCGGTTCAATTACAAAGAGGTCAGTCAGGGCAAGAGCATGGCGCAGAACATCAAGCTGCAGCCCGGCGACACGATTATTGTTCCGTAAAGACTATTTGTCTGTGAGCAGAAGAATCCACAATTTCGTTGGGATCGGGCTGGTCTTGCTGGCGAGCGCGCCGGTTTTGGCGCAGTCGACTGGGTCACAGTCGACTGGGTCGCAGCCGGCCGGGTCATCGCAGAACGACAAGCCCAACGTAATGGTTCCCGCCGCCAGCGGCCCATTGATTTCCGCAGTCATGAACGATGACACCCGCGACGATCGCATGCTGGCTCCGCCGCCGGTGAGTGGAGCGAATTATCCGGTTTCCTTTACTTCGGAGGAGCGGTCGAACTATTTGCGCGGCGGCGTGACTTTCAATACAGCATATTCCGACAACGTGCTGGGAGCGACGAACTCCACTCCGGTGAGCGACGTGAGCTATTCGGTGTGGCCCACCGTCGCGCTGGACGCGACCACGCCGCGGCTGCACACTGTCCTGACCTACGCTCCGGGATTCACGTTTTATCGGCGCAACAGCGAGCGCAACGAAGCGGACCAGAACGCCGCCATCGATTTCGCCTACCGCCTGAGCCCGCATGTAACGTTCAGCGCGCACGATAATTTCCAGAAGAGTTCGAACGTGTTCAACCAGCCAGATCTGGGGTCGGGCGTGGTGTCGGGTGGGGCGCAGGAGCCGAATCTCTCGGTGATTGCGCCCCTTGCCGACCGGCTCAGCAATAATGGCAATGTGGGGATTGCCTACCAGTTTGCTGCCAATCAAATGATGGGAGCGAGCGGGACATTCACCAACCTGCACTACCCGGATGAAGCTCAGGTTCCGGGCTTGTTTGATTCGAGCACGCAGGGCGGGGCGGCGTTCTATTCGTTGCGGCTGGCGAAGAAGCACTACGTGGGTGTGAGCTACCAGTATCAAAGACTGGTGACGTATCTGACGGGCAGCGAGAACGAGACCCAGACTCACGCGGCTCTTTTCTTCTATACCGTCAATCCCAGCTCGCGATCTTCCATTTCTTTGTTCGGAGGCCCGCAATACTCGGACACGGTGCAGCCACCTCCTCCGTCGCTCTCTACCCTGCCGCCCTTACAGAAGTGGACACCGGTGGCCGGCGCGAGCCTGAACTGGCAGAGCCGGCTGACCAGTTTCGCGCTCAGCTACGCCCACACCATCGCGGGTGGAGGAGGGCTGGTCGGAGCCGTCCAGTCCGACAGCGCGACCGCCTCGCTGCGGCAGCAGATTACGAAGACGCTGGCCGGATCAGTGGTGGGGTTTTATGCGCAGAATGACATTCTCGGCGCTGCCATTCTGGGCGCCAGCAATGGGCACTCGGTTTCCGGAACAGCATCCTTGCAGCAGCAGTTCGGACAGCATCTGAGTTTGCAGTTGGGCTACACTCGACTTCATCAGGACTACAGCACGGTCGCGGCGCTGGCGGCGAACCCGGACACCAATCGCGAATTCGTTTCCATCACCTATCAGTTCGCCCGGCCGCTGGGAAGATAACTTTATGGTTGACGATCTCGAAGAGAAATCGGAAGGCTTGAACCTGCAGCATTATCTGGGAGTGGTGCGCCGTCGCCACTTGCACTTCCTGATCCCGCTGTTTCTTGGCTGGCTGCTGGTGTGGGGAGCGAGCTGGATTCTGCCGCCGCGCTACCTGTCGAGCACCCTGATTCTGGTGGAACAGCCCACCATGCCGAAGGATTACGTTACGCCCAACGTCAATGACGATTTGCAGGAGCGGATGCAGAGCATCACGCAGCAGATTCTCAGCCGCACCCGGCTGTTGCACATCATCGATCAATACAACCTCTACGCCAGCGACCATACCCAGCGCTCGCCCGACGAAAAAGTCGAGCGCATGCGCAAAGAAATCAACATCGAATTGGTGAGGGATGCGCGCGACCAGATCACGGCGTTCAATGTTTCCTACAGCTCGCCCAGTCCCCGGATGGCCCAGCAGGTGACCAGCGAACTGACCAACCTGTTTATCAACGAGAACCTCGAAGTGCGGCAACAGCAGTCGGAAGACACCACCCAGTTTCTCGAGACCCAACTGGAAACCGCCCGCAAGACGCTCGCTGACCAGGAACAAAACATCCGTGAGTTCAAGGGCCAGCACGTAGGGGAAATGCCGGGACAGTTGGCGAGCAACTTGCAAATCCTGCAGGGTCTGCAATCCCAGCTGCAGAACGAAGAAGATGCGCTCAATGCGGCGCGGCAACAGCACGTGTATCTGCAAACCCTGGCGGACCAGTACCGGGCGCTGCAAGGGTCGGGGAAGGGACCGGACGGCAGCTCGACCGGGCTGCCCGCGATCGACCAGGAACTGGAAAAGCTCAAGGCGCAACTGGCCGATCTGAGCTCGCACTATACCGATCGCCATCCCGATGTACGCAAGCTGAAAGATCAGATCGCGAAGACGGAGAAAATGCGGGCTCAACTGCTCGCTAGTTCGAACTCTGCTTCGAACGCGAAGCCGGCCGGCGACGGCACCGACGCTTCAAACCCGGCCGGATCCGGAGATCCGCAACAGACATCGCTGATGGCTCCCATCCAAAGCCAGTTGCGATCCAATCAGCTCGAAATCACCAACCGCGAACACTCGGTCGCGACCTTGAAAACGAAAGTGGACGACTATCAGGGACGGTTGAATCAGGAGCCGATCCGCGAGCAGCAACTGGCCGATCTGACCCGGGGCTACGAGCAGTCCAAGGCGAACTACGACGATTTGTTGAAGAAAAAGAACGAGTCGAAAATGGCCACCAGCATGGAATTGTTGCAGCAGGGGGAACGCTTTCGAATCGTGGATGCTCCCAGCCTGCCCAGCAAACCGGATTTTCCCAACCGGTTGAAGTTTTGTGCGATTGGACTGGCGATTGGACTTGCCCTGGGCGTGCTGGTCGCGGGCGGATTCGAAATCATGGACGACCGCATTCACGACGAGAAAGAATTTCAGAAGCTGCTGCCGGTGGCGGTGATCTCGGAAATTCCAGCGATTGCGCGTCCTGAGGACGAGCGTATGGCGCGAAGGCGGTTGTGGTTGGGATGGGCGGTAGCCGCATTCGTTTCGGCTACCATCCTGGTGGGGTCTGCCCTGAGCTACCTGCGGGGTTAGAGCGGCAAGCCGAAATGTATAAAACCTTCTACAATCTGAAGCGCAATCCCTTCGAGATCACGCCCGACCCCTCGTTCCTGTGTCCGACCAAGCGGCACAACGAAGCGCTGGCGGCCCTTTATTATGG
>Ga0210400_10000556_pt1 | contig 41421 bp, 34 predicted proteins | sample IncBWH26MmetaG_FD_155456 | JGI IMG/M metagenome (GOLD analysis project Ga0210400, IMG submission 155456) | Forest soil microbial communities from Barre Woods Harvard Forest LTER site, Petersham, Massachusetts, United States - Inc-BW-H-26-M | ecosystem: Environmental > Terrestrial > Soil >... | reverse complement strand
GCTGTAGATTGCCGCGCTGTTGCGGCGGATGGAAGCGACACGGCAAGCCGAAAATGCCGCGTCGCTGCGGCTCGTCGTACCGTACATCCAGGCCAGGCGGGCGATTGATGCGGCGGCGGCAACGGGAAGCCTCGAAACGCGGCTGCGCGCCTGTGGCTTGTTTGATTCCGAAACCTATGTGGCGCTCAACCCGGATCTCGACATCGAGCGGCACGGCGCCTGGCAGCATTTTTGCAACGAGGGGCTGCGCGAGCGCCGCCCTTTCACCAGCCCGGAAATCGTCGCCCGTCTGCTGGCGGATATGGCCGCGCCGTTGCGGGCCGAACGGTTTTGCCTGACGCAATTGGCCGAGGCCGCCTTCGCGGCACGGGCCAAGGTCGACATCGCCGCACCGTTGCGGCGCCGGGGAACGAGAATCGCCGTCTTCTGCAGTTCGCTCGGCAATTTTTATATGCGAGAGATTGCCGACATGCTCGCCTGGGGCTTGCTGGCCGAGGGGATCGACACCGTCCAGCGGGATGAGATGGCAAATCCTGACGAGCCGTTTGATTTACGCATCTTCGTGGCGCCGCATGAATTTTTCTGGCTCGGTGAGGGGCGGGAATGGACGGAGGTCGCGGAGGCCGCCGGCTCGGTCCTGTACAATGTCGAGCAGCCCCAGACGCCCTGGTTCTGCCGCGCTTTCCCGTTGCTCCTCAAGGCGCCGCTCGTCCTCGACATCAATTTGCAGAGCGCGGCGATCCTGCGGCGCGCCGGCTGCCAGGTCGTGCATTTTATGCCGGGACACCTGTCAACGGCGCGCTACGCCCGGCCTTATCCCGATATCTCGGGCATTCCACTGACAAGAGGCTATGCCTTCGCCCGGCAGCCCTATGACTGGCTCGAGCAGAACCGGCTCGACGCGCGGCCGATCGACCTGTTGTTTATCGGCGCGCGGGCGCCGCGGCGGGACGATGCGCTGATCCGATTGCAGGAACTCGCCGACCGGCACCGCTTCTGGTACGTGTACCGCGAGCCAGCAGCGCCATTTACCGGCCAAAGCGGCGCGGCCGCCGAATCCGGCTGGGCATTGGCGCAGCGCGCCAAAATCGTGCTGAACCTGCATCGCGACTGGATCGGCTATTTCGAGTGGCCACGCATGGTGTTGCAGGGTTTCTGGCAGGGCGCCTGCGTCGTGTCCGATCCGGGGCTCTCCGCACCGATCTTCACACCCGGTGTGCACTACCTCGAGGAGAATTTGCGGCACATCGTCGAATTGGTCCGCTGGCTGCTGGAGAGTGAAGACGGGCGCGACAAGCTCGATCGGACGCGCATGGCTGGGTATGAGCGGGCCTCTTCCGTCGGTTCGATGCGTGTCGCGCTCGCACCGGTACTCGACGCCTTCGCCGCGGCTCTGCGGATTTGACTCGGCGAGCGCGCGAGATGTCCGCGATGCGGTCCTACGATGTGGCGGGCCTGGGCGAGGTCGCCTACCAGAGCCGCCACGGTGACGAGGCGCAAATCGCGGTGGTCATCCCTCTGTACAATTACGCCGGCACGGTCCTCGAAGCGCTCGATTCGGTCGTCAGGCAGGATCTGCCGTCATTGTCCGTCATCGTCATCGACGATGCATCGACCGACCAGGGCGGCGCGGAGGCAAGGAGCTTTCTCGAGCAGAACGCGGCGCGGTTCACCGAGGCGCGGATCGTGCGACACCGACATAATCAGGGCCTGTCGATGTCGCGTAATTCGGGTATCGCCTGGAGTAGCGAGCCCTATCTGTTCATGCTGGACGCCGACAATCGCCTCCGGCCACCGGCCCTGTCGCGGTTGCTTGCGGCCTTGCAATGCTCGGGTGCGGCCTTCGCCTATTCGCAATTACGCTGGTTCGGCGATGAAGAGGGGATCGGCCTGGCCGATGTCTGGGAGCCCGCGCGGTTGGCGAACGATAATTATATCGACGCGATGGCCTTGATCCGGCGCGACGCCCTGTTGATGGCCGGCGGCTATGCTGGGCTGGCAGATGGCCATGGCTGGGAGGATTACGATTTGTGGTGCCGGTTTGCCGAGTTCGGATTGGAGGGGGTGTTTCTGCCGGAATTGCTGTGCGACTACCGCGTGCACGGCGCCTCGATGCTACGCACCCGCACCAATATTCATTACGGCGCTCTGATGGCCGAGATGCGGTTGCGACACCCCGGGCTGTTTCGCGCCCGTGCCAAACGGTGAGAAGCAGTTCAGGGCGCGTAATACGCTACGAATTCGTCCCATGCCGCGGCCTCGTCCCATCCTAAGGCCGCGGGATCGCATAAATCGGTGTTGATACGCACCGGAGGCTCGGAGAATTCGCGTTGCTCGCCGAGTTCGAGCGCGCAGGGAAGTCCAAGCCGCACCGCCGCCTCGCGGCGCACCCGCTCGGCAAAAGCGCCTTGGCTTTCGGGATAAAAGCTCGGGTTGAGTCGCCGCGTGTAGGCGGGCGTCGGGCTCGCCGCCACAAAACCGGCATAGGCGCGCGCCAGGAGGCTGACCGGCACGTTGTCGCGAACATAGCGCGGCGTCTGCACCCGCGCCGTCTCGCCCTTCAGCCAGCTCCGCATCAGATAGCTGGTAAAGCGCGGCTCCTCATAGGGGCCGAACGGATTCGGGATCACGAATTTTTCGAAGATGAACCCCTCGCGGTCTGCATAGAACGCCGCGGCCGCTGCGGTCAGCCCCTTAGACAGGCCGTAGGGGCTGAAGGCGCGGAGTGGCTCGGATCCGGCGCCCTCGCCCTGCTCGAAGACACTGCCGGTCAGCATCAGGCGGCCGCAGCCGCGGTCCTTCAACGCCCGCAACACCTCGGGCAGGCGGTGGAGGTTCAGTGCGGCGGCGCGATACGGGTCAAAGTCGGGGCTGCGGTAGTCGCCGACCTCAGCGCCGTGATGGCACAGCACATCGAGACCACCGGGCGCGGTCCGCGCCAGATCGAGAAAAGCATCGCTGCCGAACGGGCAGCCAAAGCGCGTCTCGCACAATTCCCCCACCAGCCGGGTGCGTTCAGCGCGAATGCCCTGGTAATTCCCGTCGCCGCGAAACGCCGCGACCACTTGATGCCCGGTGCCGACCAGCTCTCGGACAAACCAATAGCCGGTGAACGAACTCGCACCGGTGAACAGGATCCGCATCGCCTGCTCTAAGCTTCCAGATGCCAGGCCGGGTCGAAATCGCGCTGATTTGTGTCCTTGTCGGAAATGACCACCGGCTCGGCGGGCCAGCGGATCGCGAAGCGCGGATCATTCCAGCGCACACCACGCTCACGGTCCGGCGCGTAGAAGGCCGAGACTAGGTAGAGCGCCTCGACATCCTCGGTCAGCGTCAGAAAGCCGTGCGCGAAACCGCGCGGCACATACATCATGTGTCGGTTTTCGGCGCTGAGCTCGGCGCCGAAGCTCTGGCCGAAGGTTGCCGAGCCGGGCCGCAGATCGAGTATCGCGTCCCACAATACCCCCTTGATGCAGCGCACGACCTTGACCTCGGCGGCCGCGCCCAGCTGGTAGTGCATGCCGCGCAAAGTGCCGCGGTCGCGGCTCAAGGAATTGTTGATCTGCACGAAATGGGTTTCGAGCCCGGCTTCGCCGAATTCGCGTTCGCAGAAGAAGCGGGCGAAAAAGCCGCGCTCATCCTCGCGTTTGTCGAGTTCGATCACGTACGCGCCAGCAAGCGGAGTCGGGAGGAACCGCATAATGCCCTCACGCCGTCGCCGCTTTGGCTGCATCGGGCAGCGCTAGCCGGTCGAGGCGGTGGCGCAAGGTACGCAGCCGGACGAATTGGTCGCCGTCGAAATCGGCGGCCGAGAAGCGGTGATCGTAAAACTGCGCGAGCAGCCCCTCCATGCCCGCCGCCAGCGTGTATTCGAGCCGGAAATCCGGCAAGAGCCGCGCGAGCTTGCCGAAGTCGACGCGATAATCGCGCGGATCCTTGCCGACCTCCCCCGTGTAGACGATCGAGGCTCCCGGCACGAGATGACGCACGATATCGGCGATATCGCGCACCTGATAATTCTCGGCATCGCCGCCGACATTGACCGATTGGTTGTGGATCGCCGCACGCGGCGCGTCGAGAAACGCGACGAAAGCGTGGGCGATGTCCTTACAATGAATGAGCGGGCGCCACGGCGTGCCGTCACTCATGATGCGGATGTCGCCCTTGGCGACGGCGCAGCCCAGCAAATTGTTGACGACTAGGTCGATGCGCAGCATCGGCGAGTCGCCGTATGCGGTCGAGTTGCGCAGGAAGGCGGGTGAGAAACTGTCGTCGGAGAGCGGCGCGATGCCTTCCTCGGCGACGATTTTCGATTCGGCATAGACCGACACCGGATTCAACGCGTCCTGTTCGCCGAGCGGCCGGTCCTCGGCTTTGCCGTAGATCGAGCAGCTCGACGACAACAGAAAACGCGTCACCCCGGCCGCCTTTGCCGTGCGGGCCAAGGCGATCGAGCCGCGGGCATTGATGTCGCGGGTGATCTCGGGATCGAGGTCGCCCATCGGGTCGTTGGAGATCGCTGCGAGGTGCATCACACAGTCGAAGCCTTCGAGGTCGCGTGGCGCGAGTTGGCGCACATCGCGCACGATCTCGCGGTCCGGCGGGGTCAGAGGCTCCCAGCCGCAGCCTTCGAACAGGTCGAGGTCACAACCGGTGACGTGGTGACCGGCCTCCTTCAACAGCCCGACGAGATGCGCGCCGATATAGCCCCGGTGACCGGTGACGAAGACCTTCATTGTGATCTTGCCTTTGCTGCTGCTAGCCGGTTGCCGCCATGGCGGGGTGCGCCGATGGGCAGCCCGTGCTCAATGCGCGGATGCCGCGGCCCAGGGCGCCTGGCCCGATTCCCACAATTTCGTCAGATATTCGTGATCGCGCTGGGTGTCCATGCAGGCCCAGAATTCGCGGTGCTGGTACACCGCCAATTGTCCGTCGCGCGCCAGATTGGACAACGGCTCGCGTTCGAGCACGCAAGCCTCCTCGGTCGACAGATAACGGGTAAAGTCGCGGCGAAAGAAGAAATAGCCGCCATTGATCCAGGCCGAGTGCAGCTCCGGCTTTTCGACGAACTCCTTCAGCTCGTCTCCGTCCATGCGGAATTCACCGAATCGCGATGGCGGATTGACCCCCAGCACCGTGCCGAGCTTACCGCGGCTGAGATGAAAATCGAGCTCGGCCGCGAGATCCGCATTCGTCAGCCCATCGCCATAGGTCACCGCGAAGTGTTTGGCATTGCCGAGATAGCGCGCCGCCGCCCGAGCGACGCGTCCGCCGGTCATCGTCAGCTCGCCGGTATAGGCCAGCGTCACCTTCCAATCGTAGCTGTGATCAACACTGTGCACCTCGAGCGAATTGGTCTTCAGATCGACCGTCACGTCGCTGTGCATCGCACAAAAATTAAGAAAGTAGTCGCGAACGATTTCGCTCTTGTATCCCATGCACAGGACAAAGCGGTTAAATCCGAAATGCGAATAATGCCGCATGATGTGAACGAGGATCGGCTCGGGACCGACCGGAATCATCGGCTTTGGGCGAAACTCGGTCATTTCCTTAAGCCGGGTGCCGAGGCCGCCACAAAGAATGAAGACGGGAATATCCGCGACGTTCAATGCCATTCCTCAAGAACCCCGGTAAAGCCCCGTGGCCGGGGGCGTCGAGGCCGCCCGGTGCTGTCGGCGATCCTGATACCGTTTCCGGCGCTAAATTGGAAGGGGAGCCGTCCGTTTCCCGGACATGCCGGCGGGGAGGGGGAACCGATCGTCGTATCGCTTGCCTGCCCGGCATCGGCGTCTGATAGTCGTTCCAGAACGGACGAGCGGTCAGGCTGGCAAGAAGGCTGTAGTCGAGAGGAGCGGGGGTGAGAGCGGTTTTCGTGGTATTGGCGGCCGTGCTGCTGGCGAGCGGGTGCTCCGATGATAAACCCGTCGCGGTCGGCGCAACCATGTCGCCGGATGATCTCAAGCGGAACTGCGCCGATCCGCAGTGGAAGGAGAAGAACCTCGGTCTGTGGTATTCGGTTTGCCGGCGGCCGCTGAGCTGGTGAGGCATCGCGCGGATCAGCGCCGGGCCGGGATCACCGGCGCCGTCAGAAACGAAGGACGTCCCCGGTCGACAAAGATCCGGGTTGTCGCCTTGCGCGGCTCGTCGCTTGAGCCTTCGGGCTCGCCCGAATTCGGGTTGACATCAAAATGCGGAAAATTGCTACCGGCGATGTCGAGCCGCAGGCGGTGGCCGCGCCGGAACAGATTGGCAATCGGGAACATCGCGATCCTGACCGCATAGACTTGCCCCGGCTGCATCGGCATGGGCTGTTCCCAGGAATCGCGGTATCGCAGCCGCAGCAGGCCCTCGCTTAGGTTCATCGCAAAGCCCTGCGGGTAATCCTCGTTCGGCGGGTAGAGGTCGACGAGCTTGGCATGAATGTCGGCATCCGGACCGTCCGAAGCCACCCAGAGATGAAATTCGAGCGGTCCCGCCACTTCGAGGTCCTCGGCGAGCGGCGGCGTCGCGAAGGACAGCACATCCGGACGCTCGCTGAGCGAGCCGTAAGGCGGGCGGGCGCCGAACAGCTCCGGCCCGGTGCGCTGATCATAAGCGCCGGCACGCATTACCGGTTCGCCCGATGACATGGCGCCGCCGATGGTCGGCACTGGATCGTGAGGATCGGCGGTGAAGGCGAGCGGCGCCGCACCGTCGCCAGGCAGAGCCGTTCCGAGCGAGCGGTCCGGTTGCAGGTAGAAGCGGGTCCATTGCGTCCCCGGGAGCGGCCAATCGGTGGCGTCGCGCCAAGATCCACCGTGATCGAGCCGGCCGGCCGATATCTTCCGCCCGGAGCCGCCGCCCATCACGAAGACGCGCACCGCCGGCTCGCGGGCGACGCCGTTGTCGAGGCCTTTGACCCAGCGGTCGAACCAGCGCCGCCGCAGATCGAAGAAATCCTCGGCGAGATTGCCGTCGACCGCTGCGGCGGGGCCGAAATCCACATCGCCGGCGAAGCAGAGCGAGCGGTCGCCATGGGTCCATGGGCCGAGGATCAGCTGCGCTGGCCGGCGCCTGGCGCGCGCGAGGCCCTGGTAATTCTCCATCGCGGTGCGGGCATAGGGGTCGTACCAGCCCGACAAATGCACGGTCGGCACATCGGCGTAGCGGTCGTAATAACCCTCGGCATAAATGCCGGGCTGCTGCCAGAATTCGTCGAAGGCGCCGCGCGACCACTGCTCGAACAGATAATCCTCGTAATCCGGGGCGGCGCTGACTGGGGATTCGCCGCGATGCCAGCCATGGCCGGGCAGGCGTGCGAACCAGGCGGCGATGTCCTGTGCCGCAAGCGTTGCCCGGATCTCTGGGTCGCGGGCATCGGCCAGCGCGTTGCGCCAGGCCCAGGTCGCCTGCTTCAGATCGAACGCACCGCCGTGCCGAATGCCGCTGCGATACGCGTTCGAGAAGCCGCCGCAATCGAGGAACTGGGCGGCGAGGCCGGGCGGATCGAGACAGCCAAGCGCCATCTGGGTATGTGCAGAATAGGAGAGGCCCATCGTCGCGACGCGGCCGTTGCACCAGGGCCGCTTGACCAGCCAGGCGAGCGTATCGAAACCGTCTTCCGCCTCGCTTAGATATTTGGTGAACCGCCCCTCGGAGCGGTAGCGGCCGCGGCAATCCTGATAGGCGACGGCATAGCCGTGCGCGACGAAATAGGTGGCGACCTCGGCACGTGAGCGTGGCGCCGCGACGGCGGCGGTGCGCTCGGACCGGCTCGGCGCCGATTTATCGTAAGGGGTGCGTTCGAGAATGACCGGGAACGGGCCGCCGCCGTCGGGCCGGTAAAGGTCGGTAGCGAGCCCGATCCCGTCGCGCGCCCGGATCATGACGTCGCGGTCGAGTTCCATTCGGCTCGCCTCCCTTGCCCGCGCCCGGCATTTCCGCTAAATCCTCGCGCCGTTCCGCAGATGGCACGGGCGCGTAGCTCAGCGGGAGAGCACTACGTTGACATCGTAGGGGTCACAGGTTCAATCCCTGTCGCGCCCACCATTTAAATCAAACTCTTACGACAAGCCACCCGCAAACTGGCCCGTGATGGGAAGCATATGGGAAGCAGTCGGCGTCAACTCGGCTCGTTCGGCACGGCGCATTGTAGGCGCACAGCGCCTCGCTGTCGCCGAATCGGCTGCGTTCCCAACTGCATCGTGGAAGGCACTTCAGAGCCTGGTCCGTCAGGCGAAACGGCACGGCATCGCGCTGCGGCAGAGCCATACACGGCTGGCCAAGGGGGCCATGGTGCGGGCCGGCCGCCACGCCCATGCCCGACAGTTTCGCCGGATGCGCCGCGCGCTCAAGCAGTTGCGTACCTATCTGGGCCGCTTGTTCCGCGATGTCGGCCGCAAGATCGCCGGCAACACGGCGCTGGAAAGCAAGTTCGCCCGGTTGCTGGGCTTGGTCGAGCGGCTCCTGGCACAAAAGCCGAAAGACAAGGACAAGCTTTATGCCTTGCATGCCCCCGAGGTGGTCTGCATCGCCAAGGGCAAGGCCCGTACCCCCTACGAGTTTGGTGCCAAGATCGGGATTGCCGTGACCAACCGCGAGGGGCTGGTGCTGGCGGCGAGGGCCTTTGCCGGCAATCCCTATGACGGCCACACCCTCGCCGCGACACTGGATCAGGCGACATCCGTCAGCGGCGTCACGCCCGAGCGGATCTACGTCGACAAGGGCTATCGCGGCCACAACTACACCAGCGCCGGCGAGGTGATGATCGCCGGCCGCCGACGCGGTCTTTCTGCCACCATGCGCCGCGAGCTCAGACGACGATCGGCCATTGAGGCAACCATCGGCCACATGAAGACCGACGGAAGGCTGGACCGGAACTTCCTCCTCAGCCAGGCTGGTGACGCCATCAACGCGCTGCTCGCGGCCGCCGGGCACAATCTGCGTCTCGTGCTCGCCGCCTTGGCCCTGCAATCGCAAAGGCCATCGCAAATGCGAATACTGCTGTCCGCCTTCTCCCAGCCAAACTGTCAATCACTTAGCCGTTGTTCAGGCCCGACGAAAGAACAGATTGGCTTGCTCACGCGCCAGCGGCAGGTAGCCGATCTCGTCGATGATCAAGAGCTTGTAGCCGTTGACGGCGCGATGCATCGCTTCCTTCCAGCGGTCTTGGGTCGAAGCCCCCGCCGAAAGACATTCGGAAAAACCCGAGATCGTCCGCACGATGATCGAACGAGCGTCCCCCGGACCACGATTAGAACTGTTCGCGCGGCGAGCTTCACCGGGCTAGTATCAGGACGCGCAAGTTCGCTGGTATGAGCAAGGGGTCGATCAGCGCGTCGGTTACATCGAGCGCATAAGCTTGCGTGGCACGATGGGCTACTGGACGGACAACGCCGCATCGCCGCAGCCGATCTCGAGAAAGGTCTTTCCCCCTCCGAAGAAGGATGACAGACGCGCCGCCAGTTTCTCGATATGGCGGGGCCGCTCGTTCTTCTTGACACCAGATCGCTGCGGGTGATCGGGCAACGATCGAAAAAGCTCGGAATACACCTCGCTATAACATTTTGCTCGCCCGGCCGCTGGGCAGAACAGGAAACGGCAGGCCAATTCCCGTTCTAAATCATAATGTTCTCTCAGCCTCTGTTCCGATCGCCCGTCACGAAAAAACGCATGCACAGCCTTGAAATCCGGTCGAAGCGCGGCTTGTGTCCGCGCCAAATCAGTAAGCCTTCGATCGTGCGGTTGCGCTTGAGAATCCACTGGTGCCGTAGCTCTTCCGCTCCTCGACTCCGTTTTGCTCGAGACAGCTGATGCCCCACATGGCTGCCTGCGTCCGGTTGTTCACCCGGACCTTTCGAAGAAGACTTTTGACATGGACTTTAACGGTAGCTTCGGCGATCGCGAGCTCACGGGCGATGACCTTGTTCGATGCACCGCGCATCAGATATTCAAGAATAGCGTGTTCACGTGGTGAGAGACGGTACTTAAGCTGCGTAGGTGCGCCGACAATCACAGATGTATCCGTTGCACCGTCACAGCGGTCCTGCACAGAGTGGTTGCCGAAGTCGCGGTTTTCGGAAGTACTGGGCTGGCCTTGCAGAAGGCCTTCGAAAACAACCATCGAATGGAACGCGGAAATCTCCAGGGCTTTTAATAGCGCTTCGGTGTTGAGCTGATCTTTTACCATATAGGCGTTGATCCCGGCTCTTATAGCTGTCGGTACGTCTTCCGGTGTAAGCGCCTCGCTCAACACTACAATATGAGCATTTTTGTGCTCACTGCGCAGGCGCAGCACCTTGGCAAAGGCGCAGTCGGCTTTCTTGTCAAAGCCGAGCAGAATCATGACATGCTTGTACTTCAGCACGCGTTCCGGGAGGTCTTCGATGCCTGAACAATTGGCAACGATGCGGTAGCGCGTCCCAGCGAGCATATGGATCAAGCCAGCGCGGCAGAGGATATTCTGATCCACTACGGCCGTCGGTACGAGGTTCGTGTGACCACATACCGAGTTGGCAACCAGCTTGTCCACGGTCGGCGGGATGATGTCCTGCTTGAACGTTCGATGACCACGCGAAGCCGGGGCGGAGCCGTTAACCTGGGTTATGTGTGCGCCTGGGGGGGCAAGGGCGCCCATTTTAGGTAACTCCCGTTTAATGTTCGACCATAATTTCGGGTCATAATGGTCGCACCGGTTGAGAATAACCGAGGTCATTGGGTAATGCCGTTACTGCCACGGTTCTTAAATTCTTCTTCTCTGTTGCTGCCCGCGGTTCCCCCCGACCGCCTCGCGTAGAAACCACGATCTTGAAGATTTTTTTACGCTTTTTTTTTGTTTGACATATTGATCCTGCTGCCTAATTATAGGGTCGGTCAACTCAGGATTGACCTAATTGACACTGTTTTTGCGATAGGGAAATACGTGCGAACACGTAAGGGAAATGCGAACACGTAAGGGAAATACGTGCGAACACGTACCTATACCCTAGCTGGCGATTACTTTCGCGAACTGCGCGAGCTACTCTTTCCTGTAAATCAAGAGGTAGCCGTTAATAACATAGGTTTATATCTTCGTCCCTGATAGGCCATTGCGTCAGATGCGCTTCTTCGGACGACGTATGCCGATTTTTTTCTGGCTGACCCTTCTGGTGATGATCGGCGTGCTGCCGGCATGGGTGGCGACGGCGCTGGTCATTCGCGCCTCGTACGTCCGGGAACGGGCGGTGTTGGATCAAAACACGATTGCGACGGTTCGCAATCTCACCGAGGCGCTCGATCGGTATCTCTTCGGTGTAGCTTCGGCGATACAGGTGTTGGCCACGTCTCCAAACTTAACCTCACGCGACTTTGCGTCCTTTCACGCGCAGGCGCGTGAGGTTTTACCGACCCTGGGGGGACACGCGATCGCACTGATCGATCCGACCGGTCAGCAGCTTCTGAACACGCGCAGACCCTATGGCGAGCCGCTGCCGCGCGCTGCGGTCGCGGAGCAGGCGCAAACGGTCTTCCAGTCCGGCAAGCCAATATTGTCGGATTTCTTGGTCGGCGCTGTTTCTCATCAGCTACAGGTTGTCGTGGTCGTCCCTGTGATCCGTGACAGCAGCGTCCCCTATGTTTTGGTAATGAGTCTTTTGCCGCTGCGGTTGGACGAATTTCTTCGCCACGAGCAAGTTCCACCTGATTGGCAGGTAACGATCTTTGATCGAAGTGGGACTATAGTCGCCCGAGCTCCGGCTGCGCCGGACCAATTGGTTGGCCAGAAAGGTTCACCAGATCTGCTGCGCCACATCGCGGAAGCACCACGTGGGTCCGCCATTCTTTCTAAGCCGGAAGGAATTCCGCTTTTGACGAGCTTTTACCGCTCGGAGTTGTCAGGCTGGTCAGTGGCCACCAGCGTTGCCACTGCTGGCTTGACCGCAGAATTGCACGAACGGCTCTGGTTGACGGGACTTAGCGTCGGCGGCCTTTCCTTATTCGCGCTGTTTTTCGCCCGTCACATAGGCGTACGTATTACCCACTCGATACGGGCGCTGAGCGCTCCCGCATTGGCTGTTACCACCGGCACCCCGATAATTGTGCCACCGCTCGAGATCGCGGAAGCCGATGAGGTAGGACGTGCACTTGCAACGGCCGGGCGTCTTCTCGAACACCGCGCCCGGGCGCGTGTGGAAGCTGAGATGCGGGCGCAAGCACACCTTGATGAATTAGCGCACATGGAGCGGGTCTCAATCGCGGGCGAGATGGCAGCCGGAATTGCGCATGAGCTAAGCCAGCCGCTGAGCGCCATCAGGACCAATGGTCGCGGCTGCCTCCGTTTGCTGTCGACAGAGAAGCCCGATCTGGGCATGCTAACGGACCAGGTACAGGAGATCGTTCAGCAGGCGGGACGCGCTACCGATGTCCTGACCCGACTGCGTGCATTCGTGACAAATAGACCGTTCGCGCGCGAGCCCGCGGCGGTTCGTCCGATCGTCGATGCCGCTATTGGTTTGGTGGCGAGGGAGGCAGCCCGGGCTTCGGTCAAAATCGAAACTCATATCGAACCCGATCTGCCAGCAGTCTTTGTCGACAACATCCAGATCGAGCAGGTTTTGCTGAACCTGCTTCGGAATTCCATCGACGCGGTCGTTTCGACAAATCCCGACGATCGTCTGATCGTCGTAACTGCCCGGCGCAAGAGTCCAGAGAGCATCGAGATCAGTGTGGCCGATACCGGGCCGGGAATTGATGACCACGTCGAAGAAAGGCTTTTCCGACCGTTTGCGACGACGAAACCACGCGGCATGGGGATGGGACTTTCGATCAGCCGAAACATCGTGGAAGCGCACGGAGGAAGTTTACGTGTTGAGTCCGGCAGATCCGGATGCGGCGCAGTTTTTCTATTCGACCTAACGACGTATGTTTCGGCCAAGGAGAACGATGATGAATAGCGTGGTGTACATCGTCGACGATGATGCCGCGGTGCGAAATGGGATCAAATTTCTGCTACACACCGTCGGTTACGACGCGGAAGCACTCGGGTCAGCTAAGGAGTTTCTGGATGCCTACGATCCTGAACGCGCGGGCTGTCTGCTTCTCGATGTCGAAATGCCGTCGATGAGCGGCTTGGAACTACAGCAGCAGCTCAATAGCTACGGCTCCCAGATTCCAATAATTTTCGTCACAGGTCACGGAACGATCCCGCTGACGATCGAAGCGATAAAGGCCGGGGCCTTCGACTTGATCGAAAAGCCTATCGACGTTGAGGTGCTGATCGACAAGGTACAGCGCGCACTCCACGCTCGCGCTCCGTCTGACGAAGAGCGACTTCGGCGCGCCCAGCTCGCCGCGCGAGCAAGGTTTCTAACCGTACGAGAACGCGAAGTTTTAGCGCTCGTGGCCACCGGTGAGACGTGCAAGTCGATAGCGCGCCAACTTGGGATCAGTTTTCGGACCATCGAGGCGCACCGTGCTCACCTCATTCAGAAATTGGGCGCGCGTGGTCCTTCCGATTTGGTCCGACTGGCAGCGATTGTTGCCGCGAACCGTTTCGCCTGAGCATCGCCAAAATTCACGGGTCCGCGAAATCGTCCGCGCTAAGGTTTCCTTGTTGATCGTCGCTGCTAAACGTCACGCGGCGGTGCGGTAAGCGCTCGTCTTTTTCCGCAGACAAGCTTGCTTGAAAAACGGCTGCATCATCGGCCGACACAAAACATATCCGAACTAGAACTGTCGGGTGATCGAAGACGTAGCGGAACCCTCCGGGTACAATGCCGGTTTTCCGGCACCGCTCCAACGCGTCGGCGATATAGGCGGTGAGACCGATGTCATCCGGCAAGTGAACCTCCAACTGCAAACATGCGGCTCTCCTCTCGCATATGCGGTTTGACATCGTTTTCCCGATCCGACGTAGGCCTAAGCCGTGGCAGGAGTGTTCGGGCGGCCAACAGCCCTCGAAAAGGATGAAAGCAACGCTCGATTTGAAAATAGGCCCTTCCGGGGTACCCAGGCTGAGGGATCTGTGCCTCCGATGTTGCCGGGCCGCCCGCCTGTACCCTTAGAAAGGTAGGGCTCGCATGGCTGTCGGCGAGGAGCATGCCGCGCATCCATCCGGGTGTGGGACATCGGTATTGACATCGCTCCCGAACCTTCGAAAGGCCCAAAGTGCCGCGCCGGGTGCGCCGACGATCCAAGGGCGATGGGATCGAACTCGAGATCGCCGGGGTGGAAGTAAGGGTCGGGGCGGACGCGAAGTCGCGGACCATCGAGGCGGTGATTCGCGCGCTGAAGGCGACCTCGTGATCGGCCCCTCCGGCAGTGTCCGGGTTCTGGTCGCGACGAAGCCGGTCGACTTCCGCAAAGGTGCGGAAGGGCTGGCGGCGGTGGTGCATGAAAGCATGAAGACCGACCCGTTCTCTGGTGTCGTGTATGTCTTCCGGGCGAAGCGCGCCGACCGGGTGAAGCTGATCTTCTGGGATGGCAGCAGTGTCGTTCTCATCGCCAAGCGCCTGGAAAACGGTCATTTCCACTGGCCAGCGATACGCGACGGCGTGATGCGGCTGAGCGCGGCACAGTTGCAGGCATTGCTCGAAGGGCTCGATTGGCGGCGGGTCCACGAGCCGCGGCGGACACCAGCGCCGACTGCGGCGAACTGAGTGACGAAGTCGGCGGGCCCGGCATTAAAAGCCATCGCGCATTGCTGGCGGGCATGATTCACTCGGCATAGTGACGAGCGCCGAAGCCCTGCCCGACAACCCCGACCTGCTCAGGGCGATGTTGCTTGCCGAGCGGGCGGAAAGCGAACGGCTGCGGCAGATCATCAAGGAGTTGCAGCGGCATCGCTTCGGCCGGCGGGCTGAGAGCCTTCCCGAAGAGCAGCTGCAGCTCGGTCTGGAGGAGGCCGAACAGGTCGAGGCCGCCGGCCACGCCGAGAACGAGGTCAATCTCCCGGCCGAGCGGACGGCGCGCGCCGCCCGGCGGCGTGCAAACCGCGGCGCCTTGCCGGCCCATCTGCCGAGGGTCGAGACGACGGTCGATGTTGGCAGCACGACTTGCCCCGGCTGCTCGGGCCCGCTGCACCGGATCGGTGAGGATGTCGCCGAACGGCTCGATATCATTCCGGCGCAGTTCCGGGTCTTGGTCGTGCGTCGGCCCAAATACGCCTGCCGCGCTTGCGAGGACGTGGTGGTGCAGGCAGCGGCGCCGGCCCGGCTAATCGAGGGCGGGCTGCCGACCGAAGCGACGGTCGCCCATGTGTTGGTATCGAAGTATGCCGATCACCTTCCTCTGTACCGCCAGGCGCAGATTTACGCCCGCCAGGGCGTCAGGCTGGACCGGTCGACACTGGCCGATTGGGTCGGACGTGCCGCCTTTCTGTTGCGCCCGGTGTACGAGCGTCTTCTCGATCGGTTGAGGGCATCGTCGAAGCTCTTTGCCGACGAGACGACGGCTCCGGTTCTTGATCCCGGCCGCGGCCGGACTAAAACCGGCCAGCTGTTCGCCTATGCGCGCGATGACCGACCGTGGGGCGGCAGCGACCCGCCGATCGTTGCCTATGTCTATGCGCCGGACCGCACTGCGGCACGGCCAATCGCGCACCTCGTCGGCTTCCGCGATACGCTTCAGGTCCACGGTTATGGCGGCTACAAGGTCCTGGCCGAAGGTGGGACGGTGCAGCTTGCCTTCTGTTGGGCCCATGTCCGCCGACGGTTTTACGAACTCGCCCAGGGCGGCATGGCGCCGATCGCCACCGAGGCTCTGACGCGCATCGCGGCTCTGTACCGGATCGAGGACGACATTCGCGGCCGGCCCGCCGACCAGCGCCGCAACCCGCGGCAGCAGCGCAGCCGCCCGCTGGTCGAGGCGTTGCAGCCGTGGCTGCGCGAGAAGCTGTCGTTGATCAGCCAAAAGACCAAGCTCGCCGAGGCGATCCGCTACGCGCTGTCGCGCTGGGCTGGGCTTTCTCTCTTCCTCCAAGACGGCCGGATCGAAATCGACAACAACGTCGTCGAGCGCGCCATCCGACCGCTCGCCCTCAACCGCAAGAACGCTTTGTTTGCCGGATCTGACGGCGGCGGCGAGCATTGGGCGGTCACTGCTTCACTGATCGAAAGCTGAAAGCTGCTCCGGGTCGAGCCGCTTCACTACCTCACCGATGTCATCACCCGGATCATCAACGGTCACACGCAAAATCGTATCGATGAGCTGATGCCCTACGCTTATCCCGCCACACCCGAGCTTCCAGCCGTGGCCTGAGAACGCCGCTTACGATTACTTCACGGTCGTGGCAATCGAGGGCGAAGGCGACGCGCACCACCTCGCCGTTCCCGCAGGTGAATTCCAGCGAGTCGGAGCACCAGCGGCAATTCGAGTGGATCGTCGCGACCTGGCCGTCGTGCTCGCGCGCCGGCGGCCGGTGTGAGGTTCGAGCAGCAGGGCGTGTTTCTTCATTAGCCGGTAGACGCGCTTGGCGTTGACCGGGGCCAAACCGTCGGCTCGCCGCTCGCGCTTTAAGAGCGCGGCGATCCGCCGGTACCCATAGGTTGGCCGCGCGTCGACAAAGCGGCGGATAACACCGGCAAGCTCGACATCGCCGGGCCGTTCTTGCGGGCCGCGCCGGGCTCGTAAGCTGTCACGGCGCTCGATGACATTCGAGCGTGCCACGCCGAGTGTCGCGCTGACTGTCTTCACCGGGTATTTCCGGGAAGCAGCGAGTGCGACAGCAAGGTCGGCTTTTTTTCCCGCGCCAGTTCGAGGGTCTCCTTGAGGATCTCGACCTCCATCGTCTTGCGGCCGAGCCGCCGCTCCAGCTCCCGCACGCGCTCTGCGAGACGGCGGACTTCGGAAGCCGCCACCACCTCGTCATCGGCGCGGACCGCCTCTTTACCGCCTTCGCTCATCAACTGCCTCCAGCGAAACACCAGGCTGGGTGACAACCCGTGACGGCGAGCAACATAGCTCACAGACAATGCCGGGCTGCATCGTCTCGGCAACCACCGCCAGCTTCAGATCGGTCGAGAAACGCCGTCGGGGAGCGACGCCGGTAATCACTTCCACTTTCGAAAACGCGTCGGACATAGGCGTATCCCTAGCCTTATCCCTAGGCCCTCCGGGCTAGCACCCGTGTCCGGTCAAAACGGGGGCACTCCAAAGAGTTGCAAGCTGCGGCAAGTTGATGTGCTGACGTCACAAGGCAACGGCGTGGCCGAGGCGATCTGTTCGATTGGTGTCAGTGGGGTGACATACTACCGCTGGGTCGGTCGCCACAGCTTCGGCGGTTTTTCGGGTGCGGTTGACTAAGATGATCTTGCGCGCGCTGCCGCGCACGGCGGCGGCATGGCGCAGGCGCAGCCGACATTCCCGGTTCCAATAATCCCGATTTTCGTCAGCGTTCTCCGATGTTGAAGACTTTCAACCAGCAACAATGGCAGATTGTTTTAGATAGTCGGCTGGTACAATTTAAGGAATCCCCTTCTGGATGCCCGCTTCCCGGCAAATTTGAAAAGCCGTACTGTTCGAAACCTACCTTCCGTTCGACTCTTTCCACACATTCCCGGACGCCCGGCATCTCATTTTCTCCCCTGCGTGTGCTTCTTCACCTCGGGTTGCAGAGCCTGGGCTACGGACGCCTCCTCACGGACATTGCTTATAGGCCGTAGTGGGTGACGCAAAGGCGGCGCGACGTTCGCGCAGCACGGCCAGAGCGAGGCCTGCCAAGAGCCCGAGCATGGCTGCGATGATAAACACGATTGCGGCGTTTGTGCCGGAGGGGACCGGGACCTCCTCGGCCGGTAGCAGCGTTTGGCCGACTACGATCGCCTCCCTGCCAAGCGCCTCGGAAGGCGCGTCGCGAAGGGCGGTGAGCTGCTGCTCCACACGTGTCTGCTTCGCGCGGGCATCGAGATATGCTGGATGGCGCGGACCGTAAACAGCGGAGAGGTCGTTCGCCTCGCGTTCGGCGGCGGCATAAGACTCTTCGGCCTGCGTGAGCGCCTGACCCCGGAGATATTCGGTCGCGACTGCATTGGCCAGACGCGCGGCGCGCGCGGGATCGGCGGCGGTGACGCTGACGGATACCAAGTACGAACGCAGGTCGTTGGTCACCTTGACTTGGCCGAGCAGGCGGGCAACAGCCATATTGTGCGCAGATCGCGGGCCGTTCGCGATGCCGGCGGCGGCAGCAGCTCGGGTCAAAATGCGGGCTCCTAGACTTTGCGCCGGCGTTTCGCGGTCCAGCCCGAGGCGGGAGACCACTGCGCTCGCCAGCGCGCGGGAACGCAAAAGGCGCGCCGCGCTCTCGACCACGGTGCCCGCGTCCATTGCGGCAAGCGGCGGCGCGCGAACGGCGGTTGCCGGCTCCGCGCGCGTGAAGGTGACATGGATCAATGCCTCCGCCGTGTAGCGAGGGCCCGTGTAGGCTAGGCCGGCGGCGGCCAAAAACATCGCCGTCGCGACACCTGCGGCGAGGAGCCATCGCTGCGCCCAGGCGACGCGCAACACGTTGAGGGTGATCTCCTCATATTGGCGGCGTGGGCCGGCAGTGCCCGGTTCCGACGCCGGCGGGGCGAATTTGAGCGGCGCGGTCACGCGGAATTGGCTCTCTTTCATTTGGCACGTAGAGAGGATGGAATAGGAAATCGACCGTCGTGGAAATACCTCCTAAGTGGAAATACCTCCTAAAGTGGAATACCTCCTAAAGTGGAAATACCTCCTAAGCGGAAATACCTCCTAAGGGGTACGTAGGGGAGCGCCGAAGACCTGCTAGTCTGAAGCCACGGCGAGGGAACGATGCAGGTTGGACGATCGGTCATCCGGACGGGGTTGGAGGCGCTGTACTTTTCCGGGGCGCATCACGTCCTTCGTCCTTGGTGCGGCGGCGTCGGCGCCATTCTGACCTTGCATCACGTGCGTCCCGCGCGGACTGAGGCGTTTCAACCCTCGCGAGCATTGGAGGTGACGCCCGGGTTTCTCGAGGCCGCGCTGCTGGCCCTTCGGCGGATGGGCCTGGAGACGATCAGTCTCGACGAGATGCATGCGCGGCTGACTGGCGGTGACCCCTGCAGTCGATTCGTCTGTATCACCTTCGACGACGGCTACCGCGACAATCTCGAGTGGGCCTACCCTATACTGAAACGGCACCGCGTCCCCTTTGCAATCTACGTGACAAGCGAGGTGCCCGACCGGCGGGGCTGCCTGTGGTGGCGCACAATCGAACAGGCCGTCGCGGCGCGCCGGGAGATCGAGCTGGAGATCTGCGGCGAAAAGCGGCGATTCGCCTGCCGGACGACGGCGGAGAAGCACATGGCCGTTGCCGCGCTCCATCGGCTGTTTCGAGCTCTGCCGCATGACTCGCAACTGCGCGCCACGGTGGCGGACCTCGCCGTGCGCGCCGGAATCGACGAGTGCGCCGCAACCGCGGCGCTCGGCCTGTCGTGGGCGGACTTGCGGGAACTCGCATCGGATTCACTGGTGACGATCGGCGCGCACACTGTCAGCCATCCCATCCTTTGCAAGACGGATGCTGACGTTGCCAGGCGGGAAATGACGGAAGGCGCAAAGCGCATCAACGACATGCTCGGACGACGGCCAACGCATTTCTCCTATCCACACGGAGATCCCGGTGCGGCCGGCCCGCGCGAGTTTGCGCTCGCACGTGAAGCTGGATTCCGGACGGCGGTGACCACGCGTCCCGGCGTGCTGTTCGCGGAGCACCGCGAACACCTGTGGGCACTGCCGCGCATATCACTCAATGGCGAAATGCAGCGCCTGCGCTATCTGCAGGTCCTCGCCTCGGGCACCGGCACCGCGCTATTCAACCGGTTCCGGCGAGTCAACGTCACCTAAGCAGGTTTCATCTTACTAGCCAACGGATGCCGGGCGTGGGTAGTGTCTCAGTTTGATTGTAACAAGTGAGACACTACCCGGGCGTGATTCTGTCTTTGCACTGGTTCGCGGGGTGGGACATCTCCGGTGGTGGCGAGTGAAGAGCAGCAGGCGGCATTGCGGACCCTTGCAGTTTCCCGCGAATCGCGGGGAGGCGGATCGGGCGAGAGCCGTATTGCTGACGTTATCGGGTTGGACCAGCCCACGCATTGCGGAAGCGTTCGGCGTTCGCGATCGTCCGCCATAGCCTCGAACGAGGGCAGCGTGGTCCGCGCGTCTGTCGCTTTTATTTCCGCTCAAATCTTTAGCGCTGTAATGAGATAGCTGCCATAGAGCGAAAGAAATGGAATTTTCTCGCCGAAATATCGAGTGGCTTTGCCGGAACCTCGCACTTTAACTCGTCGAAAGCCATGCAACCTTAGTCGCAAGCTCAACACGTCATGAAAGTGTTGAGTAAAATGGCCGACATCTAATACGGTACCCCTTCTCAGCCGAAGCTTCAAAGAGTCTGGGTTCGGAGTAGTCATCAGGAGCATACCACCGACCGCCAAAATTCGCTGGAATTCGCAAAGTGTTTGATCTACGTCGCCTGGATATAGGTGTTCGATAAACTCTCCAGCAACAACCGCGTCCTCTGAGCGGTCCGGAAGGGGTATTTCTGTAGTTAACCCTTCAATTCGGCCTGAGTAGGCAGGCGGGAGGGCTCTGAGCCGCTCCGGGACGCAGTCAAGCCCCGTGAGAACAATCTCGGGACGCCTCATTTTCAACTGGGCGCCTCCTCGGCCTTCAGCGCAACCAACATCGAGCACATTAATTGCGCCAGCTGGCAGGTGATCGGCGAACTGGTCATATCTTTCAATACTGTATTGATCCAACGTGGCAACTGTTTGCGCAACGTTTTCTGCAATATACCTATCAAGACGCGATCGAGTCGCTGTGATTTTCCCGTCTGGCATTTCTAATGATGGCGGACAACCGCTGAAAGACCACATCTAGCCTGCGGCGCGACCGCCGCGCGCCGATCGCATGCCTCGAGGCGACGGCGCCAATCGTCGACCAAGGTCTGCGCGTGGGTCGTGATGCAGCCCCAATGGCCTCCTGGGACGGGCACGACGTCAGCCTCCAAACCACGCAGGGCGGCCCGTCGGTAGCTTGCCGAATAGTACACGACCGGCACGTCGAGGCGCCCGGGAACGTAACGCCGGAAGAGCCGGGTGTAGAGCTGCGCGTGCAGGAGATCGCGCGCCACGACCCGGTCGCGGAGCCGGCTCTCCGGAATTGCCGCAAGAGCGGCATTCGGCAATGAGAGCGAGAGCGATCGCATGCGTATGCGTCGCCACACTCCGGTGGCGAGGGCGAGGGCGTATGTGGCGCGCGAGTATAGCTGCAGGTTGCTCATCTGGCGCCATATCATGTCCGCCGCCGCGGCGCGACGCGAGTCGCCGCACCCTCGGCCGGCCAGCGCGGTGAGCATCGGCAGCACAAGGCGCATCCAAGGGTGGAAGTTGAGGGGAGGCGTGTCGATCATGGCGACCAGTTCGACCTGGTGTCCCGCCGCGACGAGGCGACGCGCGACTTCGATCGCCACCATGCCGCCGTTGCAATACCCGGCGAGGCGGAATGGGCGGTCGGGATTGGCCCCGAGGAGGAGGGCGAGGCGATCGTCCGCCATAGCCTCGAACGAGGGCAGCGCGGTCCGCGCGTCGTGGGGGGGAATCGAGAAGAATGGCTGGTCATCGCCGAGCAGGCGGGACACACCGCGGGTATAGTAGCCGCCGCTGTGGTCGCCGTCGAAAAAGAAGATTGGTGGGCGCTTGCCATGCGGCTGGACGTGCACCAAAGGGTCGGTCGGCAGGCCCCCCGTTTCGGTGAGACCGCGCGCCAGGCGACGGACGGTCGGATAGTCGAGCAGCATCGATTCGGGCAGGCTGCGGCCGGTCCTTTGCTCGAGCTCTAACACGATGCCGAGTGCCGTCAGGGAATCGCCGCCGCTTTCTAAAAAGTCGTCGTCGGGCCCGATGTCGTCGCAGCGAAGCGTCCGGCGCCAAAGCGCGAGCAGGTCCGCTTCGAGAGCGTCCCTCGGTTCGGCGGCCGCCGCTTCGCGTGGCCGGTCGCCGTCCATGTCGAGGAGCTTTGCCATCTGCCGGCGCTGGATCTTGCCGGTCGGCCCCTTCGGAATCTGCTCAAGCACCAGGATGCGCTTGGGCGTCTTGAATGGCGCAAGACTCCCGTGGAGGAAGGAATGCAGGTCCGAGGCCCCGGCACGCGCTCCCGGGCGCAACACCACCACCGCCGCGATCTCCTCGCCTAGGGACGGGTGAGGGAACCCGAACGCGACCGCCTCAGCCACCTCGGGATGACCCAGCAGAACCTGGTCGATCTCGAGGGGCGAGATCTTCTCGCCGCCGCGGTTGATCTGCTCCTTGAGCCGTCCGGTGAGGACAAGATACCCTTCGGCATCGAACCGCCCTTGGTCGCCGGTGCGGAACCAGCCGTCGACGAACGCTTCGACGTTGGCCTTGGGATTGGCCTCGTAACCGTCGATGACGCTCGGACCTCTGATCGCTATCTCGCCGACCGCGCCGGCAGGCAGGATGTGGCCGTCATCGTCGAGGAGCGCGACATCGGGACCAGCCGGCAACCCGACTGTGCCGGGCTTCTGCCGGCCGGGCGTGAGCGGGTTGCACGTCATCTGATGGGCCGCTTCGGTCATGCTGTAGGCTTCGACGACGGGGACGCGGAAGATATCGGAAAGCTCGTCGAACAACGCGGCCGGCAAAGGAGCGGAGGACGAGCGGATGAAGCGCAGGCGCGAGCGGACGAGATCGTGGCTGGCGGCTTCGGTCGCAATCGCCCGGTGCATCGTCGGGACTGCCGTGTACCAAGTCGGATCGGTGGCTGAGAGCCAGCGCAGGAAGCCATCGGGACGGAACGGGGGCGGACATGCGGCGGAGCCGCCGCCGGCGAGCGGTGCCAGCAGCCCGCCAACGAGCCCGTGGATGTGGAACAGAGGCATCAGGTTGAGGCAGCGGTCGGACCGGCCGAGTTCGAGGGTGCGGACCATGTTGCGGGAGGAGGCGATGAGGTTACACTGGCGCAGCGGTACGACCTTGGGGCGCGAGGTGGTGCCTGAGGTGTGCAGCAGTAGAGCGACGTCATCGGGAACTGTTTCGCGGTCGGGCGCGGCAGGGCCGCAGGGAGGACCGGAAAGATCGAACAGGCCGGGGGCAGCAGGGTCGGGTACGGCCTTGAGTACCGGAATGCCTAGACGGGCCGCGGCCGCGGCGGCTGCTTCCGGGGCGGCAAGGCTTACGATCAGCGCACGGCTCTTGAGATCGTCCAGATAGAAGGCGAATTCGTCGGCCGAGTAGCTAGGATTAAGCGGTGCGCAGGCGGCCGCGGAGGACACCGCCAGGAACGCGACGGCAAGCGTCGGGCCGTTGGGCATGACCAAGGCGACGCGGTGGTCGGCCGCGATGCCGCGTAGGCGCAGCGCCGCCCGCACGGCGTCGAGTTGCAGAAGGAGATCGCGCCAAGCTAGTGCCTGCCCGGTTGCCGAGAGAATGCAGCTAGCGTCGTGTGCGTGCGCAGCCTGTTCGCGCAGGAGACGGGCGATCGTGTTCGCGGGCGCACTCTCATTGGCGACCGCTAGCGGCGCATCCAGGCGTAGCTGCATATTTCCGGGCTTAGTCAGCATGCCTCACTCCTTGAAGACAGAGGCGCAGGTCTGGGACTCCGCACCCGGCGACGCCGCCCTGGCGCAGGCGCGGGCGTAGATGGCCATGATGGCCTTGTGATTGACGGCCGCGGTGAACTTGCGTTCGAAGGTCTCGCGGGCCGCAGTACGCATGCGTGCCAGGGCGGCGGGGTCGGCGGCGAGAGCGCGCACCTTGCAGGCGAGATCGTCAGGATCGCCGGCACGGAAATGCAAGCCAGTGCGGCCATCCTCGACGATCTCCGCCATCGCGCCGAGGCGGGAGACAATAGCCGGAGTGCCTCTTGCGAACGCCTCGATGATCACGAGCGGGAAGTTCTCGTAGCATTGTGACGGCAACACCATGAATGCCGCTTCGCCAAACAGCCGGTAGACGGCGTCACGCGGCAGTTCGCGCAGCCATTCGGCTGTTCCGGCCCGCGCCGCAGGAGCGACCTCTGCCGCGAGCGGGCCGTTGCCGACGATCCTGAGCGGAAGCACGCCGCCGAGACGCCGCCACGCCTCGAGCAGTATCAGGACTCCTTTTTCCCCGGACAACCGTCCGACGAACAGGGCGTAGCCGCCGTGTCCGGAGCCGGGCCCAGGATCCGGATAGACGAAGTTCGGCTTGACGGTGATGCGCTCCGCCGGCAATCCACCGTGCACGAACTTGGAGCGGCTAGATTCCGACAGCGCGATGTAGGCATCGACGCCATTGCGCCAGGTTCCGACTGCGCGATGCACGGCGACCATCGCAGTGATCGCCGCGCCGGCGGCGCGGCTGCCACGATAGCAATTGTGCAGGATCCCGCGCCAGGGCGCGGTGCGGCCGAGGCATTCCTCGCATACGTGGCCTTCGCGGAACAGGAGCGAGTTGATGCAGCAGACGCGAAAATTGTGCAGGGTCTGCACGACCGGAACGCCTTCGGCGCGAGCGGCGTAGTACGCGGCCGGCGAGATCAGCGGCAGGGTGTTGTGAAAATGCGCGACGTCCGGGCGATGCGCGCGGCAGAGGCGCCTCAGGTCGCGGAATGCAGCGCGGCTCCATATGGCGCGTGCGCCGAGCGCGAGACGGCTCATGCCTTCGACCGCGTGGTTGGATAGCCGATATGGAACGACCTCGTGCCCGTGCGCCTCGAGCATGGCGATTTCGGCCGCCACGACTTGGTCCTCGCCGCCGACCTGCTGGTAGGAATTGTGCGCGACAAGGATTTTCATCGCAGTTTCTTTCCGATCGACACCCCATGGCCGGCGACCAGGACGCTCGCAGCGTCGCGTGCACGCGCGAATTCGCGTCGGCAGATCTCACCGTTGCTCATCGGCGGCGCACGATGGGCTACTTTAACCATGGCGCCGAGCACGGCATCCAGGCGCCGCCACTGCTCCTGCTCGCCGAGCTCCCACGAGTGTCCCCAAAGGTGAAAGACGCCGCCGTGCGCGAGCGTCTGCCGCAACAGGCGGCGCGATAGTCCGTCCCATTCGGTCGAGCGGCCATGCACGACGAAACGCCACAGATTGCCCAATGCGGCGCGCTTTACAGCGTTGCGGACAAAATCCATCACTCGGGCATGCGGATAGGCCTGGACGGTTGTCGGCATCACCAGCAACGCGTTGTCGCGTCGCGGAAATTCGAGCGAGGCGAGTTCGCCGCTGCGCAGCCCCAGGTATCCTGCTTGCCGGACCATGTGACCATGGCGACGGCCGTATCGGCCCTGGGGGGGGCAAAACATGGCACAAGGGACGCCGAGCGTGTCCTCCAGCCACGTTTTGCCGCCGATGATTTCGCGTCGCGCCTGGACGTCATCGAGCGCGGTGAGCACGAGATGCCCGAGGGTATGAGCGCCGATCTCGAACGATGCCGCGAGGTCACGTAGTTGGCCCGGGCTCATCGTTCCGCGTTCGGAGGCGGCCGGCACGTAGAAGGTGCCGCGCAGTCCATGTTTGGCCAAGAGCTCGGCGATGCGCAGGTCGAGCGGGTGACCGTCATCCCAACTGGTGGTGATGTAGGCGTCCGGCTTCATCCGGGTCCTCTTGCGCTGGTCGTGGATCCTCCTGGCTTGGCAAAGAAACTGTAGGTGTGCCGATAGGGCGTGTCGGTCAGGAACTCGGCGGTGCCGAGCGGGGGAAACACGAATGGGACGTAGGCTCGCAAGGCGACGCATTCGGAGAGCGGGAACGGGCGGCGCTCAGGGATGTCGTCCCAGCCGATCATCAGTACCCCGGATTCGCGCAGACACGCATGGCAAGCGCCCAAGGCGCAGTCGACCTCGGACCTTGAGTCAAGGCCCCAGCCGAACACGCCATTGCATAGTACGAGGTCGAGCGCGCCGGGAACGAAGTGGTGCTGGAGATTCTGTAGGCCATCCACGATGTGACGCCGCGCGCCGTGACGGCGGCTGCCCGGATCAATGTCGAGGGTCCAGTAGTCCTTGCGGAACTCGAACAGCCGGTTGTAGCCGCGGGTGTACCATTCGCACCCGACCCACAGGACGAAACGGTATGCAGCGCAGTCGAGGAAGTACGGGAAGACGACCCGTTCGAGGACGCGGCGGTCCTCGCCCCGAAGATTGGAGCAGAGGCCGAACAGGTGTTTGGTTTCGCGAAGGGCGCGCGACATGATCCGCCGGGACAAGGAACGCTTGGAAGTCGTCGTCGGGGGAGTCGGCTGGAATTCCGGACCCGAGCGCATCATCGTCCGGTGCTTCCGTTTGGGCTGGCGCGCCATAGTGACCACCACCGCGTAGCGCTGCGCGCCGCGCTCCCGGCGAGAAGGCCAAGGGCGGCTCCAAGCACCCCCCAGTCGACCAGAAGGGGAAGTACGAGCGCGGTGGAAAGAAGTGAGCCCGCCAATCCGTAGTAGAAATTCTCGCGGGCACGGTCCATGACCGACAGAGCGTTCGACGCCGGCATTCCGATCGCAGTCGCCAGCAGCCACAATGCGAGCGACACGATGACGGCGTCGTTCCCCGCGTAGTCGCCGCCGCGGAACAGTAGTCGCATTATGTCGGCGCCGAAGAGCAGGATGACTGCGCAGAATGCGGTGGTTGCGGCGCCGAGCAGCAGCGCGTCCGTGAGCGCCTCTGTTCGTAGTCGTTTGATTCCCCCTTGCGCGTACGTGCTGGCGGCTTTCGCAAACATCGGATTGCTGAGTCCGGTAATCATCGGATTGGCGAGCCCGGCGACGCTCATGCATGCGGCATAGACGCCCGTCTCCGCCGTGCCTGCGATCGCGGCCACCAGCCAGTAGGTGATCTGGACCTGGGTCACCAAGGTGAGCAGGTTGGCGAGCAGCCATTTCCCGGCGTCCCAGCTTTCCCGTGCGGTGTTGAACAGGCCGGCGATCCCGAAGGCGAAATTGCCCCGGGTCCAACAAAATCCGGCGATCCCCGCCACGGCGCAGGCGGCGCCGGTGGCGGCGAGCGCGGCGCCCCCTGACATCCAGTTCAGCCGGGCGAGAATGCAGAGCGCGCCGATTTGGATGAGGGACACTGTCAGGTCGAGGACCAGCACCTCCCCGAACTGCAGCCGCGCGATGCCGAAGTCGCGGCCGAAGTCGCGCACCAGCATGAGCGGCAGGACGGCCGACAAGGTCGCAGACACGACCGCGAGCCGCGGGTCGGTGGCAAACGCCATGACGACCGCAACGACGGCGATGACCAGGGCGGCGGCGAACCCCAGCACCGCGGCGAGCGCGAGTGAACGGCCGGCATCCACGGGGTCGTGGTCTTGTGTCTGGTTGCGCCTGATCGTGTACGGCAGCCCGATGAGCGAGTGCTGGAAGTTCATGGCTGCGATGAGCAACGACATGGCAAGCACGTAAATGCCGAGCTGGCTTGGATAAGTGAACCGGCCGATCAGGACCGTGGTGAGGAAGCTTGTTCCGCTGACCACCGCTTGGTCGGCGAGCGCGAGCATGCGCGTCGAGAAGGCGAACGATAGAATGCAGCGCCAAACCGGGACCGGGGCGCATTCGGCATTCGCCAGGGCGGCATGAGGTTGCGGGCTCATGGCGCGACCTACTCTTAGCGGGACCATTACCGCCGCGGGACGGGACCGAGGGCGCGACGCGCAAATTCCCGGCCCGCCAAGAGCAGGAAGCCGGGAACGATATAGGCGTAACGCCGCCACAGCCGCCGCGGCTCGGAGCACAGGCGAAACAGCCATTCGAGCCCGTCGCGTTGCACCCATCGGGGTGCCTGGCGTTTGGTCCCGGCGAGGAAGTCGAAGGCGGCGCCGACGCCGACCAGCACAGGGACCTCGATGCGCCCGATATGGTCGGCCATCCAGCGCTCCTGCTTGGGCGTGCTCAGGCCCACCCAGACGATGTCCGGGCGCGCGGCATTGATGGCGTCGACCTCAGCCCGGTCCTCGTCGGTTGTTAGGGCGCGGAAGGGGGGGCACAGGGTCCCGGCTACGTTCAAGGCCGGATAGGTACCGCGTAGGACAGAGACCAAACGCTCGGCCACGCCTTCCGCCCCGCCATAGTAGAAATGCCGGTAGCCGCGGGCGATAGACATCGCCGTCACCGCCCGCATGAGGTCGGGACCGTAGACACGCTCGATGTGGCGGTCGCCGGAAAGCCGGAGAAACCAGACCAGCGGCATCCCGTCCGGGGTCACCATGTCGGCGCGAGCGTACATGCCGCGAAGGGCGGGGTCGCGCCGGCATTCCATAACTCCATGGACGCCGGTCACGCAGACATAGGAGCGACGCCCTTCATCGATCCACCCGGCGATGTGGGCGACGGCGTCGGCCATGGTGACCGAACTGACGGGCACGCCGAGGACGTCGCCGCAGGGGAGGCGCGACGGTTCGTGGCAGGTCATGAGGCTGTCCTCAATGCGTACTGGTCGGCGACGGCATCGGCGGCCAGCAGCTTGTCGAAATACTCGATCGTGTTGGCGAGCCCCTCCTCTAGCGGCACCTTCGGCGTCCAATGCAGCAGGCGCTCGGCCCGGCTGATGTCGGGGCACCGTTGGCGTGGGTCATCCGCCGGCAAGGGCCGGAATTCGATCCGCGAGCGCGAGCCGACGAGAGAGATCACGAGTTGGGCAAGATCCAGCACGGTCACCTCGTGCGGATTACCAAGGTTGACGGCCTCGTCGACCTCGCCGTCAGCATTCATCAGACGGGTCAGTCCCTCGACCAGGTCGGTCACGTAGCAGAACGAGCGGGTCTGCGTGCCGTCGCCGTACACCGTGACTGGTTTGTTCCTGAGCGCCTGAACGATCAGGTTCGACACCACGCGTCCGTCCTGCGGATGCATGTTGGGTCCGTAGGTGTTGAAGATGCGAGCGACTCGGATGTGGATTCGGTGCTGCCGGCGGTAGTCGTAGAATAGCGTCTCCGCGCAACGCTTGCCCTCGTCGTAGCAGGCACGTGGACCAGCGAGACTGACCCTGCCGCGGTAGTCCTCCGTCTGCGGGTGGACGTCGGGATCGCCGTATACCTCGCTCGTCGAAGCCTGGAGGATGCGGCTGCGCAGGCGCTTGGCGAGGCCGAGCATGTTGATAGCGCCGAGCACGTTGGTCTTGGTGGTCTGCACCGGATCGTGTTGATAGTGGACGGGGGAGGCGGGACAGGCGAAATTGTAAATTTCGTCGACCTCGACATACAGCGGGAAGGTGATGTCGTGGCGCAGCGCCTCGAAGCCCGGCTCGCCGAGCAGCGGCTCGATGTTGCGACGAGCGCCGGTGAAGTAGTTGTCGACACACAGCACGTCGCAGGACCTCTTGAGGAGTTGCGAGCACAGGTGCGAGCCCAGGAACCCTGCACCGCCGGTCACGAGAACTCGTTTTCTCATGCTTCTCATGCGCGCTCCCTCACAATGGCGCGCACGGCGGCGCCGTCCCGCGGGCTCCGTGGCCCGTCGCGGCACTATGACCGAAACGGCGGCCGCTCGAACGGCGCATTCGGGGCGGAGCCCATTTCCGGAATGGGTAGGCCGGGTGTTACCTCGAAATGGGGTAGCCACTAGCTCGTGTTTGCAGGGGAAGGTGTCGGGACGGTCACCTAATGTCGTCTTTTAAAAGACGACATTAGGTGGCGAGGCAGCCGGCATGGACCAAAAAAGCGAGGTGGTGACAGGTCGAAACCTGTCGGCCGAGATGGCGGCCGGCGTTGTGGCCGCGGGCCTCATGGCCGCGATGATATGCTGCGCCCGAGCGGAGCCGGGCGAATTCACTCGCCGCGCCTTTGAGAACGGAAAGCTCGATCTCACGGAGGCGAAACGGCTCGATGATCTCATTCATGCCGACACGGACCAGCAGCGCCGTCAGGCGTTTCGCGAGCGGCACGGCCTTTTGGGAGATGGAGCGCGGAATTCGCGCAAAGTGTCCGCGCTGATCGAAGCCGGCACCGATTTCGCCAATAATGAAGGCGATGTACCCGCGCAGCTCATTGCGCCGGCGCTCGATAAGATCAACGCGCCGCGTGAACAGATCGAGAATATGCCTACGGCACAGGAGAAGGCTGAACGTCCGCGCGACGGCCAGGCGTCCTATCACCTTGCGGCCGGTGACAAGATCACCGTGACCGTGTACGGCCAGCCGCAACTCTCGGGCGACGTCGTCGTCGACGGCGGCGGCAACATCGTGCTGCCCCTGATCGATGCCGTGCCTGTCGCCGATCGGACATTGTCGGAAACGCAGGCGACGATTCGGGCGCGGCTCGCCGATGGCATCCTCCAGCAGCCCGCGGTAAGCGTACGCGTCGCCGAATTGCGGCCCCTGTACATCATCGGCGACGTGCGCACCCCGGGAGCCTATCCGTTCCGGTTTGGCAGCACGGTGCAAAGCGCGGTCGCCCTCGCGGGTGGGTTAGGCCCGGCAGAAACCGTGCAGAACATGGCGGCGACGGAATTCCTCGCGGCCGACGAGCGCCTGCGCCAGCTCGAGCACCAGAAACAGGGCCTGCTCGTGCGCGCCGCGCGGCTCAAGGCGCAGGTCGCCGGCGCGGACACCTTCGAGCCGTCCCCGCGGCCGGACGAGGCGGGCGCGCCCGGCCTCGCGGCAGCGATGGCGAACGAACGGGACACGTTCATGGCCCAGACCACCCTGCTTCGCCGTCAACTCGAGCTGCTGCGCTCGCAGAAACCACGGCTGCAACGGCAGATCGAGGCGCTCGCACAGCAGGTGGTGGCCGGGAAGAAGCAGCTGGACATGGTCAGGGAGCAGGTCGACCGCTACGAGAAGCTGGTCAAGCAGGGATTGGGTACCTCGACGTCCGATTTCCAGTTCCGCATCACGCAAGCGACCCAGGAAGGCGCGCTTTGGCGTCTCAATGCCGACGTCTCGCGCCTGCAAATGGACGCGGGCGACCTCGACGTAAGGATCCAGGAGGCGGAAACGGCGTTCAAGCGGCAGAGTTCGGTCGAATTGCGGGAGGTGCTGGAGAAGCTGGGAGAATTGGACGTCATGCTGCCGACGGCGCGGGAGATCCGCGAGGTCAGGCTGCAGTACGCCGGTGGCGTGATCCGCGCCTCGGTGAAGCGGGCGATCACCATAACACGGTTGCGCGACGGCCAAGTAACAGTGATCGATGCCGCCGAAACGACCCCGCTTGAGCCGGGCGATGCCGTGGAGGTCAAGCGGCTGATGCCCGAGCCGGGGCTGCCCAAGGTCGCGGCCGGCATCTCGGGGCGGTCGTGAGCACGATCGCCACGGCGGGGGCGGCGCGGAGGCCGGGCGACCGCTACTTGATGCTGCTCGCTTGCGCGCTGGCGGGTTACGCGATTCTGGGCAAGGGTTTCGCTTATCTGGGGATCCCTCCGTTGTTCGTCGGCGAGATCGTGCTTTTGGCCGGATGCGTGACGATGCTGCGCATGGGCGGCATTCCAGCGCTGTTTGCGTTCGCGCCCGGCTTGCTGCTCGCCGTACTCATGGCGTGGACGCTGGTGCGGACGCTGCCGTTTGTGCCGGTTTACGGCATGGATGCGCCGCGCGACAGCGTGATCATCATGTATGGCTCGTTCGCCTTCGTCGTCACGGCGCTGCTCCTCGACGATCCGCGACGGCTCGACACGATCGTGGGGCTCTACGACCGCTTTCTGTTGTGGTTCGTGCCGTTGGTCGCCGTCTTGTTCGCGATCAGCTCGTACTTGAGACCGCTGCTTCCACGCGTGCCGGGGACCGACATTCCTGTGATCATGATGGGGCCGGGCGAGGTCCCGGTTCATATGGCCGGCGCGGCGGTGTTCGTGATGGTCGGATTCCGCCGCGTGCGGCTAGCGTGGATTTTGGCGCTTGCCGCCGCCGCGGTGATGACGAGCGTGTTGACCCGGGGCGGCATGCTCGCCTTCCTCCTCGCGGTCGGTGTCGCCGCGGTCGCGATGGGCAAGCTGCGGCAGACGCTCGTCGCTCTCCTCGCGGGCGGGGCCCTCCTCGCCGCAGCCTACGCTGCCGAGAGCGCTCTCGGCGAGTCCAATTCGGCGGCAATAGACGGGAAACGCCCACTTAGCGCGACGCAGCTCGTCAAGAACGTCGGAAGCATTTTCGGAGTGAAAGATCCCGCCCTCGAGAGCACGGGAGAATGGCGGCTTCAGTGGTGGCACAAGATCGTCGATGACACGGTTTACGGCGACCGGTTCTGGGACGGCAGAGGATTCGGGGTCAACCTGGCGCTTGCCTCCGGCTACGGCGATCCCCGCGATTCTGAGCCGCTGCGCAGCCCACACAACGCGCACATGACCATCCTGGCGCGCGCGGGCGTGCCGGGCGCGGCGCTGTGGTTCGTGTTCCTCGCGCTGTGGGCCGGCACGATCGCAAGAGCGTTCCTGGAAGCGCGACGTGACGGCGAGGAGCATTGGGCCGGCCTGTTCCTGTGGGTCGGGTGCTACGCGTTGGCATGTCTAATCAACGCCACTTTCGACGTGGCGCTGGAAGGTCCGATGCAAGGCGTCTGGTTCTGGTGCCTGATCGGGCTCGGCACGGGGGCGGCGATGCTATTCCGCTGCCGGCCACGAAATGAGCAGAAGAGCGAGACATGAAAATCCTGATGAGCGCGTTTTCGTGCGGGCCGGGACAGGGATCCGAACCCGGGGTGGGGTGGAACACGGCAATGGCCGCGGCGCGCCTAGGCCACGAAGTCACAGTGCTCACCCAAACCGAGTTCCGCGCGCAAATCGAGCGCGAGATCGCCGACGGACGCGTGCCCGAGAACCTCAAGTTCGACATGTTCATGCCGGCGTGGCTGGAACGTGTGCGGGACGCCGGGGTCAAGCACGGCCTGTCATCGATGATCTGGCAACCGGTCAGCCTAGTGTGGCAAATCTACGCCTTGACGTATGCCCGGCGGAACTACCGCGACGCCGTTTTCGACCTCGTCCATCACGTCACGTTTGCCCAGATCCGGCACCCGACGCTGCTCACCCGTCTCGGGCGGCCTACGGTGCTTGGGCCGCTCGGCGGCGCCGACAGCGCCCCGATGGCGCTGCGCAAAGGCTTTCCCTGGAAGGAATGGACGCAGGAACTCGTGCGCGACCTGTATAACATCGCTTTGCGCCTCGATCCGATTACCCGCAGGGCGTTTCGCGATGCCGCGATCATATTCCTGCGCACCCGCGCCGGCCTGACGGCCGTGCCGCCTCGCCATCGCGGAAAGGTGCAGATCTGGCCAGGGCTCGCCGTGTCCGAGATCGTAGGAGACGAGACGCCTGCTCGTTCGGCCGGCGAGCCGCTGCGGCTCATCTACGCCGGGCATTTGTGGTACCTCAAAGGGGTCCACCTCGCGATCCGCGCGCTCGCACGGGCGCGGGCGCAAGGCGTGGACGTCACCTTGAGGATTGTCGGCGACGGTCCGGCGCGCGAAGACCTGCGGGCGCTGGCGCGTCGGCTCGGCCTGCAGCCCTACATCGTCTGGCATGGGCAAGTCCCGCGGCAGAAGCTGCTCGGCCTTTATGCGCGCCACCACGCCTTCCTGTTTTGCAGCGTGCGCGACGCCGCGCCGACGGTCATCGTGGAGGCGTGGGCGCACGGGCTCCCGGTGATCTGCCTTGCCATCGGCGGTCCCGGTGAAATGGTCGATGCGAGTTGCGGGCGTGCGGTCGCGACCAAGCAACGCAGCGAAGACGCGTGCGTGGCAGATGTCGCGGCCGCCATCGCTGAGTTCGCGGCGGACGAGGAATTGCGCCTGGCGCTGGGGCGCGGTGCGAAGGCGCGGTACCGGCAAAGCTCATGGGATCGGGTCATGGCCGCGCTGTATGCCGAGATCGAAACGCGGCTTACGCTGAACGCCGAGCGCGTCGCCAGGACCTCAGAGTGGCCGTCTAGCTTTGCCTTTCCGCAAGCTGCCGGCAAGCGTCGCAGGATGAAACGGGCGAACTTATGATCCTTCTGCGACCTTTCACTGCGGCACTGGTTGGCTGTCTCGCTGCGTGCGTCGGTGCCGCCGCCGAGGAGCGCGGGGTCGTGGTGCGGCCGTGTCCTGCCGGTGCGGTCCAGGTCGAACCCGGCCGGCGGGTGCAGGACGAGGTTGACCGGGCGCTCGCAGGGGCGGCGTTCTGTCTGAAGGATGGCGTCCACCGGATGCAGGTGGTGCGCCCGAAGGCCGGACAACGATTCTACGGCGAGGGTGGGGCGGTGCTCAACGGGGCCCGTTTGTTGAGCGAGTTAGAGCGCGAGGGGTCCTATTTCGTTGCAGAAATCCCCGAGGGAGGACGGTGGCGACCACGCGGGGAGTGCACAAAGCAGGCACCGGGCTGCGACCTGCCGCAAGCCTTGTTTTTTGACGACCGCCCGCTCGTCCCGGTGTCGCGCAAGGAAGCCGTCACGCCGGGCCATTTCTTTTTCGATCAACTCGGCAGGCGGATGTATTTCGTTGATGATCCTGCGGGCCGCAAGGTCGAGGCCGCGGTGGCTCAGTTCGCGTTCGGAGGGACGGCACCGCGGGTGGAGGTGCATAATCTGGCAATCGAGAAATACGCCAGCGTCCCGCAGGAGGGGGCGATCCAGGCGCAACAGGCAGCTGACTGGACAATCGAGAATTGCGAAGTGCGCCTGAACAGCGCGGGAGGGATTGCGGCGGGGCGCGGAACGCGGGTCCGCAACTGCAATGTCCACCACAATGGGCAGATCGGGGTCACCGGCGCCGGTGAGGATATCCTAATCGAAAACAATCTTGTGCGCGTCAACAACACCCGTGGATACAATGACGGATGGGAAGCCGGCGGCGTCAAGATCGCGCTGGGTGCCCGCGTCGTATTCCGAGGCAACCACGTCAACGAGAACTCAGGGCCTGCCCTGTGGTGTGACGGCGATTGCCGCGACACGCTGTACGAAAACAACGTGGTTCAGCACAACCAAGGCGCCGGCATCTATCACGAAATCTCATTCGACGCAGTGATCCGCAACAACCTCCTCGCTGACAATGGTCTCAAACAGGGGTGGTTCTGGGGTAGCCAAATTCTGGTTGCCGCGTCGGAAGGAGTTGACGTCCACGACAACACGCTGGTGGTGCCGCCCGGAAAATGCGGAATCATGTTGATCGATCAGGGGCGCGATGACCGCTCGGAAATTCGCGCAAGCGCGCTGTACAAGACTCGGAATAATTTCGTTCACGACAACGATATTTTATTCGAGGGCGACGGCTGTGCAGGCGGCGTCTCTGACGTCACGCCCGGACACGAGAACTATCGCATTATCGAGAGCGGAAACAACCGATTTGACTGGAACGTGTATCGCATGCCGCGTGCAGGGGGGCGGCATGTGTTCGTCTGGGGACGCCTTGAGAGTGATTGGGACACGGTGCGGCGGAGCGGCTTCGAGCGGAACGGCAGACTAGTACCGTACTAGTCTAAGCTCCACGCATTGGTCAGCAGAAAGATTCGCACCCGTCCCTATCGTAAATCCAATCCGATGGCGGTTCATCGAGAATCGGGCGATGGCTGCTCGATGTTGGATCTCACACGCTCATCATTGCTTCGCTGCTTGCAGCGCCATGGAACGTGGTGCCGACAATCTCGTTCCGTCTGCTCTATAGATTGCTGATCATGCGCCATCGTCGAGAGTGAGGCAAATTCATTGACATGAGCAATGCCGGCGGTGAGCTGGCCTAGGGAGGCAGACTTTCCGTCTCGACCAGCCGATCCTGCGAGGCGCGCAGCTCATCAAGCGAAGCGGCAAGTTCCTTGGTGTGCGCCTGCAATTCGTCGAACAGGCGGACGTTTTCAATCGCGATCACAGCCTGGTCGGCCCGCCAGCAACACGCAAACCTCAATAAAGTCCGGTCGTGCGGGCTGAATGATGGAATAGGTTACTCAACTGATTTCACTGGGATCTTCCCCTTTTTTGGTCAAGTTGACTCACGATTTACTGGAAATGGGTGAAAATCGGATTCATTGGAATCGACTCGCTCTTAACTTGGGTTAGCGCGACAGCGCCCTTCCCTCCTGGTAATTCAGAAGCGGGGTACCGTGATAGCCGTTGGGGTTCATCAATTGCCAACGCCAGAGGTCCGCACACATCTGCTCCAAAGACCGCGCCGATTTCCAACCGAGCGCTTCTTTCGCGAACGTCGGGTCGGCATAACAGATTGCGACATCACCTGCCCGACGTTCCCCGATTTTATAGGGAACCGACCTACCGCTCACCGCCTCAAATGTTCGAATGACTTCCAGAACGCTGTTGCCGTTGCCTGTTCCAAGATTGACCGTGAGCACCCCAGGGTGTTTCAGGTGGTTCAGGACAGTTAGATGACCGGATGCAAGATCGACGACATGAACGAAGTCGCGGATTCCGGTGCCATCGGGAGTTGCATAGTCGTTTCCCCAAATTGTCAGCTTCTCGAGCTTTCCATGCGCCACCTGCGCCACAAGCGGCAACAGGTTGTTCGGGATGCCCAGCGGATCTTCTCCGATGAGCCCGCTTTCGTGGGCGCCAACCGGATTGAAGTACCGCAGGATACCGATCCGCCAATCGTCATCGGACTTATGAAGATCCCTCAGCATCTCTTCGATGAAGAACTTTGTGCGGCCGTATGGATTTGTCGGTCCGAGCGGATGCCTCTCGTCGAGCGGCAGGTACGCGGGCCTCCCGTAAACGGTTGCGGACGAACTGAAGACGAGCGTCTTCACCTTTGCTTTCTTCATGGCCGACACGAGCCGCATCGTTCCCAGGACGTTGTTCTCGTAATAGGTCATGGGCCGAAGGTTGGATTCAGCGACGGCCTTCAGCCCCGCAAGGTGAATGACCGCCGTCACTTCGCATGCACGAAGCATTTCGTAGATCGCCTCTTCATTGCGGATGTCGGCGTGCCGAAAAGCGGGTGACCGCCCGCAGATCGTTTGTACCCGTTCGAGCGAGGCTACGTTGCTGTTGGAGAGATTATCGACTACGATGACATCGAGCCCGGCATCAAGCAGCGCGACGCAGACATGTGACCCGATGTAGCCAGCGCCTCCTGTCAACAAGATCATTTCGCAAGTTCCTTATTTGTCCAATCGTGCCCCGTGCAATGCCCGACTGGGCGCGATAACCGCATTATCGTGAGACCACACGTTTCACGGCGGCTATGCTCCCCAGAGTCGGACCCTCGAGGATAGAAGCCTCGACCGAGCTTCAGCGGCCCCGCCGACGCGTGCCGTGGCATAGGCGAGCGTGGCCGAGCGGCGTAATGGCAAGCCCTGCGGCGATCGCCCCGCCCGCCGGGGCAGCACGGAAGGCGATCAAATTCCACCAGAAGGAGCAGCTTCTTGGAGCGGGCCGCCCTCCCGCAGGCGTGGAATGACAAGACTGCGCAAGCTTTACTTCCCATGCTGGCCCTTCGGGGCCAGAGGCACAACGCCCCTTTGCACGCCGCCTCGGTGCCGTTATCTCGCCCCCTTCGCAGTCAGCACCGCCGGCACGGTCTGCAGCAAAATGTACACGTCGAGCCAGAGCGACCAGTTGCGGATATAGAACAGATCCATTTCTTTCAGCACCTGCAGATCGCCGTCGCTGCGTGCCGAGACCTGCCAGAGTCCGGTGATACCCGGGCTAACGCACGAGCGCAGGGCGCCGAACTCGGGGTCGAATTTCTCAGTATGATAGCTTGGCAGCGGCCGCGGTCCGACAAGGCTCATGTCGCCGCGGATCACGTTCCAGAGTTGCGGCACCTCATCGAGGCTGGAGCGGCGAATGAAATCACCGATGAGCGGCAAGACGCGCGGATCGCGTTTCAACTTGAAGAAACGCCGCCATTCCGCCGCCGCGTCCGCGTCCCGCGCGAGGTGCTCTTGCAGGCGCCTCTCGGCATCGACGAACATCGTGCGCAGCTTAAGCACACGCAAGCTGCTCCCATTTCGTCCCACCCGTGTTTGCACGTAAAACGCGGGTCCAGGATCAACCAGCTTGATTGCCACCGCCGCCAGAGCCACGATCGGAAGGACGAACACAGATAGCGGGATCGCAACCAGAAGGTCGAACACACGTTTCAAGACCCGATCGCGGCGACGGCAAAGGTCGCGGCGGATTTCGATCGCGACCATTCGGCCGAGCGTGCGGGTGCGCAGCCACAGGCTCTGCACCTCGCCGACGTTTTCCGCCAGCATGAACCGGCAAGAGGCGCCGAACGCGGGACAGGCGCTCGCGACGGCCATGTCCTTGGCGTTGGAGAACAGTGCGACGTCGACGTCCCGCGACACTCGGATCGCGCCATAGTTGGCGCTCGTTCCAATCAAGGGTACCGGCGGCCACGCCAGGTCGCGGTCGTCGCTGGTGCGAATGAAGCCGAGGGGCACGAGGCCGAGATCGGACCGGCTTGCCAGAAGGTTCGCCAGACGTCGACAGGCCTTACCGCTCCCGACTAGGATGGTCGAGGCTCCCCACAGGCTAGCCCTGTTGAGAAAGCCGCGCGCAACAATCTCGAAATAGTGCCCGAAGAGCAACAGGCTCATGGCCCCGGCCGCCCGCACCGCGGCGAAGTCCGCAACTGACGTTGCCGGCAGGCTGGCAAAGACTCCGAATGCGGCAAATCCGGCGACCACGATCGTGCGCCGGCGGAACCGCTCGTAGGGGCAGCGCCCCGACCGGTCATACAGTCCAGCCACAGCGAGCGTCGGGACAAGAAACAGGGCCAGCGCCGGGTCCAAGGGCGCCGCCCGAAACGCGGCCACATGGATCAGGATCTGCTCCGCGGCAACCGCTCCCAGGACCGCTACGATGTCGCCCGCAATCAACGTAGCCGCAACCACAGCATTTCGATAGCGATACGCGGGTTCGGTCAGACGGGCTTGCTGCGCAGCGCCAGGAGAACCGCTCGCGGGGCGAACGAGATCGGCGTTCACGTTGGTAGTGGTCATTCGGCGGCTCCGGGACGATTGCCAGGGGCGTCATCCGCTATTCGGCCGCAACCCGGCGCACGGTGGCGACGCGTTCCTCGATCCAGCGATAGGTCGGAATCAACCCTCGTCGCAGCGGGATTTTCGGCTCCCATCCGAGCACTTTGCGCAGCAGCGAATTATCGCTGTTACGTCCACGCACGCCTTGCGGCTGGGAGGTGTCGTGACGCTTGATCACTTGCTTGCCGGAGATCTCCGCGACGATATCGACGAGGCCGTCGATAGTGACCAGTTCGTCAGTGCCGAGATTGAGCGGCGCGCTGTACTCGGAGCGCATCAGCCGGTGAATGCCGTGGACGCAATCATCGATATACATGAAGGAACGCGTCTGACGGCCGTCGCCCCACACCTGCAGTTCGCCACTGTCAGGCAGCAGCGCAATCTTCCGGCAGATCGCAGCCGGGGCCTTTTCGCGGCCTCCGTCAAACGTACCAAGCGGACCGTACACGTTGTGAAAACGCACCACGCGAGTGGGGAAGTTCCAGTCCTCCGTGAAATACTGACACAGCTTCTCCATGTAGAGCTTTTCAAGGCCATAGCCTTCCTCCGGATCGGCCGGCCATGCATCGGCCTCGCGCAGCGGCACGACGTCCGGATTTTTCTGCAGGTGCTGGGGATAGACGCAAGCCGACGACGAGAACAGGAGACGCTTGATCTTGTTGTCATGCGCCGCTTTGATGATATGGGCGTTGATGAAGGTATTGTTGACGGTGACTTCCGCATGGAAATGACTAATGTACCCGATCCCGCCCATGTCGGCGGCGAGATGGTAGACCTCGTCAACATCCTTCGTGACCCGTACGCAATTGTCGTATTCGCGCAAATCCGCGACAACGAACTCGTGAGCGGCCGTCTGTTCGAACTCCGGATGTTTGATGTCGGCCCCACGCACGGTGTAGCCCTGTCCGACCAGATATTTAACCAAATGGTGCCCAATGAAACCACCGGCACCTGTCACCAAAACTGTCGCCCCGTTTTTCGACATGTCGCCTCTCCGTTGGCTGCGATCGTGCCGTGCTGCTCGGCAGCCACTTGCGGCGTTCGATCCTAAAGCGTCGCCAGTCGGTTCCAAGGTCAACAAGGAGGTAACGCCACTCCAATGGGGTAGTAGCCCTATATTTCGGCTAGGGGTGGCTCGAACCGAGCGGGCGCGATTTGCAGCACGGCTGCCTGCAAGCCTTTTGCTAAACGTCAGCCGACAACGCGGCCGATATCCGCAATGGCACTCGCCAGTCCCAGGAAGCGCGCGATCTCCGACTCTGGGGAGAATTACTCAGGCATCAACAGAGAAGCCTGGCATCCGTCGGAACATCACGTTCTTGGGCTGCACCGTGGTGTCGACGATGATGCGATTGAGATCGCGGGTCGCCAGCGCTCCGGTCTTGTGCGTCACCGACAGGCTCTCTTGAACCAGGCCGCCGAGGTGTTCCTCCCCCAGCCGTTGCCGCCAATGGGTCAGCGACGAGCGCTCGAACGGCAGCTTGTGACAGAAGCTCACTTCGCCGCAAAAGAACTGGTAATACGGATTCTCCAGCCAGCGCGCGCAGAGCGCCTCGTCCGACAGATCGTGCATGTGCTTGAGGATGAACAGTCCCGCCACCGGCCGGGTCGGCAACGGCGGTTGGGCGGGACCTGGGGTGCACACACTGGCAAACCGCCGGTCGAGAAACTGGCAATCGATCTCGCGCGCCAGCCTCACCAGCGGATGAGCCAAATCGATGATCTCCTCAAGCGCCGGCCGCAGCAGATCCTTTTGACGATTGTCCCGTGGCTTCGCCATCGCGCCCCCCAACGCTGATGACCCGCGACCCAGTCGCACAAACGAGAGAAAACCGGAATCCCAAGTCGCCAGAGAACTCGACCTCAACCCCCAGTTTTCTCGCAAAAACGATTACTTCAGACCCGCAGATGCGCCGCTCTGCTCAACCCTCTCGCAGTTCTTCACGGGCGACTAACAAGTAGCCTTTAACGCAACCTGTGCCTGTGATCCCCCGCGATGATGATCAGGTCGGTTGCGACTCACTGACCGCTGCGGGCTTCTTACACCGCGTTTTTTACACCCAGTTAGTCTTGATCGAGATCAATTCGCAGTAGTCGGATTGGCTCTGCAAATGGTCAGGTTCCACTTGCCCAGCTAGGTTTCGGCATGGCCGCTCAGTCTCACGTGCATTCACATGGACGTCGCTTCGGACGAGCGCAAAACGATGATGTCATCGACCCTTATGCCCAGGCGGCCAATCTCCATGAGCCCGTGGTGTGCCCGGATTGCGTCGCTATCTATCGGCGTGGCCGCTGGCAGTGGGGCAAGGCGGACGAGGATGCAAAAGCGTCTACCTGTCCGGCGTGCCAACGGATCGCGGACGGGCTCCCGGCTGGCGTCATCACACTCCACGGTCCGCTCTCGCCGGAACGCAAAGCCGAGATCGTGAACCTGTTTCGACATCAGGAAGCGGCCGAAAAGGCGGAGCACCCACTCGGCCGGATCATGGCTATCGAGGACGCTCGATCCGATGATTCAGATGCTATTTCCGTCCGTTAGGCGACTACATGAAACTTACGGAAACCGGCCCTCCTA
>Ga0210400_10000555_pt1 | contig 41435 bp, 35 predicted proteins | sample IncBWH26MmetaG_FD_155456 | JGI IMG/M metagenome (GOLD analysis project Ga0210400, IMG submission 155456) | Forest soil microbial communities from Barre Woods Harvard Forest LTER site, Petersham, Massachusetts, United States - Inc-BW-H-26-M | ecosystem: Environmental > Terrestrial > Soil >... | reverse complement strand
CACTTCGCTCAGATCGTATCGCGCCATCCCAGGCTCCTTTCGGAAGCCTTGAATCAAGCGTCGACCTCAGCCGCAACCTTTATGGGTTCAGAACCTAGGCCCTGTCCCGGCTGACTTGGATCGAGTCAGCCGTGAAAGAACAGGGTCGTCACCCATATCTGGAGCCTTGCCCATTCAGGTTGAATCAACCTGAATGGGCAAGGCTCCAGGAAGGCGATGCAGCTAGGTTGCGCCAGCGCACAGCAGCCGCTAAGCGCTATTGCGAACGATTCGCAGCAATGCGCTTGGGAGATTATCTTGGCGAGACCGAAGACCGCGCGGGCCAACCCGGCCCTGCGCCTGGCGTTCATCCGGCAGTTGCACGTCTATGTCAGCGTCTTCGTCGCCCCCAGCCTGATCTTCTTCGCCCTGACGGGGGCGTTGCAGACGTTCCGCATCCCCGACCTCGCGGCCTCGCCGGCGCTGATCCAGAAACTGGCGCGGGTGCACAAGGACGATGTCTTCGCCGTCAAGCCGGCCCGGCCCAAGCGGGCGAACCCCGCCGGCCACGACAAGCCCGCCCTGCCGAAGCCGCCGCAGGCCGAGCCGCCGCCGAAGGCCTCCACCGAGACGCTGAAGTGGTTCTTTGCGGCCGTGTCGGCGGCGATTGCGGCGACCACCCTCTTCGGCCTCTGGATGGCGCTGGCCTACAGCAAGCGCAGGCCGGTCATCTGGGCCCTGCTGATCGCAGGCGCCGCGGCGCCGATGCTGATCCTGGCGTTTTAGGCGCCGGTCCGTTCCCTGAAGAAATCGATCACCCGCATCTCGGCGGCCTTGGACGGGCCGTCGGGCTTCAGGTGCAGGGTCAGGACCGAGTGAGGCGGGATGTCGGCGGGCGCGGCGTCCTCGTCGCTGAGTTCGATGGTCTCGACGCGGTGGCCGAATTCGCGCTTCAGGGTGGCGAAGCGCGCGTCGGGGACCAGTACGTCGCTCCTGTAGCGCAGCGCGAGCATCGTCAGATCCTCCGCCTCGAAGCGCTGCCTGGCGCAGGCGATTTCCCGGGGCGACGCATCCAGGCCCGCGGCGCGCCGCCTCGACCCCGCGGCGATGGGCATGGAGGGCTGCGACAGCACCGGGGCGACCACCGAGGGCTCGGTCATCATCGCCAGGGCGAAGCCGCCGGTGAAGCACATGCCGACGGCGCCCACGCCCTTGCCGCCGCATTCGGCGTGGGCCGAGCGGGCCAGCGCCCGCAGCCACTCGACGATCGGGCTCGACGACCGGGTCGACCAGACGTGGAACTCGCGGCGGATGCAGATCGCGCCCAGCATCGAGGTCATGGCGTAGCCGCGGCTCACCGGCTTGCCCGGCGTGCCGAACAGGCTGGGGCAAAAGACCGTCATCCCGGCCTCGGCCACGTGGTCGGCGAACCGGACCACCAGCGGATGCAGGCCCGGTATCTCGTGGATGACGATCACCGCGGGGCCGGAGCCCTTGCGGTAGACGGGCCGCGTATAGGGCCCGTCCGTGAACTCGAACTTCTCGTAGCCCTCGAGCGCCGCGTCGTAAGCCATTCCGGTCCCCGCCAACTGCAGCGTGACCTTAGGCAATCACAGCTTCAGGCGCAGCATCGATGAATCGCCCTCGAAGCTGGTCAGCTTCCAGACGCCGGCTTCCTTGGTGAAGACCAGCAGGCAGGGGCCGTCCTTCTTCTGGGTCGCGCAGACCCGGCCGTCCGGCAGGGTCTTCAGGGCCTGGGAAATGGCGATGGGCCCGGGGATCTGCGTGTCGGCGCGGTAGCCGTAGTGCTCGGCCACCATGCGGAAGGTCTTGGGCTGCACCAGGAGTTGGTCGGCGAGGTCCAGAGTCTGGGGGCCCAGGAGCGCGGCCAGGCCCTTCAGCTTCTTGTTCGTGCTGAGCTGCTCCTCGATCTTGGTCTGCAGCTCGGCCTTCAGGGCCTGGTGGTCGACGTGGGCGTCGAAGGCGGCGCTGTCGTTGTCGCGGATGGAGATCAGCAGGGCGTGGACGTCGTTGGCCGCGCCGAGCTTCTGCGCCGTGGCGCAGGCGGCCAGGGCGAGGCCGGCCACGACAACGGCGAAGAGGGGCTTGCGCATGATCGAGCCTTCCTGAGGGTGACCCATGTTAGCCCGCGAAGACGGCCACATCACGGCTTCGATCTCATGGCCGGACTTTGCCGGCGCTTCAAGCTCGCCTGGACCCTGTCTGGAGCCCTTCTTGCCCAGTCAGGTTGATTCAGCCTGACTGGGAAGGGCTCTAGCCGCGGCCCAACAGCGCCCGGGCCCAGAGCGCGATCGGCAGGCCGATGACGAACATATGGCCGCAGACCTCCTCGACGAACTGGACGCCCTTGGGCGCGCTGGGCGGGGCGTGGGACAGCGGCACCACCACGAAATGCATCACGACGTAGATGCAGATCCCGAACAGCGGGCCGGCGATCCAGGCCATCCGGCGCAGGACCGGAAACCGCAGGGAGGCGCCGACGAAGATCGCCGCGGCCACGATCAGGATCGCGTAGTGCGAGGCGACGCCGATCGCGTCGACGATCGGCGGCATGGACTTGACCGCATCCCCATACCAGCCGCGGGCGATGGCCTTGGCCACCCCGCTGGCTGGGCCGTGGTAGATCAGCATGGCGGCGAAGAAGTCGAAGGTGGCGGCCATGAAGCCGCCGCCCAGGATGGCGGCCAGCGCCATGCCGGGCGTCTTGGCTGTTGAAGTCATGATTGTTTTCCCGTTCGGGCGGGACGCTTTCACGGAATTCCGCGAGCGGCAAAGCTTGGCGGCGGAAAATCGACCAGCGGTCGCCGGGCCGCCACGAACGGACCGGCCGGCGGCGGCGGGGCAAGAAAAAGCCCCGGAGGATTGCGCCTCCGGGGCCTGGTTCGTTCGGATCGACGCGCTGGCTTAGAGCGAGCGCTTCACTTCCTCGAGGCTGAAGCACTCGATGGTGTCGCCCGGCTTGATGTCCTGGAAGCCGGCGAAGGCCATACCGCACTCCTGGCCCGACTGGACCTCGTTGACCTCGTCCTTGAAGCGCTTGAGCGTCTGGAGCGTGCCGAGTTCGAGGACCACGATGTCGGCGCGGACGATCCGCACCCGCGCGCCCTTGCGGACCACGCCTTCGGTGACCCGGCAACCGGCGACGCGGCCGATCTTCGAGATGTCGAAGGCCTGCAGGACCTCGGCGTTGCCGAGGAAGGTTTCCCGCTGGATCGGGGCCAGCATGCCCGAGAGCACGCCTTTGATGTCGTCCAGCAGGTCGTAGATGATCGCGTAGTAGCGGATCTCCACGCCCTCGCGCTCGGCCAGGTCGCGGGCCTGTTTCGAGGCGCGGACGTTGAAGCCGATGATCGCCGAGCCGGCGCCCTTGGCCAGCATAACGTCGCTTTCGCTGATGGCGCCGGCGCCCGACAGGATGATCCGCGCGCGGACCTCGTCGGTGCCGATCTTCTCGAGGCTGCCGATGATGGCCTCCACCGAGCCCTGCACGTCGGCCTTGATGACCAGCGGCAGCTCCGACGCTTTCTTGTCGGTGATCTTCGACATCATCTCGGCCAGCGAGTTGCCTTGGGCCGGCGCGCCGGCCTTTTCGCGCTTCACGCGGACGCGGTAGGCGGTCAGCTCGCGGGCGCGGGCTTCGTTCTCGACCACGGCGAAGGGATCGCCGGGAGCGGGCGTGCCGTCGAGGCCGAGGACTTCCACCGGCACGGAAGGTCCGGCTTCCGTCACCTGCTCCTCGCGCTCGTTGAGCAGGGCGCGGACCTTGCCCCAATGGTCGCCGGCCACGACGATGTCGCCGCGGCGAAGCGTGCCGCGCTTGACCAGCACCGTCGAGACGGCGCCGCGCCCGCGGTCCAGCTTGGCCTCGATCACCACGCCGTCGGCGATGCGGTCGGGGTTGGCCTTCAGGTCGAGGACCTCGGCCTGCAGCAGGATGGCTTCCAGCAGGTTGTCGAGGCCGGTCTTCTCCTTGGCGGAGACTTCCACCGCCTGGGTGTCGCCGCCCAGGCTTTCCACGACGATCTCGTGCTGCAGCAGTTCGTTGATCACCCGCGTCGGGTCGGCGCCGGGCTTGTCCATCTTGTTGATGGCCACGATGATCGGCGCGCCGGCGGCCTTGGCGTGATTGATGGCCTCGATGGTCTGGGGCATCACCCCGTCGTCCGCCGCCACCACCAGCACCACGATGTCGGTCACCGTCGCGCCGCGCATCCGCATGGCGGAGAAGGCGGCGTGGCCGGGGGTGTCCAGGAAGGTGACCCGCTGGCCGTCCTCCAGGCGCACCTGATAGGCGCCGATGTGCTGGGTGATGCCGCCGTGCTCGCCCGACACCACATCGCTGGCGCGCAGCGCGTCCAGCAGGCTGGTCTTGCCGTGGTCGACGTGGCCCATGACGGTCACGACCGGCGGCCGTGGCAGCAGGTGGTCGTCCACGTCCTCGGCGCCGATGAAGCCCTCTTCGACGTCGGATTCGGAAACGCGCTTCACCGTATGGCCGAACTCGGTGGCCACCAGCTCGGCGGTGTCGTTGTCGATGACGTCGTTGATCTTCAGCATCACGCCCTGACGCATCAGGAACTTGATGATCTCCGCGCCGCGGATCGCCATGCGGTTGGCGAGCTCGCTGACCGTGATGACGTCGGGGATCACCACTTCGCGGGCCGCGCGGGCCTGCTCCTGGGCGCCGCCCTTGCGCTTTTCCCGTTCGCGTTCGCGCGCCCGGCGGACCGAGGCGAGGGAGCGCATCCGGTCGACGGCGCCCTCGTCGTCACCGGCCACGGCCTGGATGGTCAGGCGGCCTTCGCGGCGCTGCGGGGCGCCCTTGGCGCGGGAGATGGCCTTCGACGGCGCGGCCTCGCGGCGGCGGTCGTCGTCGTCGGGACGGCGGTCCATGGCCGCGCCGCCGGGCCGCGGGGCCTGACGCGCAGCGCGCTGGATCTCGGGCGTGGCGGGCGGAGCGGCGGGGCCGATGCGCGGGCCGCCGGGCCCACGCGGGCCGCCGGGACCGCCCGGACGGGGGCCGGCCGGACGGGGGCCGGCCGGACGCGGGGCGAGCGCCGAATAGCGGACCGTATCGCCGGTCGGCGCCGGGCGCGGGCCGCGATCGTCGTCGCGGCGCGGCGGGCCGCGATCGTCACGAGCCGGGCGGCGGTCGTCGTCGGGACGCGGGGCGCGCTGGTTGAAGCTGGCGCCTTCGAACCGCGAGGGGCTCGGCCGGTAGGTGGTGGTGCTGGCCCGGTCGTCGCGGCGTTCGGCCGAGGGCTGGTAGGTGCGGGTCTGGCCGGGACCGGCCGGAGCGCTGGGACGCGGCGCGGCCGGCGCTTGCGCCGCAGGCGCGGCGGCGACCGGAGCGGCCGGGACCGGGGCCGGCGGCGGCGGCGCGGCTGGGATCGGCGCGGGCGTGGGCGCTTCAGCCACGGGCGGCGCCGCGGCGACTGGCGCGGCGGGAGCAGCCGGGGCCGCGGCGGGCGGCGGAACAGCGGGGGCCGCAGGCTGAGCGGCGGCGCGGGCCGCGGCGTCGGCGCGGGCGCGTTCCTCCGCGGCGCGGCGCTCGGCGGCCTGGCGTTCCTGGGCCGCGTCGATGGCCCGCTGGCGGGCGGCGCGTTCCTCGGCCGAGAGGCCGTCGTTCGGCGCGCCCGCGGGACGGGGGGCCGACGGCGGCGCGGCGGGGCGCGGTTCGAACAGGCGCTTTTCGGCGGACGAGGGCGCAGCGAGGTTGCCGCCGCCCGGCACGTGGGTGCGGGCGCGCTTGGTCTCGACGACCACCGTCTTCGAACGGCCGTGGCTGAAGCTCTGCTTCACCGTGCCGGCGCTGACCGATCCGGCCCCGCGGGGCTTCAGGGTCAGAGGCTGGCGCCCGCCCGGAGGGGGGTTACGGCCGTTGTTGTTCTCGTCGCTCATGCGCTCGCTTTACTCGTCAGCCGGCAAATCCGGCCAAAGGATCGATTATCAACCCGGAGCATCCCGTGGGATGCGCCTGATCTCTCATTTGCGGATCTCGCTTTGCGAAATCACGCGGAAGCGGCGGGACAATGTCCCGTTCGCCTCTAAGGCTCCTCGCGCCAACTCTCAGGAAGGAGCGGGCAAAAGCCCGACAGCCGAAGAGCGTCCTGCGCCCAACGATCGGCGGCTCGCCCCGCAAGGAAGGCGGTGTGTATCACATTCTCCGCGCCTAAGGCCAAACCCAATTCCTCCGCGCTGAACAGGCCGAAGACCGGCGTCGGCGGAGCTTGTTTGCGAGTCTTGCCCCAGAGCTTGCGGCGGCCGTCCGCAGCGCCGTCGGACGCCTCGATCAGCCAAGCGGCCCGGCCCGCGTCGATCGCGGCCGAAACCTTTTCGAATCCAGAGGTAAGCTCGCCGGCCCGCCGCGCAAGCCCCAGCCCCGACAAAAGCCGGCGCTTCAGAAGCGATTCCACCTGGTCGGCGAGGTCCGGCGGGGCCACGAGCTTGGCCTTGGCGGCGCGGGCGAAGAGGCCCTTCTTCGCCGCGGTCTCCACCGAGGCGCGGTCGGCGGCGACCCACAGGCCCCGGCCCGGTAGCTTGCGCGCCAGGTCCGGCGTCACGAAGCCCTCCGGCCCCGCGACGAAACGGATCAGGCCCGCCTCGTCCGTCACCTGGCCGCTGACGATGTCCCGCCGCTCACGCGCCGCGGCGGCGAGGGTCTGAGGCCTGGGATCAGATGTTTGATGCTCCACGAGTCACAACCTCATCCCGCTCATCCCCGCGAAAGCGGGGACCCAGGCTTTTTTCGTTGCTGCAGATTGAGGGGCAGCACCGATGAGGTTGAAGGTCGGAAACACAAAAACTCCTGGGTCCCCGCTTTCGCGGGGCTGAGCGGTTGGGGGGTTGGCCTTACGCGTCGCGGGCTTCGCCCTCGAGTTCGGCTTCGGCGAAGGCCTCGGTTTCCTCGATGGCCTCTTCCTCCGGCTCGGGTTCCGGCTCCGGCGGGGCCTCGACCCAGCCCATGGCGACGCGGGCGCGCATGATCAGGGCCTCGGCGTCCTGCGGCTCGAGGCCGAAGGTTTCGAGGATGCCCGGCTCGCGGACCCGCTCGCCGTTCTTGGTCTCGAACCAGCCGCGCAGGTCGTCGGGCACCAGGTCGGCCAGGTTCTCGACGGTCTTCACGTCGCCCTCGCCCAGGGCGACGGCGATCGGCAGGGTGACCCCTTCGATCTCCAGCAGGGCGTCCTCGACGCCCAGCTCCACGCGCTTGGCGTCGAGTTCGGCGGCGATCTTGTCCAGGAAGTCGGTGGCGCGGGCCTGGATCTCGGCCCCGGTATCCTCGTCGAAGCCCTCGATGGAAGCGATCTCCGAGACGTCGACGTAGGCCACGTCTTCCACCGTGGCGAAGCCTTCGGTGACCAGCAACTGGGCGATCACCTCGTCCACGTCCAGGGCTTCCTGGAAGAGGGCGGTGCGCTCGGCGAACTCACGCTGGCGGCGCTCGCTCTCCTGGCTCTCGGTCATGATGTCGATCTGCCAGCCGGTCAGTTGGCTCGCGAGCCTTACGTTCTGGCCGCGGCGGCCGATGGCGAGGCTGAGCTGCTCGTCCGGCACCACCACCTCGACGCGCTCGTCCTCCTCGTCCATGACGACCTTGGAGACTTCGGCCGGGGCCAGGGCGTTGACGATGAAGGTCGCCTCGTCCGGGCTCCACTGGATGATGTCGATCTTCTCGCCCTGCAGCTCGGCGACCACGGCCTGGACGCGGCTGCCGCGCATGCCGACGCAGGCCCCGACCGGGTCGATGGAGCTGTCGTTAGAGACCACCGCCATCTTGGCGCGGCTGCCCGGGTCGCGGGCCACGGCGCGGATCTCGATGACCCCGTCGTAGACCTCCGGCACTTCCTGGGCGAACAGCTTGGCCATGAAGCCGCCGTGCGCGCGGGAAAGCAGGATCTGCGGGCCCTTGGTCTCGCGCCGGACGTCGTAGATGTAGCAGCGGATCCGGTCGCCGATGTTGAAGTTCTCGCGCGGGATCGACTGGTCGCGCCGGGCGATGCCCTCGCCGCGGCCCAGGTCGACGACAATGTTGCCGTATTCGACCCGCTTGACCGTGCCGTTGACGATCTCGCCCACGCGGTCCTTGTACTCCTCGTACTGGCGCTCGCGCTCGGCCTCGCGGACCTTTCCGGTCACCACCTGGCGGGCCATCTGGGTCTGCACCCGGCCGAACTCGAAGGGCGGCAGCACCTCTTCGTAGGTCTTGCCGATGGCGGCGTCCTTGTCGGTGCGCTTGGCGTCGGACAGGCGGATGATGCCCACCGGCTCGTCCGCCGGGACCTCCTCGCCTTCCTCGTTGACGACGGTGCCGAAGGTGGCGTCGTCGGCGACCACGGTCTGGACCCGCTTGACCACGACCTCGCCGGTCTTCTGGTCGATGTTGACGCGGATGTCGTGCTCGGCGCCGTAGCGGGCGCGGGCGCCCTTCTGGATCGCCTCTTCGATCGCCTCGATGACGATCTCGCGGTCGATGGACTTTTCGCGCGCGACCGCGTCGGCGATCTGCAGCAGCTCAAGCCGGTTGGCGGAAATGCCGGTCAGGCTCATGGGATGTCCCTCTTAGTCGGAAGTCTGTTGTTGGGATTCGGATTGCAGGCGGGCCGCGCGAACCTCGGCGCCCCGCTTCATGAGTCGATCGGTGAGGACCAGCTTGGCCTCGGAAATCCAGGAGAACGGGATGAGGGCGGTGTCTTCCTCGCCCTCGATGTCGAACGCCACCTGGCCCTCGTCGACGCCGGCCAGCACGCCCTTGAAGCGCTTGCGCCCCTCGGCCAGCCGGTCGAGCTCGATGCGGGCCAGATGACCCTCATAGGTCTCGAAGTCCTCCAGCCGGGTGAGCGGCCGGTCGACGCCGGGCGAGGAGACCTCCAGGGTGTATTCCCCGGCGATCGGGTCGGCGGCGTCCATGATCTCGGAGATCGCGCGGCTCAATCGCGCACAGTCCTCGACGTTCATGTCGCCGTCGGACGGCCGTTCGGCCATGATCTGCAGCCGGCGCGCATGCTCGCCGCCCATCAGCCGCAGGCGCACGATGGCGTAGCCGGCCACTTCGGCCACGGGGTCGAGCAGCTCCAGCAGGTTCAGGTCTTCGGCGGTCTTCCCACGCATGGGCTTCGGCCTGGCTCCGGCAAAGAAAAAAGCGGCCGGGCCGGAGCCCGCCGCTCGTAGGCGCCATACAGCGCAAACGGACGATGTTGACGGGAATATAGGCGGTTAGGAGGCGTTTGTCAGCCCTGTTGAGTCGAGGGGCGGTTTGCGGGGCGGCCGGGCGAAGCCCGGTCCTTGAGAAGCCGAGGCCCCAATGCAAACTGGCCGCCATGAGATTTAAGCCGCATTCCGACCGTGACCCTCCTCTCCCCCGAGGCGAAGCCCGAGAGGGAGAGGATAAAGGAGAGGGCGGCGGAGGGTTTTCCGAGCGCGCTCCGGGCGGATCGATGTCCCGCCAGGGCCACGGGTTCACCGCCTGTGATCCGTCGAGCGTCGCGCCGCCCTCTCCTTTATCCTCTCCCTCTCCGCTTCGCGGGGGGAGAGGGAGCGGCCGCCCCTACCCCGCCCTGAACCTCAGCGTCCAGGCCCGGAAGGCCTCCAGGTACGCGCCCAGGAACTTGGCCGTGCCCTCGTCGGTCAGGCGGCCCTCGGCGTCGAACTTCTCGTGCGCGCGGGCGACCAGGACCTCCGGCTGGGGCATGCAGAAGGAGTTGGTGAACTCGAAGGCCTGGCGCAACTGGCTCTGGCCCCGCGCGCTGCCGGTCATGCCGGGCGAGGCGCCGATGATCCCCACCGGCTTGCCGCCCAGCGGCGCGTCGCGCGGCGGCCGCGAGGCCCAGTCGAGCGCGTTCTTCATCACGCCCGGGACGCCGTGATTGTACTCCGGCGTCACGAAGAGGACGCTGTCGGCGGCGCGGATCGCGGCCTTCATCGCCGCGACGCCCTCAGGGTCGCCGCCCGCCTCGACGTCGCCGTTGTAGAGCGGCACCTCCAGCAGGTCGAAGGCCTCGATGGTCATGCCCGCCGGCGCCAGGGCCTGGACGGCGCGCAGCAGGGCGCGGTTGTAGGAGCCCTGGCGCAGGCTTCCCGCCAGGCCGACGACGCGAACGGGGGTCGAAGTGGGTTGCGACAAGGGCGCCTCCGGAATTTACCCCAATTATGCGCCCCCGCCGGGCTTACGGTCGAGCCGGATTGGCCTTAAAGACCCCACCCTGCTTCCTCCCCAGAAGGCCAACTCCCCATGGACCTGTCCAAGATTCCCGTCGGCGTGAACCCGCCCTACGACGTCAACGCCATCATCGAGATCCCGCAGGGCGGCGAGCCGGTGAAATACGAGATGGACAAGGCCTCGGGCGCCATCTTCGTCGACCGCTTCCTGCACACGGCGATGTTCTATCCGGGCAACTACGGCTTCATCCCGCACACCCTGGCCGACGACGGCGATCCCATGGACATCATGGTGGTGGGGCCGACGCCGGTGGTGCCGGGCGCGGTGATCCGCTGCCGGCCGATCGGGACCCTGATGATGACCGACGAAGCCGGCGGCGACGAGAAGGTGCTGGCCGTGCCGGTGGACGCCCTGCACCCCTTCTACAAGGGCGTCGAAAGCTGGCGCGGCCTGCCGGTGATCCTCACCGAGCAGATCGCCCACTTCTTCCAGCACTACAAGGACCTGGAAAAGGGCAAGTCGGTGAACATCAAGGGCTGGGCCGACCCCGAGCAGACCGCCGACCTGATCCGCGCCTCGATCGAGCGGGCGAAGGCGGCCGGCTAGGTTCTGACGAAATCCAGGAACACCGGGGCGCAGTCGCCCAGGCGCTTTTCCTCGTAGCGGGTGGTGATGTGGTCGGCAGGCGGGGTGCGCCAGTCGTCCGCGCGCTCGGCCGTCCAGCGGAAGGCGGGGTCGGCGGTGAGCCGCAGCAGGCTCCAGTCCACGTAGTCGGCCCAGTCGCTGGCGAAGCGCAAGGCGCCGCCCGGCTTCAGCAGGCGGGCGAACTCGGCGACCGTCTCGGCCTGGACGATGCGGCGCTTGTTGTGGCGCGTCTTCGGCCAGGGGTCGGGGAACAGCACGAAGATCCGCGCCAGGCAGGCGTCGGGCAGTCGCGCCATCAGGTCGCGGGCGTCGCCGTCGTGGACGCGCACATTGGCCAGCCCCGCCTCGTCGATGTGGCGAAGCGCGCTGGCGACTCCGTTCTGGAACGGCTCGGCGCCCAGGATCAGGACGTCGGGGCGGCGCGCGGCCTGGGCGGCCATGTGCTCGCCGCCGCCGAAGCCGATCTCCAGCCAGGCCTCGGCCCCGGCGGGCGTCAGCGCGCGCGGGTCGAACGGCTCCGCCGGCGGGCGCAGCGACGGCAGCAGGGTCTCCATCAGCGCGGCCTGCCGCGGCTTGATGGCGCGCGTCTTCAGGCGGCCGTAGGAACGCAGCGGCGGGTGGGATTCAGCCATGAAATACCCCTCCGCTCATCCCGGCGAAGACCGGGACCCAGATGGCGAGCGCCCACGTGGGCTCCAGACGCGCAGAGCCTTATCCAAACCGCCTCTGAGCTACGAGTCTGGGTCCCGGTCTTCGCCGGGATGAGCGGGCTTTGAGTCCTACGCCAGCTTCTTCAGCTCTTCCGCCAGGTCGGGGCGTTCCCAGGAGAAGCCGCCTTCGTTGTCGGGCTGGCGGCCGAAGTGGCCATAGGCCGCGGTGCGCGCGTAGATCGGGCGGTTGAGCTGCAGGTGCTCGCGGATGGCGCGCGGCGTCGCGCCGCCGATCAACTGCGGCAGGGCCACTTCCAGCTTGGCGGGATCGATCTCGCCGGTGTTGTGCAGGTCGACGTAGAAGCTGAGCGGCTGGGCCACGCCGATCGCATAGCTGATCTGGATGGTGCACTTCTTGGCCAGGCCCGCGGCGACCACGTTCTTGGCCAGGTAGCGGCAGGCGTAGGCCGCCGAGCGGTCGACCTTGGTCGGGTCCTTGCCGGAGAAGGCGCCGCCGCCGTGCGGGGCCGCGCCGCCGTAGGTGTCGACGATGATCTTGCGCCCGGTGAGCCCGGCGTCGCCGTCCGGTCCGCCGATCTCGAAACGGCCGGTCGGATTGACGTGCCACTTGGTCTTCCGCGTGATCAGGCCGGCCGGGAAGACCGCTTCCACGTAGGGGCGGATCGCGGCCTCGATGCGCTTGGGCGTCGCCGAATGCAGGCCGATGCGCTTCTTGTGCTGGGTCGAGACGACGATCTGCAGCACCTCAACGGGACGGCCGTCCTCATAGCGCAGGGTGACCTGGCTCTTGGCGTCGGGCTCCAGCACCGCGCATTCGCCGGAGTGGCGAACCTCGGCCAGCTTCCGCAGGATGTCGTGGCTGTACTGCAGGGTGGCCGGCATCAGCGACGGGGTCTCGTCGCAGGCGTAGCCGAACATGATCCCCTGGTCGCCCGCGCCCTCGTCCTTCTTGTCGTTGGCGTCGACGCCCTGGGCGATGTGGGCAGACTGCGGGTGCAGGTGGCAGGCGTACTTGGCCTTGGCCCAGTGGAAGCCCTTCTGCTCGTAGCCGATGTCCTTGATCGCCTGGCGCACCTTGGGCTCCAGCGATTTCACGATGTCGCGGGTGAGCGCCTTGTTCTCGGCCTTCGAGCCGCCCGGACGGCCGGCGCGGACCTCGCCGGCCAGCACGATGCGGTTGGTGGTGACCAGGGTCTCGCAGGCCACCCGCGCCTCCGGCTCCACGCTCAGGAAGGCGTCGACGACGGTGTCGGAGATGCGGTCGGCCACCTTGTCGGGATGGCCTTCGGAGACGCTTTCGGACGTGAAGATGTAGTTGGAACGGCTCAAGGCGCTCTGGCTCCGCTGACGGGCCGCCCGTGCAGGGCCGCCCGGAATGAGGTCGGCAAGCCTATAAAGATATCTTTATGTCCCGCCAAGCGCGCGTTTCGCGGCTTGGTTAAGCGACAGCCCCGCCTGCGGCCTCAGGAGTCGACGGGATCGGGCTCGCCGGCCATGGCGCGGACCAGGTCCAGCACCTTGCGGCGCACGCGGCTCTTGGTGATCTTCGGGAACAGCGAGGCCAGCTCGATGCCCTCCGGCGTCATCAGGAAATCCTGCATGGTTTCGCGCGGGATGTTGGAGCCGGCGGCCTCGAGGCTGTCGCCCAGGCCTTCGTAGAAATAGCTGATGGAGGTGGAGAGCGCGCGGCTCATCTCCCAGAGCTTGGACGCGCTCACCCGGTTGGCGGCGCGCTCGTACTTCTGCACCTGCTGGAAAGTCAGGCCGATGGACTCGGCCAGGCGCTCCTGGCTGATCCCCAGTTCCTTGCGACGCATTCTTATTCGCAGACCAACGTGTCGGTCTATGGGGTTCGGGCCTAGTGTGGCCTCTTCGGGCTTGTCCATTCAGCTCTCGTTGAAACGTCGCCGGACAAGCGGAGCGCCGGGCGTGCTCGAAATCTAAGGGCCGCCGACAACTTGCGGTCTGCGCCTAAAATAGGCCAAGGCGGCCAAGCCAGACAATAGAAGCATGCCCCCAAAGTAACTATCTCCCGCGCGGGAAAAGGCTGTGATTTCAATGGCAGGCGGCAGGGGTGCGTCAATAACCCCCAGGTCGCCGAGACCCAGGCGCGCGCCTGGCCGGGTCCGTCCGTAGGCGTCTATGATCGCCGAGACCCCCGTCGGCGTGGCCCGAACGATGGGCAGGCCCTCCTCGATGGCGCGGTAGCTGGCGATGTTGAGGTGCTGCAGCGGCCCGGAGCCCTGGCCGAACCAGGCGTCGTTGGAGATGTTCAGGATCCAGGCCGGGCGGAGGCCCGCGCGCGCCGCCCCGGACCGTGTGACGCCCGGAAACAGGGCCTCGTAGCAGATCAGCACCTGGACGGCCGGCATCCCCCAGGGGGCGATGGGCTGGGACGGGCCGCCGGCCGTGAAGTCGTCGGGCATGTGGACCAGGCTACGGAAGCCGATCCGGGTCGCGAAATCGGCGGCGGGCATATATTCGCCGAACGGCACCAGGTGGTGCTTGTCGTAGACGCCGGTGACGCGCAGGGCGTCGGCCTCGCGGCGGAAGGCGACCAGGCTGTTGTAGTAGCGGGTGACGCCGTCGCGGCCCGCCTCGGCGCGGTTGGCGCCCATCAGCAGGGTCTGGCCGGGCGACAGCACGTCGCGCAGCAGGGGGGCATAGGGCGAGCCCGGCGCCACCAGCTCGTCGATCACCGCCGGCAGGGCGCCCTCCGGCCAGATGACGATGGCCGGCTGGACAATCGCCGGGCGCTTGGTGAGGCCGGCGTAGGTGTCGAAGACCAGCCTGAGGTTCTCGGGCTTCCACTTGTCCTTCTGGTCGATGTCGGCCTGCACGACGCGGACCACGGGCGCGCCGGGCAAGGGCTCCGGGGCCATCTCCAGCCGGTGGAAGCCGTAGCCGTAGAGGCCGGCTAGTCCCGCCGCCGCCAGGACCAGGGCGGTCGCCCGGTCGCGCCAGCCGACCGGCTGGACCAGGACGGCGGGCGCCGCGGCGATGGCCAGCGTGATCCAGGTCAGGCCATAGGCGCCCGCCAGGGCGGCGGCCTGGGAGGGCGCGGAGCCGGCGGCCCAGGTCTCGCCGGGCAGGTCCCAGGGAAAGCCGGTGAACACATGGCCGCGCAGCCACTCGAAGGCCGCCAGGGCGCCCGCGAACACCAGCACGCCCGCCGCGCCCCTGGCCTTCGACGCCCGGTGGAGCAGGGCCGCCGCGCCCCAGAAGGCCGCCAGACCGCCGGCCATCAGCACCAGGGCGAAGGGGGCCATCCAGCCCTGCTCCTTGGCGTCGACCATGAAGGGCTCGGTGATCCACCAGACCCCGACCGCGAAATAGCCGACGCCCGCCAGCCAGCCGCGGAAGAAGGCCGAGCGCAGCGGTCGCGGCCCATCCGCGCCGATCACCGCCAGCAGGAGCGCATAGCCCAGCAGGCCGGGCAGCACCCCGAACGGCGGATGGGCGAACCCGGCGGCCAGCCCGGCCACGAGGGCGAGCGCCCTGAGCGCCCACGGATTGCGCCAGTTCAGCAACCGCGGCCTCAGGCGTGGGACTGGACGGCCGGGGCGGCGTGCCGGCGGACGCGGACGCGCTTCACCCGGCGCGGATCGGCGGACAGCACCTCCAGGGCGAAGCCGCCGGGATGGTCGACCACCTCGCGCCGCTGCGGCACGCGGCCGGCCAGCGCATTGACCAGCCCGGCGACGGTGTCGATCTCCTCGTCGAGGTCGGGCGGCGCCAGGTCGATGCCGCCGCCGATCGCGGCCTCCAGGTCCTCCAGCGGGGTGCGGCCGTCGACCACCCAGCCCACGCCGTCCTGGACGATGGGCGGATGGCCATCCTCGGCGGCGTCGTCGTGCTCGTCGGAGATCTCGCCCACCAGGGTCTCCAGCAGGTCCTCCAGGGTGACCAGGCCGTCGGTGCCGCCGAACTCGTCGATCACCAGGGCCATGTGGGTCTGTTTCGCGCGCATCTGGCCGAGCAGCTCGGAGGCGCGCATGGAGGCCGGCACATAGAGCACGGGGCGCACCAGGTTGTGGCGGCCGGACAGCACCTGGTCGGTGGGCCGTGGCTTGCGGGTCTTGCGGGCCAGCAGCTTGAAGACGTCCTTGACGTGGACCACGCCCACCGGCTCGTCGAGGGTCTCGCGATAGACCGGCATGCGGCTGTGCTCGGCCTCCACGAAGCGGGCGACCAGTTCGGCGAAGGCGCAGCTACGGTCGATGGCCACGATGTCGGCGCGCGGCTTCATCACGTCCTCGACCCGCAGGTCCTGGAAGGCGCGCGCCTGGCTGACCAGTTCGCCGGTGGCGGCGATCATCGCCGGCTCGGGCGGCGCGACGTCGGTCTGCGAGGGGCGGCTGCGGAAGCGGTCGAACAGCGAAAGCACGCCGCGGGTCCTGGCATGGGCGTGCGACAGCGCCGGAGGTTGGGCCGCGTCAGGCGCTGGGGCGGGGTCGGTCATGGTCTCCCTCCCCGGCCGCGTAGGGATCGGGGATCCCCAACCCGGCCAGGACCGCGCGCTCCAGCCCTTCCATCTCGAAGGCCTCGGCGTCGCTGATATGGTCGTATCCTAGAAGGTGCAGCACCCCATGCGCCACCAGATGCTGCAGATGATGTGCGAGCGGCTTGCCCTGTTCGGCCGCTTCGCGCGCACAGACGCCGTAGGCCAGGGCGATATCGCCCAGGAAACGCTCAGGATTGGTAGGGGCCGGGAAGGACAGGACGTTGGTCGGCTTGTCCTGGCCGCGGAAGCGGGCGTTCAGGTCGCGCAGCGTCTCGTCGTCGGTGAGCAGCAGGGTCACGCCCTCGCCGACCGCGCCCTCGGAGGCCAGGGTGGCCTCGGCGGCCGCCAGCACCAGGGCCTCGGCGTGGGCCAGGGCCGACGTCCAGGCCGCATCCTCGATCTCGATGTCGGGCGTCAAGTCGACGGCCCTGGTCCGGGCCGGGCGGCCTTGGCGGCGTCGGCGTCGTAGGCGCGCACGATCCGCTCGACCAGCGGATGGCGCACCACGTCCTCGGCCGTGAAGCGGGTGACCGCGACGCCCTTGACGCCGTCCAGCAGGCCGACGGCGTGAGCCAGGCCCGAGTCGCGCAGGTTCACCAGGTCGATCTGGGTCGGGTCGCCGGTCACCACCATGCGCGCGCCCTCGCCCAGGCGGGTCAGCACCATCTTCATCTGCAGGCGGGTGGCGTTCTGGGCCTCGTCGACGATGATGAAGGCGTGCGCCAGGGTGCGGCCGCGCAGGAAGGCGATGGGGGCGACCTCGATCTCGCCCTTCTCGCGGCGGCGGCGAAGCTGCTCGGCGCCCAGGATGTCGGTCAGCGCCTCCCAGACGGGCGCCATGTAGGGGTCGACCTTCTCGGTGAGGTCGCCCGGCAGGAACCCCAGCCGCTCCCCGGCCTCGACGGCGGGGCGGCTGACGATCAGCCGGTCGACCTCGCCGCGCAGCAGCAGGCCGGCCCCGTGGGCCACCGCCAGGAAGGTCTTGCCCGTGCCGGCGGGGCCGAGGCCGAACACCAGCTCGCAGCGGCCGAGCGCCTGCAGATATTCCGCCTGGGTCTTGGTCTTGGGCGCCACCTGGCCGCGGCGGCCGACCGGCAAGCCGCCGGCGCCCGGCGCGCCGGAGCGGGCGTTGCCGATGGCCACGCGCACATCGGCCTCGGAGATGTCGAGGCCCTGGTCGGCGCGTTCGGCGATGGCGTGGACGGCCTTCTTGGCCGCGGTCCGGCCCTTGGCGTCGCCGCTCAGCGAAACCCCGCCGCCGGGAGTCTCCACCAGGACGTCGAAAGCGTCCTCGATCAGGGCCGCGTGGCGGGAGTTGGCGCCGGCCACCGCACGGGCGGCGACGTCTGACAGGGTGATGAATTCGGGCGCGCGGCTCAAGCGGGCTCCAGCTCCCCAGAAACGTCATCCGACACGAGCGCGCCGGCCAGGCTCATCCGGGCCGATCCCTCGATCCGAACCGGAACGATTCTGCCGATCAAGCGATCCGGCGCGGTGGCGTGGACGGCCTGCAGATAGGGGCTTCGCCCGATAAGCTGGCCGGGATGGCGGCCGGGGCGCTCGAACAGCACCGGCAGGACCTTGCCCACCTGGCCGGCGTTGAAGGCGCGCGCCTGTTCGTCCAGCAGGGCGTTCAGCCGCGCCAGCCGCTCGTCCTTCACCGCCTCGTCCACCTGGCCCGGCATGGCGGCGGCCGGCGTGCCGGGACGGCGCGAATATTTGAAGGTGAAGGCGGTGGCGTAGTTCACCTCGCGCACGAGGGCGAGCGTCGCCTCGAAGTCGCTGTCCCGCTCGCCGGGGAAGCCCACGATGAAGTCGCCGCTGATCGCCATGTCCGGCCGGCTGCCGCGGATCCGCTCGATCAGGCGGACGTAGCTCTCGGCGGTGTGCGACCGGTTCATGGCCTTCAGGATGCGGTCGGAGCCGGACTGCACCGGCAGGTGCAGATAGGGCATCAGGGCGTCCAGTTCGCCATGCGCGGCGATCAGCGCCTCGTCCATGTCGCGCGGGTGGCTGGTGGTGTAGCGGATGCGGTCGAGGCCCGGGATCGCCGCCAGCCGGCGCACAAGCGCGGCGAGCCCACCTTCGCCGGCATAGGCGTTGACGTTCTGGCCCAGCAGGGTGACCTCCCGCACGCCCTGGGCGGCCAGGTCGCGGGCCTCGGCCTCGATGGTCTCGGGCGAGCGGGACCACTCCCCGCCGCGCGTGTAGGGGACCACGCAGAAGGTGCAGAACTTGTCGCAGCCCTCCTGCACGGTCAGGAACGCGGTGACGCCATGGGCCGTGCGGCCGACCGGCCCCAGCGCGTCGAACTTCTCGTCGGCGGCGAAGTCGGCGCTGAGCCGCTCGCCCCGGGCGCGGTGCGACCGCGCGATCAGCTCCGGCAGTTGGTGATAGGCCTGCGGGCCCACGACCAGGTCCACCGCGGGCTGGCGGCGCATGATCTCCTCGCCCTCGGCCTGGGCGACGCAGCCGGCGACGGCGATGATCATCCGCGAGCCACCCTCGGCCACCCGCTCGTCGCGCATCTCCTTCAGCTTGCCGAGCTCGGAATAGACCTTCTCGGTGGCCTTCTCGCGGATGTGGCAGGTGTTCAGCACCACCAGGTCGGCTTCGTCCGGCGTGTCGCTGAGCGCGTAGCCCAGCGGCGACAGCACATCGGCCATCCGCTCGCTGTCATAGACGTTCATCTGACAGCCGTAGGTCTTGATGAAGAGGCGCTTGGAGGGCGCCCCCTTTGTGGGTGTCTGGCCGGACATGGCTGGGGTTATGGGGTTGGCGGGGGCGCTCTGCAACATCCCTCCTCTTTAGGGGAGGGTGGACGAGGCGGAGCCTCGGACGGGTGGGGGTCTGTGGGTCAAGCTGAGAGTCTGCCGCCTGAGCGCGACTTCCCCACCCTGGCCGCTACGCGGCCTGTCCCTCCCCTAAAGAGGAGGGATGAGCGCTCACTTCTCCTCGATCGGCATGCCGTAGAGTTCCAGCCGGTGATCCACGAGCCTGTAGCCGAGCTTCCGCGCGATGGCTTCCTGCAGGGCCTCGATCTCGGCGTCGACGAATTCCACGACCTGGCCGGTCTTCATGTCGATCAGGTGGTCGTGGTGCTGATCGGGGTGCTCCTCGTAGCGGGAGCGGCCGTCGCGGAAGTCGTGGCGGGTGATGATCCCGGCCTCGTCGAACAGGCGCACGGTCCGGTAGACGGTGGCGATGGAGATGTGCGGGTCGATGCCGTGGGCGCGGCGATGCAGCTCCTCGACATCGGGATGGTCGTGCGCCTCGGACAGCACGCGGGCGATCACCCGGCGCTGCTCGGTCATGCGCATGCCCTTCTCGATACAGAGCTTTTCGATGCGGTCCGACACGAGGGCTCCCCAACTCCCAGTTCCCAGCCAGGATAGGTCTAAGCGGCGGCGGCGCCCAGGTCGAGGCGCATCACCAGGGCGTCGGTGAATCCCGCGGGCCTTCGGTCATAGTAGGCCTTGCGCAGGCCGGCCTGGCGAAAGCCCGCCGCGTCGTAGAGGGCGATGGCCGCGGAATTGTCCACCGCCACCTCCAGGAAAGCCTCCGCCGCACCGAGGTCGCGGGCGGCGGGCATGGCCACAGCCAGCAGGGCGCGGGCGACGCCGCGGCGCCGGGCGGCGGCGGCCACGCCGAGGGTGAGGACCTCCACCTCGCCGGCCGCGACGCGGCAGAGGATGACCCCCAGCGGCGTCTCGTCCGGCCCGGCGGCCAGGAAGCCGTAGATCCCCTCGCCGTCCAGCAGGTCCTCGAATTCGTCGTCGCGCCAGGGCTTGTCGAAGGCTTCGGCGTGGACTTGCGCCATGGCTTCGCATTCGGCCGGCGTTGAACGGATCAGCCTCATGCCGGCAGCTTGGCGTCCGGGGCGCGCAGGTAGAGGGGCTTCAGGGGGCCCCCGGCGCGGGCGGCGGCCAGGCGCGCCACGTCGCGGGCGTCGGCCCCCTCGGCGGAGACCACCGTCGCTGAGGGCGCGAAGTCGGCCAGCAGGGCGGCGCCCGACCCGACCAGGGTGAAGGGGCGGCCCTGGGACAGCTCGGCGATCCGCGCGGCAGCCACCTCGGCCGTGAGCGCGTCGGGGGCCATCAGGGCGGCGCCGCCGTCGAAGGCCTGCAGGTAGAGCTGGCCGCGGCGGGCGTCGATGGCGGGGAAGACCAGGCCTGAGGCCTGCGCCGCCAGGGCCTCCAGCGCGCCCACGCCCACCGCCGGGCGGTCGAGCGCGAGCGCCAGGCCCTTGGCGAAGGCGATGCCGACCCGCAGGCCGGTGAAGGAGCCCGGCCCCACCGTTACGGCGATTCGGTCGAGGCGATCGAAGGCCAGGCCCGCTTGCGCCATCACCTCGCGCGCCATGGGGGCCAGCCGCTCCTGGTGCCCGCGGGCCATGACCTCGCGCGCCGACGCCAGCACGCGCCCGCCATCGAGCACGGCGACCGAGCAGCTTGAAAGGCAGGTATCGAGCCCGAGGACGATCATCCCTTCGGGTTCTAGAGGGTCTGCTCCACGCCCGTCACCTCCGGCACGTAGTGCTTCAGCATGTTCTCGACCCCGGCCTTCAGCGTCGCCGAGGAGGACGGGCAGCCGGAGCAGGCGCCGCGCATGTTGAGGTAGACCACGCCGGTCCCCGCGTCGAAGCGGCTGAACAGGATGTCGCCGCCGTCCTGAGCCACCGCCGGTCGGATGCGGGTGTCCAGCAGGTCCTTGATCTCGGCGACGATCTGGGCGGTCTCGCCCTCGTAGACGCCCTCGTCATGCCCGCCGGCCTGGTCGCCCTCGCCGGCGAACAGCGGCTGGCCCGAGGTGAAATGGTCCATGACGGCCGCCAGGATCGGCGCCTTCAGATGGCTCCAGTCGTAGCCGGGCAGCTTGCCCACCGTCAGGAAGTCCGGGCCGAAGAACACCCGCTCCACCCCCTCGAGGCCGAACAGCTCCGTAGCGAGGGTGGAGGCCTTCGCGGCCTCGGCGTCGCGGAAGTCCCGCGTGCCCACGCCCATCACGTCCCGGCCGGGCAGCAGCTTCAGGACCTCGGGGTTCGGCGTCGGTTCGGTCTGGATGAACATGGGGAAGATGTGGCGCGCCGGAGAGCAGGATGCAAGTTCATGGCATCATCCCTCCTCTTCAGGGGAGGGTGGCCGAGGCGAAGCCGAGGTCGGGTGGGGGTCTATGGGCCAAGCTGGGAGGTTCCGCGCTTGAACGCGGCTTCCCCACCCTGGCCGCTGGCGCGGCCTGTCCCTCCCCTAAAGAGGAGGGACTAGGCCAATTCCGCGATCTCGTCGTCGGTCAGGTCGCCGGGCACCAGGGTCACCGGCACCTTGCGGCCGCCCCAGCTCACGCCTTCCTTGGCGAGCGAGGCCACCAGCGGGCCGGGGCCGCGCCCGCCGACCGCCGCGGCGAGCACCAGGATCTTGATCGCCGGATCGCCGGCGATGACCTCGCGCAGCGCCGTGCGGACATTCTCGGCGTGCTTGATGATGAACTCCGGCGGCAGGCCGGTCTCGGCCTGCACCAGGGCCGCGGACCTTTGCAGCACCGCCTCGGCCTCCTCGCGGGCCTGGCGCTCGATCTCCTCGCGCACGCCGGACCAGTGCTCGAAGTACTCCGGCTCGATCACCCGCAGCAGGGCCACGTGGCCGCCGGTGGAGCGGGCGCGGCGGCAGGCGAAGCGCAGCGCCGCCTGGAACTCCGGCGTGTCGTCGGCCACGACCAGGAACTTGCGCGGGCTCATGCCGCGACGGTGCGGCGCCTTCGCCGTGCGCGCAAGGTTCAGCCCGCCCAGTAACCCACGATGCGCTTGACCTCGGCGAGGGTCGGGGCGGCGACCTCCCGGGCGCGCTCGGCCCCGGCGCCCAGGATGCGGTCGATCTCGCCCGGATCGGCCAGCAGCCGGCGCATCTCACCGCCGATCGGCCCCATCACCGAGACCGCCAGGTCCGCGAGCTTGGGCTTGAAAGCCCCGAAGCCCTGGCCCGCGAATTCGGTCAGCACGTCCTGGGCGCTGCGGCCCGACAGCGCCGCATAGACCCCGACCAGATTCTGCGCCTCGGCGCGGCCGGCCAGGTCGTCGAGCTTTTCCGGCAGCACGTCGGCGTCGGTGCGGGCCTTGCGGATCTTCTGGCTGATGGCGTCGGCGTCGTCGGTCAGGTTGATCCGCGAATTGTCCGAGGGGTCGGACTTGGACATCTTCACCGACCCGTCGCGCAAGCTCATGATCCGCGCGCCCGGCCCCTGGGTCAGCGCCTCGGGCAGGGGGAAGAACCCCGGCGCCGCGAAATCATGGTTGAACTTGGCGGCGATGTCGCGGGTCAGTTCGAGGTGCTGCCGCTGGTCCTCCCCCACGGGCACGTGGGTCGCCTTGTAGACCAGGATGTCGGCGGCCTGCAGCACCGGGTAGGTGTAGAGGCCGACGCTCTCGCGTTCCTTGTGCTTGCCGGCCTTGTCCTTGAACTGGGTCATCCGGTCGAGCCAGCCCAGGCGGGCGACGCAGTTGAACACCCAGGCGAGCTCGGCGTGGGCCGGCACCGCGGACTGGGCGAAGATGGTGGCGACCTTGGGATCGAGGCCGGTGGCCAGATAGGCCGCGGCGATCTCACGGACCTGATGCTTCAGCTTCGCCGGGTCCTGCCAGGCGGTGATGGCGTGCAGGTCGGCCACGAAGATGAAGGTCTCCATCTCGTGCTGCAGGCGCGCGAATTTCACGAGCGCGCCCAGGTAGTTGCCCAGGTGCAGGTCGCCGGACGGCTGCACGCCGGAGAGCACGCGCGGTTTGCCCGCATAGGCGGGTGGAGCTTGGTCGGTCATGGAATCAGGCTTCTCTGGGAATGGGCGTGAGGGCGCAAGGCCCGCGTGAGGCAGGTCGGGCGTTCAGCGCCATCGCCAGGTCAGAGACGTCATGTGGCCGAAATAGTCCGGTCGGCCGATCAGGACAAGTCTTCGGCGGCGACGCGGCGGCCGCGCAGCGCGGCGCGCACCTCGGCGATCGTCATGCCGCCCGAGCCGAACAGCAGCAGGGGATAGAGGCCCGCCGCGCCCACGGCGACCAGGCCGATGGCGAACTCCTTCGCCCCGATCTTCCACAGGTGCAGGTGGCCGAACGCGCCCTGGATCGCTTCGCGCCAGTGGTTCACGGCGACCAGGGCGAGCGCTAGTCCGACGTTCGCCGCCAGAATGCGCAGCAGTCGGTCTACGGCCTGCGGCGTGGGTCGGTAGTGCGATCGCCGCCATAGGGCGACCGCCATCATCACCACGTTGGTCCACCAGGCGACCGTGGTCGCCGCCGCCACGCCGGGGACGCCGATCAAGTAGAAGAGGCTCACCCCCACCGCGACATTGGCCGCCACCGACACGAAGCCCAGGCGCATGGGCGTGGCGGTGTCCTGGCGGGCGAAGAAGGCGCGGTTGAAGAGCTGGGCGGCCACGAAAGCCGGCACGCCCCAGCCGTAGAAGAAGAGCGCATTGGCCGTCCGATGGGCGTCGGCGACGGTGAACTGGCCGCGCGTATACATGGCGTCGATCAGGAAGAACGGGATGGTGATCAGGGCCACGGCGCAAGGCAATGCGAAGGCCATCGAGAATATTACCGCCTGGTCCATGGCCGCCCCGGCGCCCTTTTCGTCGCCGACGTGGATGCTCCGCGATAGCCGGGGCAGCAGCGCCACGCCGATGGCCACGCCGATCAGGCCCTGGGGGAGCTGGTAGAGCCGCTCGCAGTAGAACAACCAGGAGCGCGCCCCGTTCACCTGGCTGACCAGGATACCGGAGACGAAGACGCTGATCTGGGTGGCGCTGGCGGCGATGGCGCCGGGAATGGCCAGGCCGATGAGCTTCTTGATCTCGGGCGTGAGCCGCGGCCAACGAACGTCGACCCTGGCCCCCGACCGGCGCACCCCCCACCACAGCAACGCGGCCTGGGAGATGCCGGCGAGGATGATCCCCCAGGAGCCCCAGACCGCGGCCTCGTGCGGGGTCTTGGCTGGCAGGACCGTGGCCAGGGTCCACAGATTTAGCAGGATCGGCGCCGCGCCTGACAGAATGAAACGATTGCGCGCATTCAGCACGCCCGAGAGGTGGGCGTAGATCGCCATGCACGGCAGGTAGGGCATGGTGATCTGGGTGAGCAGAATCGCCAGCTTGAATTTCTCGGGGTTGGCCGCGAAGCCGGGCGCGATCAGGTACATGAGCCACGGCATGGCCAACTCGGCCACGACCGTGATCGCGAGCGAGGCGGCGGCCAGCGTCGCCATGGCGTCGGCGGCCAGGACGTCGGCCACCTCTTCGCCGTCGGTCACCAGCGAGCGCGAATAGGCCGGCACGAAGGCAGAGGAGAAGGCGCCCTCGCCGAAGATGCGGCGGAACAGGTTCGGGAACGCCCAGGCGGTGTTGAAGGCGTCGGCCACGAAGCCGGCGCTGGCCCCCATGCTGTAGCTGAGCGCCAGGTCGCGCAGGAGCCCCGCGAACCGGCTCACCAGGGTGAAGCCGGAATTGACCAGCGACGAGCGGATCAGGCCCGCGGGCTTCGCGGCCTCCGGCTTGGGCTTGGCGGCCGCCGGCTCGGGCGTGGAGGTGGCGGTCACGGACGTCTCGGGCAGCGGCGATTCACGGGGCGCAAACTAGCGCGCGGCGCGGACGGTGGATATGCGGTCCTTCTCCCGCGATGGAGGAAGGCGGGCCTCTTCCGCGGGACGGCGCCTTGCCCCCTTCGTCAGGCTGTGGCGCCGCTCGGCTCCATAGGCCGATCTCCCACATCGACGTGGACCACCGGGTTTGAGGTCGCGAGCGCTATGCCGTGCGCCTTGAGGTCGGGCAGGATCTGGAAGAGCAGATCGCTCTTGGCTTTGAACGCCTCTCGCGGTGAAGCGAGGTAGACGAAGGCGGTGAACTCCATGGCTCCGTCCTTGATGTCGGTCATGTAGACGGCCGCCGCCGGATCGCTGAGCGCGTCGGGATGGACCTGGAGGCGCTGCATGAGCAGGTCTCGGACGACCAGCGGGTCACTTCGGGCGTCCAAGGAAAGCACGATCTTTACGCGACCCAGGGCCGCGCCGTGGGTGACGTTGCGGACGATCTTCGACACGAGCTCCGAATTGGGCACGATCAGACGCGAATGATCGCCCATCTCGACCTCGGTGGCGCGCACGTTGATTCGACGGACATCGCCTTCCATGTCCCCGATGGCGATCCAGTCGCCGACCTTTATGGGCCTCTCGGCCAACAGGATCAGGCCCGACACGAAGTTGCCGATGATCGCCTGCAGCCCAAATCCGATACCGACCGACAACGCGCTCGCGAAGAGGGCGATGCGGTCAAGGCTCAGGCCCAGATAGGCGCAGGTCAACAGGAACGCCGCGAACACGCCGACGTAGGTCACGCCGGAGGCCAGCGAGGTCCGCACGCCGAGGTCCATCCGGGTCTTCGGAAGATAGCGCGACTCCAGCCAGACGCGCAGGACCTGGGTTGCGGCCAAGCCGATGCCGAGGACCAGCAGGGCCCCCGCAATGGCGCCAGGAGAAATGGAGACCTGCCCCAGCCGCAGGACGAGATCGGTCGAGGTGATGCGTCCGAACACGTCCTGGGCGTCGGCGCCAAACGGGGCGAGGATCGCCGCCCAGGCCGCAAGCAACAGCGCCAAACGCACCAGACCCGAGACGAGCTCGACGACCTGCTCGACCCCCAGTGTCGAGAGCCCGATCGAGATGCGGATCGCGCGCCCAAGCGGGCGGTTGGGCGACAGCAGCCAGGCGACGGCCGTATCGACGCCGCGCATCAGGATGAACAGCGCTGCAAGGACGGCGGCGGCCCAGACGAACTCCCGCATCACGAAGGTCGCGAGCGCCAGATAGCCCGCCACCATCGCGACGCCGGCGCAGGCCAAGGCCAACCAGGCGGCGATCGCGGCGAGGATCCACGGCAGTTGAACATTGGCGCTGTCCGCGGCCGTGGAGGCGGCCTCGGCTTCTGCGACACGAGCGCGGCCGATCTGACCGAGCGCGCTGGCGATGACCGCCAGTTCGAGGAGGAGCGTCAGGCAGCCGACGGCCTCGCTCGTGGCGCTGCTGGCGCCCAGCAGGTTGTTCAAACTGGCCAGGAATCCCGCCAGCGCCGCGCTGACGGCGATCAGGACCGGGTAGGGCGCCAGGCGGCGTGCGGCGACGTCGGAGATCGGCGCCACGCGCCATGCGGGCCATCGGGCGGATAGGAGCGCTCTCGCCGCGCTCTCGACGAGGGCTCCGAAGACGGCCGCCTTCCAGAGCAGCGACCAGATCTGGGCGAAGAGCGGCGTTGAGGCTCCGGTGTCCACCAGCGCCCCCTTGACGACGGCGCCGGCGACCAAGGGCGTGAGGACGGCGACAAGGACCCACCAGACCGCGATCAGGGCCGCCGCGGTCCGCCCGGCGGCGGACCGTTTCGCCAGGCGGACTTCCCCCCAGCGATTGAGCAGCAGCCGGACAGGCGCCACCAGCAGGGCGGCAAGAAGGGCGGCGAGCGTCAAGACCGCCGCGGCGCCCGGGGACCTGGCGCGGTCGGCGACCAGCGCGCGTTCCCCATACAGAACCGCGTTGAGCTTAAGCAGGTCCGCGGGTGCGTCGCGGGCGAAGTCGACCCACAGTCCAGGGTCCAGCAGGGAACGGCTGTGAACCCACAGCCGCTGGGAGAACAGCCGGCGGCGCCGGTCATCCAGGTAGGCGCTCAGTTGATCGGCTTCGGTGGCCAGCAGCCGCGCCTGTTTGACCTAGGTGTCGACAGATTGGCGATAGCGCAGGATCTCCCGGCGGCTTTGAGCGGTCTCCGCGTCCTCCGGCGGCTCCCCCGCCGTTGGCGCCGGCCCAAGCTGGGCGATCCGGGCGTCAGCGCTCTTGAGGCGTGGGTTGAGGTTGTCCAGGGCGTCGGCGAGCCGTGCCTGGATCGGTGCGATCGCTACGACCCGGGCTCTCAAATCCGCGTCGCCAAGTGCGTTCGATCGCGCGTGCAATGAGATGCTGTCGAGCTGAGCCTCGGCTTCATCGACCTGTCGGGCGAGCGCGGCGACCGGCGCAGGATCGAGGTCGCTCGCCGTCGCACCCTGGGCCGCCGCGCTGGCCCGCTGGGTGGCGGCGGATGTCGGCGCGACCGGGGCGGCGAGCACTGCGACGGCCACAAGCATGCCCAAGGTGCGAGGACGGTTTCGCTTCATCAGACCTGCGGGGTGAGTGGAATTGGAACGTTTCCTTATGCGCCGCGTGTCCCCGCGTTAGAAGGGACTTCGCGGTGGATCGCCGTCGGGCGCGCTTCGATCACCTGCTCGCGGCCTACACAGGTCTTGCGCAGGCGGTTTTCGCTCTTGCTACTTGAGCACCTTGATCTTGATGTTCTTGAACCAGACGGCGTCGCCGTGGTTCTGCAGGGCGATCGCGCCGGTCTTGCCGGTGGCGAACTGGGGCCAGCGCTTGAACTTCGACGCCGCCACGCGGGCTTTGAAGTCGGCGGAGTTCATGTCGTATTCGACGACCTTCATGCCGTTCAGCCAGTGCTGGACGCGGCCGTGGTCGACGACGATGCGGCCGTGGTTGAACTGGCCCACCGGCTTGGTCATGTCCATCGACGGCGCATAGAGGGCGAACAAGGAGCCCGCCTGCTGCGGCGGGGCCTCGCCGTGGGCGTTGTCGAGGATCTGGTACTCGGGCCCGCTCTCGTAGGTCTCCTCGCCCACCGGGATCACGTGGATCATCACGCCGGAATTGCCCTTCGGGCTGATCTTCCAGTCGAAATCGAGTTCGAAGTTCTCGAAGTCCTCCTTGGAGACCAGGTCCTTCGACGTCTTGGGGTCGGGACCGATCACCCCGTCCCTGACGGTCCAGCCGGCGTCCGGCGCGGCGGTCTTGAAGCCCTTCCAGCCGGTGGTCGACTTGCCGTCGAACAACAGCTTCCAGCCCGCCGCCTGCTCCGCGGGGGTGAGCGTGTTGTCGGCGGCGAGCGCGGGGGCGGCGGCCATGGCGAGGACGGCGGCCGCGAGGCCGAGGGCGAGGGCTTTCATCTTGAGGCGCTCCTAGAGGCCGAGTTGCTGGAAGGCGCGGTCGAGGTGCGCCTTGACCTCGTCCGACGGACCGGGGTCTGAGGTCCGCGGGACATTGCCGATATAGCCGATGTCCTTGAAGCCGGCCTCGGTCGTGTAATAGGCGCCGATGGTCAGGTGGCGGACCTTCTTCCAGAAGGCCTGGGTCGCGGCGTCCGTCGCCTTGGGCAGGGCCGCGAGCGCCGCGGCGCGGTCCGCGGCCGAGGCCTTCAGCACCTTCGCGCCCAGCGCATTGAGCCCGTTCATCACCAACGGGCGGTCCTTGACCTGGTCCGGATAGGGCGCGCTCACCCACTCGTCGATGAAGTCGGGCACGCCCAGCGAGCTGGCCGAGGGGGCGGTCGCGCTGGCCGGCAGGATGTAGTCGGCGAGGATCGCCGCGGTGGTCAACTGGTCCGGCGTCATGATCCGCGACCAGGGGGCCTTTTCCGGCTTGGCGAGCTTGGGGTCGGTCCCGTAGCCGCGGGTGACCACGTCGCCGCCCATCTTCGGCCCATAGACCACCACGCCCGCGCCGCCGGCGATGGCCGCGCCCACCACGCCGACCCAGGCCAGCGCCGTGCGTCGGTCGATCTTGGAGACATAGGGTTCCGGGGATTCGGTGCTCATAGGGCCCCCTGCTTGGCGACGGTCGCCAGGTTGTCGGCGGAGCGCCAGGCCAGCGCCAGGATCGACAGCGTCGGGTTCTTGTCCGGGCTGGAGACCATCACCGCGCCATCCATGACGAAGAGGTTGGGCACGGCCCAGCTCCGGCCGAACTGGTCGACCACGGAGTCGGTGTCGTTGTGGCCCATCCGCGCGGTGCCGATCTCGTGGATCATCTCGCCGCCCTTGGAGATCGCCTTCCGGCCGTCGGTCTCGACGTGACCCTCGGGCTTGCCGCCCAGGCGGTCGATGACCTCGAGGAAGGTCTTCACCGCATGGGCCGCCTGGTTGATCTCGTGCTCGCCCCACTTCCAGTGGAACCGCAGGACCGGGATGCCCCACCGGTCCTTCGCCACGGGATCGATCTCGCAATAGCAGTCGTCGTTGGGGATCATTTCGCCGCGGCCGTCGAAGCCGATGGTCGAGCCGAACCGCTGGCGAAGTTTCGCCCGCAGGTCGTCGCCGACCAGGCTCTCGTCGTCGCGCACCAGGCCGGCCATGCCCATGGATGGCATGTGGCGGCCGCCGCCGATCTCGATGTGGTAGCCGCGGGCGAAGCCCAGCTCCTTCTGTTTCTCGTAGCCCCACCAGGGAATATAAGTGTGCTGGGTGCCCTGGCCGTCGTCGTTGGTGGGCGGCAGGCCCTCCAGGTGCGGGAACTGGCCGGAGACGCCCGTGCCGACACTGTCCATCAGGTAGCGGCCGACCATGCCGTGGGTGTTGCACAGGCCGTCGGGGAACTTGGCGCTCTTCGAGTTGAGCAGAATCCGCGCCGTCTCGCCGGAGCCGGCGGCCAGCACCACCGCCTTGGCCGTGGCCGAATGGTGTTCGCCGGTCTTGCGGTCGACGTAGGTGACGCCCTTGGCGCGGCCGGCCTTGTCCAGGTCGACCTGGTAGACCAGGGCGTTGGTGGCGATGGTCAGGTTGCCCGTGGCCATGGCCGGCGGCAGCAGGACCGTGGTCGACTGGAAGTTGGCGCCGATGGCGCAGCCGCGGCCGCAGGGCGTGGCGAAGAGGCAGGTGTTGCGCCCCTCCATCTGGCCGGTGACCACCGCGCCGTGCATCGGGATGACCGGGATGCCCATGGCCTTGAAGGCCCGTCCGTAGAACAGCTCGAAGGCGCGCGGCGGCGCGGACGGCATCAGGCAGCCGGCCGGCGAGTCGGGGGTGTTCAACAGGTTCTGCGGCGGATAGGCGCCCGAGACCCCGATCAGCTTCTCGGTCCTGTCGTACCAGGGCGCCAGGTCGTCGTAGGCGATCGGCCAGTCGTGGCCCAGGCCGTCGCGGCTCCTGGGCTTGAAGTCCAGCGGCCCGAAGCGGAGCGCGATGCGGCCCCAGTGGTTGGTGCGCCCGCCCAGCATCCGGGGCCGCCACCAGATGAAGGGCTCGGAGCCCTCGGCCACGGTATAGGGCTCGTTGGGCACCTGCCAGCCGCCATCCACCGTGGCGTCGTAGAAGCCGAAGGGCTTGTCCGGCGTGCCGACGCCGCGCAGGGGCGCCTCGGCGTTGGTGTTGAACATCGGGGTCTCGACCCGCGGGTCGTAGTCGCGCCCGGCCTCCAGCATCAGCACCTTCATCCCGGACTTGGTCAGGTGGTAGGCGCTCATCCCGCCCCCGGCCCCCGAACCGACGATGATCACGTCATAGGGCTCAGCCGCCATGGTTCAGGCTCCAGTCCGCGCCGGAACCGGCACGTAGGTTTCCAGGGAGTCGTCGGGCAGGCGCACGACCTGGCCGGTCTCGGCCGACTTGTAGAGCGCCATGACCATCTTGGTGACCTCGACGCCATCCTCGAAGGTTTCGATGGGCGTCCGGCCGTGCCGGAAACAGTCGACCATGTGGCGGTTCTCGCCGACGTAGCCGTAGGTGCCGGCCTCGTCCTCGACGATGGGCATCTGGCCCTGCTCGGCGTTCTGCTTCTCCACTAGGTCTTCTCCCTGGCCGCCGGTGATGGCGCGGGAGAGGAAGACCTTGAGGCTGGGGTTCAGGGACGAGAATTCCATGGCGTATTCCGGCCCCAGCAGGGCCAGGTCGATCCTGAGACCCGGGCCCACATAGGACCAGGAGGTCGAGGCCTCGACGATCAGCTCCTGGCCGGTCTCGTCCTCGAGCGTGATGGTGGCGCGGGCGAAATCCTCCACCGGATGGGCCTGCATCTCGACGCCCTGGAAGTCCCTGGCGAGGGACTTGGCGTAGCGGCTTTGCGTCCATTTCAGATAGCCGACCGAGCCCTGGACGGTTTTCACGGTAAGGCTGGCGCGGGACGCGTCCGGCGCGGTGAGCAGGAAGCGGCCGACCTCCACGGAGTGGCACATCATGTCGCTCATCACCCCGCCGCCCTGGCGAGGGCCCTGCCAGAACCAGGGCTCGTGCGGGCCGGAATGCTCCTCCGCCGCGCGGGCCAGGTAGGGCCGCGACGAGGCGGGCACGGCGCGCCGCCAGACGATCTCCTTGCCGCGCTCGACGGCGGTGGAGAAGACCTGGTTCTCGAGGTAGCCGTGGGCGAGGCCCGCGTCCTCCGCCAGCCGCAGGACCCCGCGGGCCTCGGCGAGCGTGCGGCCCAGCGGCTTCTCGCAGGCCACCGCGCGGACCTTGGAGCGGCCGGACTTCACCGCGTCGTGGATCGCCCGCATGACCTCCAGGCGCCGGTCGTTGGGCGCGAGCAGCCAGATGGCGTCGACGTCATCGGCGGTCAGCAGGCTCTCCAGGTCGGCGTAGGCGCGGCAGGGGCCGAGTTCGGCTTCGTTGACCATCGCCGCCAAGCCGTCGCGATGGCCGGCCGTCGGGCTGTAGACGCCGGTGATCTGGGCGTGGCGGACGGACTGGAAGCTCTTGACGTGGAACTTGGCGATGAAGCCCGAGCCCACGAAGCCTATGCGCAAAGGACCAGGCGCCTCGCTCACTTGCGCCATGCTCTTTAATCCCCTGCGAACCACTGACTTGCAGCGAACTTGGCGCCGGCTGCGGGAGAGGTCAAACCGCGCCGGGGGCGAGGCGTCTGCCGATCGGATCGTGATGGGTGCGCTTGGGCGTCAACTGTGTAATCGATAGGCCAAGCGGGGCCTTGAGACCCACGCCAGGGGAGCGAAGATGACAGTCCGGATGCGGCTTTTTCTGATGATGGTGCTGCAGCTCGCGGTCTGGGGCGCCTGGGCGCCCAAGCTGTTCCCCTACATGGGCATGCTGGGCTTCGCGCCCTGGCAGCAGTCCCTGGTCGGCAGCGCCTGGGGCATCGCCTCGGTGGCCGGGATCTTCTTCTCCAACCAGTTCGCCGACCGCAACTTCGCCGCCGAGCGGTTCATGGCCGGAAGCCATGCGCTGAGCGGCCTGGCGCTGGCGGCCTGCGCCTTCCTGACCAGCTTCTGGCCGTTCTTCGTGGCCTACCTGGTCTTCAGCCTGCTCTATGTGCCGACGCTGTCGGTCTCCAACTCCATCGCCTTCGCCAATCTGAAGGACCCGGCCAAGGACTTCGGCGCCGTTCGAATGGGCGGCACGGTCGGCTGGGTGCTGGTGAGCTGGCCGTTCGTCTTCCTGCTGGGCGCCAAGGCCGACGCGGCGCAGGTTCGCTGGATCTTCCTGGTCGCGGCGATCGTCTCGTTTGCCCTGGCGGCCTACAGTCTGACCCTGCCGCACACGCCCCCCAAGCGCGACGCGCAAGCCGCCGACCCGCTGGCCTGGCGCGAGGCGATCAAGCTCCTGGGCGTGCCGTTCGTGGGCGTGCTGTTCCTGGTCACCTTCATCGATAGCGTCATCCACAACGGCTACTTCGTGATGGCCGACAACTTCCTGACCAACCGGGTGGGCATCGCCGGAAACCTGTCGATGATCGTGCTGAGCCTGGGCCAGCTGGCCGAGATCGTGACGATGTTCATCCTGGGCGGCGTGCTCGCCCGACTGGGTTGGAAGACCACCATGATCGTGGGCATCCTTGGCCACGCCGCGCGCTTCTCGGTCTTCGCCTTCTTCGCCGACAGCGTGCCGGTGATCATCGCCGTCCAACTGCTGCACGGCGTCTGCTACGCCTTCTTCTTCGCCACCGTGTACATCTTCGTGGACGCGACCTTCCCGAAGGATGTCCGCTCCAGCGCCCAGGGGCTGTTCAACCTGCTGATCCTGGGGATCGGCAACGTCGCCGCGAGCTTCCTCTTCCCGAGCCTGATCGCCCATTGGACCGACGCCGCCGGCAAGGTCGACTACCGCAGCCTGTTCATGGTCCCCACCGGCATGGCGGCGCTCGCCGTACTGCTGCTCGCCGCCTTCTTCCATCCGCCGGAGCGCGGTCCCGTGGCCGAGGGCGCGGCGGCCTAGAGACATCGCCTGCAACGGCTGCGCCCCGGCCGGCGGACCGGCCGCCGGGTTCCAGCCGTGAAGCTTGTTCGGCGCATCTACTGCGAGCCGCCGCCGAAATCGAACCCGGGCTCCTTGGGCTTCTTGCCGGCGCCGCCGAAGGTGCGGGTGAAGCCCACGAATATCCCGCGGATGTGGATGTGCTGCTCGCTGTGGTCCTGCAGGATCGGCGTCGACGTGACCTGCCGGAAGCGCAGGCCTTCGAAGGGATCCTGGACGGTGACCACGCCGAACAGGGCGTCGCTGAACTTGTGGCGATATCCCAGGTAGGTCAGCGCAAAGGGCTCGACGAACCCCTGGGGCGTGAGCCGCTTGGCGTTGACATTGGTGGTCACCTGGAAGGTGTCGTTGGGCGTGGGTTGCCAGGTCAGGCTCGCCCGGCCGCCGACCTCGAAGGCTGAGCGGCGCCCGGCGAAGTCCAGCAGCTGCTGCAGGCCGTCGCTCGCGGCGTCGATCTCGTTCCAATAGAGGTTGGTGGAGACGCTGTAGCTGAGCGTCTTGGTGAGGTGGCCGTTGGCCACCAGCTCCAGGCCCGCCGCCTTGCTGTCGGTGAGGTTCGCCTTGGTGTTCAGCAGCACGCCGCCGCCCAGGGCCGTGACCACGTCGGTCACGCCATGCTGGTTTCGGCGATAGTAGAGGGTCGCCAGGTAGAAGGCCCCGCCGGCCCGGTACTGGTAGCCAGCTTCGAAACTGTCGGTGGTCTGCGGCTGCAGGTTCGGATTGCCGGCCTGAAAGCTCAGCGGACTGAGCTGGATCCGGAACGGGTTGAGGTCCTCCGGACCGGGCCGCTGCACCCGCTTCGAATAGCTGAGGATCAACTGCTGCGCGTCGGAGACCTTGTAGGCCAGGTGCAGGGACGGATAGGGGCGGAAATAGCTGGTGTCGTGCGTCTGCGCGGCGGTGACCTGGCGGATGCCGAGCCGCACGTCCTCCAGCCGAAGGCCGCCCAGCACCGTCCAGGCGCCGAACGGTTGCTCGTAGGTCGCGTAGGCGGCGGCGATGGTCTGCTTGAAGAGGAAGAGGTTGCTTTGGAGCGGGTCCGGCAGGGCGCTTGCGGGCGAGCCTCCGATCAGGCCCTGGTTATCGTAGCGGTTGTCGTCGATCCGCAGGTCGTAGCCGGCCTTCAGCTTGCCCTCCGCGGGCATCGGACGGCCATAGTCGGCCTTCAGCTCGGTCCGGTCCGCGGTGTTCCGGGTCTGCAGGTCCGTGAAGACCGCCGGGCCGGGCGGCAAGGTCGTGATCAGGTTGAAGGCCTGGTCGCGCGCCTCGGCGATGTGTTCGCGCGCCAGGTTCACCGTCAGGGTGTGGTCGTCCCCGCTGAAGGTCCGGCGCAGGGTCGCCTGCGCCTCGCCATCGCCCAGTCCCCACTTCAAGCGGCCCGCCTTGTCGAAGGCCTGGATCAGCGCGCCCGTGGGGTCCTCGCCCTGGAACTTCGCCTCCGGCGACTGGTCCACGTCCAGGTGGCTGAAGCGGGCGTCGCCGCTGATCCGGGTCTTGGGATCGAGGTCATAGTCGGCGCTGGCGTGGGCGGCCCAGCGGTCGAGGTGGCCGCCTCCATGGTTCTCGGTCTGACTGGCGCCGAGCACATGACCCTGTCCATCGAGGATTTCGCGCCGATCCACCCCCTCGGCGCTCTGCGGGTCGTATCGGGCGTTGGCGTCGCCCGAGACCGTCAGCTTCTCGGAGTTGTACGAGCCGGTGACGCCGGCCTGGCGGCGCCCCTGATTGCCAAGCGTGAGCCGCACCGACCCGGAGCCGCCCGCCTTACGGGTCTTCTTGCTGATCAGGTTGATGATCCCCGCCGCGCCCTCGGGCGAGAACTCCGCCGAGGGGTTGGTGATCACCTCGACCCGCTCGATGGAATCCGCCGGCAAGGCCTGCAGCGCCTGGCCCGCGGCGGCGCCCTTGAACTGCCCGGACGGCTTGCCGTCCAACAGGATGGTCACGTTCGTGTCGCCGCGCAGGGAGACGGCGCCCTGCGGGTCCACCTCGACGGAAGGGATGTTGCGCAGCGCGTCGCTGATCGAACCCGTCGTGGTCTGCAGGTCCGACGCGATGCCGTAGCTCTTGCGGTCGATCTCGCTGCGAAATCCTTGAGTGGAGGCGCCGGTGACCGTAACGGCGTCGACCGTGTGGGCGGCCCCCTGCGACTTGGCGGGCGCGGCGGGCTTCGCGGGCGCCGTCGACGGGGCCTGGTCCTGCGCCTGGGCCGCGAGCGCCACGCTCGCCAGCATCGTCGCCAGAGTGACGCCCGTCCGATGTCCCATGGAATCCCCCGCGTCGCTTCGAGGGGATAAAACTACATTTGTAATTCAAATGAAACTACAAATGTACATTTGCGGTCAGCGAGCCACGCTGGCCCGGGCGCGCTGCAGGTTGGCCCGGCGGGGCTCTTCCTGGTCGATGTCGTTCAGGGCGGCCAGCAGGGCGGCCTTGAGCGCATTGCCCTTGCGGGCGTCCGTCACCTTCTCGCCGTTCGGCCCGGTGACGTAGAAGGCGTCCACGGCGCGCTCGCCGTAGCCGTCGATGTGGGCCGACAGGATCGACAGGCCCGCGTCGGCGATGGTGCGGGCGAGCGCCGCCAACAGGCCTGGTCGGTCGCGGCCCGAAGCCTCCACCACCGTCGAGGTCTCCGAGGCGTCGTTGTCCAGCATCACCGCCGGCTCGATGGAGAAGGCCGCCGCCCGGCCCAGGTCGGCGGCGCGGCGCGGTTCGTGCGCCACCGGCTCGCCCCGGGCGGCGGCCTCCAGGCTCTCCACCAGCCGGCTCAGCGAGCGCGGGTTGTCGGCCCCGTAGGGCTGGCCGGCGGCGTCCTGCAGGTAGAAGACGTCGAGCGCCTGGCCGGTGCGCGAGGTGAAGACCCGCGCGCCCAGCACATTGGCGCCGGCCCCGGTGATCGCGCCCGCCAGGTCGACGAACAGCCTGCGGCGGTCGATCGCGGCCACCGCCACCTCGGCGGCGTTGCGGTCGAGCCGCACCCGGCCCTCGGCCGCCGCGCCGCCTTTCCCGTCGTCGGGGGCCGCCCGCCGCGAAAGGGCCGCGTGGGCCAGGACCTCGCCTTCGCTGAAGGCCGAGAAATAGGCGTCCTCCATGGCGTCGGCCCAGGCCTCCGAGGCGGGATCGGCCTTGGCCACCCGGACGCGGGCGTCGTAGGCGGCGTTCTCGTGGTAGCGCTTCAGCGCCGCGGCGCTGTCGGAGCCGCGGCCGCCGCGGAACACCGCCTCGGTCGCCCCGTAGAGCTCGCGCAGAAGTTGGCCCTTCCAGCCGTTCCAGACTCCCGGCCCCACGGCGCGGATGTCGGCGACGGTCAGCACGAGCAGCAGGCGCAGCCGCTCCGGCGTCTCGACGATCTTGGCGAAGTCGGTGACCGTGCGGGGGTCGGAGATGTCGCGCTTCTGGGCGGTGTCGCTCATCACCAGATGGTGCTCGACCAGCCAGGCCACCAGCTCGATCTTCGAACGCTCCAGCCCGAGCCGCTCGCAGGCGGAGCGCGCCGCCCGGGCGCCGGCCTTCTCCTGTCCGCCGACCCCGCCCTTGCCGGTGTCGTGCAGCAGCATGGCCAGGAACAGGGCCTCGCGGTCGACGATCAGCGGCATGACCGTGGTCGACAGCGGATGCTCCTCGGCGAAACGCCCGGCGGCGATGTCGGCGATCACGCCCACGGCCCGCAGGGTGTGCTCGTCCACCGTGTAGGAGTGGTACATGTTGAACTGCATCTGGGCGACGATCCGCCCGAACTCCGGCAGGTAGCGGCCGAGCACGCCGGCGTCGGTCATCAGGGTGAGTGTCCGCTGCGGATCGCGCCCGTGGGCCAGGACCTGCAGGAACACCTGGGCGGCCTGGCGGTCGCGCCGCACGGCCGAGGTGATCAGCGGTGCGAGCCGGGTGGCGGCGGTGAAGGCGTCGGGGTGCAGGTCGAGGTTGCGCTCGTCGGCGATCCTGAACAGGCGCAGCAGGTTGATCGGGTCGTGCTCGAAGACCTGCGGGCCGTCGATGTTCAGCCGCCCGGCGATCTCATGGAAGCCGGGCTCGTCGAGGCGCTTGCGCTTGGGCCGGCGGGCCGGCAGCAGGCGTGACAGGCCGCGCGGCGCTGTCTTCACCCGCTCGGCCTCCAGCTTGGCGGCGAAGACGCGGGTGAGCGCCCCCACCTCCTTGGCGATCAGGAAGTAGCGGCGCATGAACCGCTCGACGGCCGGGTTGTCGGCGCGGTCGCCATAGCCCATCCGCCGGGCGATCTCCGGCTGCAGGTCGAAGGTCAGGCGCTCCTCCGGCCGGCCGGTGGTGAAGTGCAGGTGGGCGCGCACCGCCCACAGGAAGTCGAAGGCCTGGATGAACGCGCGCACCTCGCGGCGCTCGAACATCTCGAGCTGCATGACCTTTTCGATGGATTGCCCGGGATGCAGGTACTGGGCGATCCAGAACAGGGTGTTGAGGTCGCGCAGGCCGCCCTTTCCCTCCTTGATGTTGGGTTCGACCATGTAGCGGCTGGCGCCGGCGCGGGCGTGGCGCTCGTCGCGCTCCCGCAGCTTGGCGGCGACGAACTCAGCCCCGGTGCCCTTGACCACCTCGTGCTGGAAGCGCCGCACCAGCTCGTCCGCCAGCTTCTGGTCGCCGCTCAGCCGCCGCGCCTCCAGGATCGAGGTGCGGATCGTGAAGTCCTCGCGGGAAAGCTTGATGCACTCTTCGACCGTCCTCGAAGCGTGCCCGACTTTGAAGCCCAGGTCCCACAGGGCGTAGAGCATGTATTCGATGACGCTCTCGGCGTGGGCGGTCTGCTTGTAGGGCCGCACGAACAACAGATCGATATCGGAATAGGGCGCCAGCGTGCCGCGGCCGTAGCCGCCCACGGCCATCAGCGCCAAGCGCTCGCCCTCGGTCGGATTGCGGGCGCGGAACACGTGGACGGTGGTGAAGTCCCAGAGCGCGGTGATCACCTCGTCGGTGACGCCGGAGATCAACCGGGCCGTCTCGATCCCGCCGGCCCCGTTCTCCAGCCGCTCCTTGGCGATCATCCGGCCACGGAACAGGGCGGCCTTGAGGATCTCCAGCGCCGCCTTGCGCTGCGCCGGCCCGTCGCCCGCCTCCAGGGCCGCGGCCGAGAGCTGGGCGCGCAACCGCACGCCGTCGACGACGTATTCCAGGCGGGTGGGCTTCAGGCGCGGGGGCATGCAAGGTGGATATAGGAATTCTTGGCCATTTCCCTCCCCCTTGTGGGGAGGGCGGCCGGGGCGAAGCCGAGGTCGGGTGAGGAAGCGTGCTTCGGAGCGCGGAGTCAGCGCTTGAGCATGACTTCCCCACCCGTCTCGCTGCGCTCGCCCCCTCCCCGCGACGGGGGAGGGAAGGTCACCCCGCCAAGCCCTTCAGCCGGTAGAGCGCCTCCATCGCCTCGCGCGGGCTCATGCCGTCGGGGTCCATGACCCGCAGGGCCTCTTCCGCCGCGCTCGGCCCGTTGGAGGGCGCGGACTCCGCGACGGCGGCGAACAGCGGCAGGTCGTCCAGGTTGGCGGGGCCGGCGGCTTCGCGCTCCAGACGCTCCAGCACGTCCCTGGCCCGCGCCACCACCGGCGCCGGCACCCCGGCCAGCTTGGCGACCTGGACGCCGTAGGAGCGGTCGGCGGGGCCGGGGCCGGCTTCGTGCAGGAAGATCAGATCGCCGTTCCACTCCTTGGCCTTCAGCGACAGGTTGGCGACATAGGCCAGGCGCTGCTCCAGCACCGCAAGCTCATGGTAGTGCGTCGCGAACAGCGCGCGGCAGCGGTTGGTCTCGTGCAGGGCCTCGGCGCAGGCCCAGGCGATGGCCAGGCCGTCGTAGGTCGCCGTGCCGCGGCCGATCTCGTCCAGGATCACGAAGGAGCGCGGCGTCGCCTGGGTGAGGATGGCGGCGGTCTCCACCATCTCGGCCATGAAGGTGGAGCGGCCGCGCGCGAGGTCGTCGCCGGCGCCCACGCGGCTGAACAGGCGGTCGACCACGCCCAGACGCAGGCGCCTGGCGGGCACGAAGCAGCCGGCCTGGGCCAGGACCGCCAGCAGGGCGTTCTGGCGCAGGAAGGTCGACTTGCCGGCCATGTTCGGGCCGGTGACCAGGGCCAGCCTGGGGCCGCCCGCGCCCGCCCCGTCCAGCCGGCAGTCGTTGGGGGTGAAGGCTTCGCCGGCGCGGCGCACGGCGTTTTCCACCACGGGATGGCGCGCGGCCTCGGCCTCGAAGGCCGTGGAGCGGTCGACGCTCGGACGGCTCGCGCCCACGTCCTCGGCCCATTCGGCGACGCCGGACGCCACGTCCAGCCGCGCGGCAGCGCTCGCGGCGCCCTGGAGATCGGCGGCCACGCCGACGGCGGCGTCACGCCAGGCCTCGAAGGTGTCGAGCTCTATGGCCAGCGCCCGCTCGGCCGCCTGCGCGATCCTGGCGTCCAGCTCGGCCAGTTCGACGGTGGTGAAGCGCACCTGGTTGGCCAGTGTCTGGCGGTGGATGAACGTCGCGTTCAGCGGCGCGGCGAACAGCGGCTCGGCGGCCTTGGCGGTGGTCTCGACGAAATAGCCGAGGACGGCGTTGTGGCGGATCTTCAGGGCCACGCCGCTTTCGGACGCGAGCCTGGCCTCAAGGCCGAGGATCACCCGGCGGCTGTCGTCGCGTAGCGCCCGGGCCTGGTCCAGCTCCGGCCGCACGCCTTGGCCCACGAAACCGCCGTCGCGGGCGAGGGACGGAAGGTCGCCGCCCAGGCCCTCGTCCAGCAGGGCGCGGAACTGGGCGAGGTCGGGATGCAGGGCGGGGTTGAGCGCCGCCAGGGCCTGGGCGATCTCGGCGGGGAGCTCGACAAGCGGATCGCGGGTCGAGACGAAGAGCCTGGCCACCGCTTCGCCGATGGAGAGGCCGTCGCGCAGGCAGCCCAGGTCGCGCGGACCGCCCCGGCCCAGCGCCAGGCGCGAGAGCGCGCGCGCCATGTCGCCCAGGCCTTTCAGCGCCTCGCGCAGCTTCTGGCGCTGCGGGCGGTGCTCGCAGAACCAGGCCACGGCGTCGAGCCGCGCGTCGATGGCGGCGGGGTCCAGCAGGGGCCGCGCCAGCCGGGCGGCCAGCAGGCGCGCGCCGGGCGCGGTCACGGTGCGATCGATGGCGCCCAGGAGCGAGCCGTCCCGCGAACCAGAGGTGGCCCGCTCGATCTCCAGGCTGGCCCGGGTCGCCGGGTCGATGGCCATGACGTCGGCCTCGCCCGCCCGGCGCGGCGGCGACAGCGCCGGCAGCTTGCCCGCCTGGGTGGTCTCCAGGTGGGCGGCGATCAGGCCGAGCGCCGAGACCTCCGCGCCCGACAGCGCCCCGAACCCGTCCAGAGTCTCGACGCCATAGAGGCGCTTCAGCCGGGCCTCCGACGCGGCCGGCTCGGCGAGCGCCTGCGGCAGCGGCTGGACGAAGCCGCCGGCGGCCTTCAGCGCCGCCGACACCTGCTCGTCGACGAACAGCCGGTCGGGAACCAGAATCTCCGAGGGGCCGAGCGCCGCCAACGCGGAGGACAGGCCCGCCACGCTGATCGCCAGGCATTCGACCTCGCCAGTGGAGAGCTCGACGCTGGCCACCGCCGCCTGGCCGCCGCGCACCGCGATGGCCGCCAGCCGGTTGGCCCCGCGCGCATCCAGCAGGCCTTCTTCGGTGAGCGTGCCGGGCGTCACCACCCGCACCACGTCGCGGCGCACCACCGACTTCGAGCCGCGCTTGCGGGCCTCAGCCGGGTTCTCCATCTGCTCGCAGACCGCGACCTTGAAACCCGAGCGGATCAGCTTGGCGAGATAGGCTTCCGCCGCGTGCACCGGCACGCCGCACATGGGGATCGGGGCGCCGCCATGCTGGCCGCGGGCGGTCAAGGTGATGCCCAGCGCAGCCGACGCCTTCTGGGCGTCCTCGAAGAACAGCTCGTAGAAATCGCCCATGCGGAAGAACACCAGGGCGTCCGGCTGGCGCGTCTTGGCCTCGAAATACTGCGTCATCACCGGCGAGGCGCCGGCGGTGGGATCGGGCAAGGTGGAGGGCGCCTGGGCGTTCATGGGCGGGAGCGACGCTACCGGGCGCGGTGAGTCCCGTCAGCCCCCACAGCCCCTTGAACTGGACGCGAACAGGCCCAAGCTGTGGATGGATTCCCTGTTCCTCGTGGAGCTTCAGAAGTTTGAGCTTCGTGATCTTCCCCGCCGGGCCCTCCGACGCCGAGGAGATGGCGCGCGTCCACGTGACGTCGTGGCGCGAGACCTATCGGGGCCTCCTGGCCGACGCCTTCCTGGCGCGGATGAGCGAGCCGGGCTTCGCGCGACGCTTCCGCCGCACCCTGACCGAGCCCGGCGAGAGCGTCACCCTGGTCGCCGCCGACCGCTACGGCCTGGTGGGCTACGCCCAGGGCGGCGCCTCCCGGCGAGGCGTTCCCGGCGAGG
>Ga0210400_10000554_pt1 | contig 41459 bp, 29 predicted proteins | sample IncBWH26MmetaG_FD_155456 | JGI IMG/M metagenome (GOLD analysis project Ga0210400, IMG submission 155456) | Forest soil microbial communities from Barre Woods Harvard Forest LTER site, Petersham, Massachusetts, United States - Inc-BW-H-26-M | ecosystem: Environmental > Terrestrial > Soil >... | reverse complement strand
GAGTTCGGCCTGCTCTGCGTCGAGGGCGACGAGTTTGAGTTTTCCGGCGACCTCGGCCACCTCGTCCTCGACACGCTCGGCGCTTTCCTTCTGCCAACGCATGGTCCCCATCAAAACCTCGCCGCCCGCGGTGAAGATGTCGGCCAGGGTTACGCCCGAATTGCTGAGGATCAACTCGCGCACCTGATTCGAATGCGCGGTGCCTCGCGACTTGATGATGGACATGCCGCGGTTGCGCTCGCCCGCCTGCACCACGTAGCTAAGATGAATCCACGTGTCCGCCAAGGTCGATATATGAAGGGTCGAATCGGTTACCGACTGCTCGGCAATTTCATTGAGCAGGCTGGTACAGACCAACGTGATGCGATCGGCCTTCGACCAATCGATCAGCCGTTGGCCGACGCCATGAGCCGCCAGTTCGCCGCCGGAATTCGACAGCGCGGAGACCGGATCGATGACCAGGCAGCGCGCTTTGTGTGCAGCCGCAATCGCCTTGATCCGAACCAAACTCATCTCGGCGCTGCCCACGATGGTACGCGCCGACACCATTCGCAGCACACCGCTTTTCATGTACCGATTCAGCCGAATTCCCACGGAAGCCAAATTGCGAATGACTTCAGTGCCGTCCGAATCAAAACTCACGAATAGGGTGCGTTCCCCTCTGCGGCACGCGGCCTCGGCGAATGCACCGCTCAGGGTGGTCTTTGCCGTACCAGGGAAACCCGTAATCAGAACGCAGGCTGCGCGGTAGTAGCCGCCCCCCAACATCGTGTCGAGTCGTTTGATACCGCTCGTCACGCGTTGGTTCGTCACTTTCGCATCGTCGCGGCCCAAAGTCCGCACGATGGCCACGTCAAAGCCGCCGTCTCCGATCACGAACGGGGATTCGTTTTCATCGAAACTCGAGCCGCGATATTTCTGCACCCGCATATTCCGCTGCGATACACCCCCAACGACGCTGTGATTGAGAATCACCGAGCAATCCACCATGAATTGCATGAAGCCGTATGGCTGTTGAGTGATGGAAGTCGGCTCGTCCGCCCTGGCTTTCACGGTAACAATACAGGTCAACCCGCGGGCCACGAGCCATTCATGCAGCCGGTAAATTTCTCTTCTTCTCGCGGAGAGATCCGGAAGGAACGCCAAAAAGATATCCAGCGCGTCGAACACGATGCGGCGGGCTTTCATCTGTGCGGTTTGCAGCCCGAGGCCGGCCAACAATCCGCAGAGGTCAAAGTCTCCGGTCTGCACCAGATCGTATCTCGGTTGCGCGTCGACAATGAGCAGTTTCTTTTTCTGCAGCTGGCCGAGTTTCCAGTTGAAACTCTCCGCATTGGCCAGGATGCGTTGCGAAGTCTCCTCGAACGCGACAAAAATTCCCGGTTCGCCATAGAGGCGCGCACCATTGATCAGGTATTGAAGCGCGAAAACCGTCTTCCCCGATCCGGGACCGCCGAGAAACAGCGTTGTGCGCCCTCGCGGCAGCCCGCCGCCGGTAATTTCATCGAAGCCGATGATGCCGCTGGGAGCCTTCCGCAGCGCGGGCGATGACAAGTGATCGAGCTTCATCCTGTCCTTTCCCTAGGAATGTTTGGCGAGAGTCCTTGGCCGACACAGAAGGGGAATTGGAGAGGATTCCGCGGGTTGCGGAAGAGTAGGCTTCTCGATGGTAGTCGTATGTGCGCTGGCCAACATAGGCAGGATCGGGGAGAAGGACCCGGCAAGCGACAAACGGGGACGCACGGCTAAACTTGCAACACACGGAGGTGTCCCGAAGGGCGACTTGCGGTTGCTCACCGGCGCAGACCTGCTGAGGGAATACAGGTCTTCCCCTACAACCACTCGCTCCTTCTGCAACCAGTGCGGATCTCAGCTTTTCTGGCAAAACGACGCTAAAGACTGGGTGGCCATGAGTTGTAGGTCCCCGCCACAATCCGCCCGAATTCCGCCACTGGACTACCCGATTGAGCTTTCACACTCCGTGTAGGCAATCAGGAGGGTGGCGGCATGGGTCCTGGGAATCTCGAGATCTGGTTGAATCATTTCGAACATCACGCCCTGCATCCGCGCTGTGTTCCGGACGGTCCGGATGGTCTTTCCGATGTTCTCGAGGCCGATGAACGGGAGCTCATTGCAAGCTCCATTGCCACGTTCCAACTCGGCGAACAGTCCGAGGGGCGGACGCTGCTGCGAGCGGCAGAGCGTTTCGCAGCGGGACAGGCGCCTCACTTGCCAAGGATAATTGAATTGCTCATCCGAGAGGAGCAGCGCCACGCATCGCTCTTGCGGGCTTTCATGCAGGAACACCGGATGCCGCTGAAGAGCACCGACTGGACGGATCGGATTTTTCGTTTCACACGGCGACTTGCCGGACTGCGGCTCTATTTATCCGTGCTTGTCTGTGCCGAGCTGATTGGCAACGTCTACTATCGCGCGCTCGAATCGGTCACGCATTGCGAGCGCTTGCAAGTTCTCTGCCGAACCATCGTCTCCGACGAACTCGCGCATGTTGGATTCGAGTCTCAGTTGTTATTCACGCTTCGCGCCGGGCGTGCTTTGCGGGCATTCACCGGCGCTGCTCATCGAATTTTCTTCGCAAGCGCCGCGGTGGTCGTGTGGTTGACGCACCGTACTGTCTTGAGCAGAGCTGGGCACAGCGGGGGGAGTTTCCTACGCGCGTGCCTGGCTCAGTACGCATTCTACTTGGGGCCTACTGGTGCGCAGGCGAGTTCACAAGAGTTCGCGAGCACATGAAAGCGGCTCTAAGCTCCCCTAGCGACGCTCCCCTAGCGGCGGGTCGGACTCTCCGAGCGCATCCATTCACCGATTTCTGCATCGGACAGCAGCGCCTGCCCCTCAGCGCAGGATCCGCAAGGGGCAATGAACTGGCGGGTTTGCAAAACGTGACCGCTTGGGCCCAGCCAAACTCCGATCAACTGGTAGAAAAATATACTGTCCCGCTCCGCGCCTACCGCGACGGTCGCCGCGCCGGGGGCGCGCGGACTCTGCCACACATTGCGAAACGGCGCGCCGCGCTGGTAAGCAAAGAACCGGTCGCGGCTAAAGGTCGGCTCGCCCAGCTGGGATACCCAATCTTCGCGGGTGGCGGTGGGGGAGCCCAGGGAATTCACCGTCTCCTCTGGGATGAGCCTACCGGTGCCCTTTGCGCCAGATTCTGGCAAATTGATGCAACCAACCATCAACAGGGTCGCTAGGCCGGCAAAAAGCGCCTTCCGCGTTCCCGAAAAGCCCAATCGCATCGGCAGAACGGCCAATCCCGCCATCGGCGCTGCCGTGGCATCGTCACAATGTCTTTTCATATGCCCTCCCGACCCGCACTCGAGACTAAGCCACTTGGCTCGTCATCCACAAATGCATTGACATTGTCCGGCTTTCAGCGATCCTATGGAGTTCTTACAACGATTCTATGCACTTCTTACAAAACAAGATATGGATCATCCAAAGTCGTAGGAATTGATTGAAAGGACTCAATAAATTCGGACTGGAATGGACCGCTCCTGTCGTGATTCTTGGAGTTTAACCCAGCTTGGATATCGAGAAGTTCCTGCAGCCCCTATCCGCAGAACAACCCTGCGGGGTGAGTCTCGAAGACACCCAGTTATTGGCATCGTTCGACGCCTTCCGGATTTTTGGCCAAGCGACTCCACTCTCCAATGACGTCGACTGGCGCGAGATCAAGAATCGTTCACTGGAAGCGCTGGGGCAAAGCAAGGATATCAGGCTGCTGGTTCACCTCGGCGCCTCGGAGCTGCGGCTCGACGGACCGAGCGCCTACTTCGACACCTTGGTGGTTGCGGACCGTTGGCTCAAGGACTTCTGGGCGCAGGTCTATCCGGCGGTCGACGAAGACGCGATTTTAAGGCGCAACGCGCTCAATGGATTCGCGGACGGCATGGCGGCCCTCGATGCCCTGCGCCGCGCACCGTTGGTCGCGAACCGCCAGCTCGGGATTTGCAGCGTACGGGACTGCGAAATTGCGGCCGGGCGCATGACCCCGGCCGAAAACGAACCCGCCGGACTCACCCAAGATCAGATTCGGGCAATTTTTACCGCCGCCCCGGCGCAAGAGATCCTGACGCTGGACTCCGGATTGAGTAAGGCCTTGGACGCCGTGAAGGGCATGTCGGAATCGATGTCGGCGAACGGCGGCGGATCGGAGGCCGCTCCTGATTTCGCTCCGTTGGCCACGTTGCTGGCGAAGATGCGGTCGGCGGTGAAACCTTATCTGCCCGTACAGGCAACCCCGGCGGCCGGCGGAGAGGCGAGCGGCGAGGGCGCATCGCAAGGCGGCGGCGCGCTCGGAACCATTCGGACTCGAGACGATGCCATTCGGGTAATGGATACGGTCGCCACGTTTTTCCGGACCAGCGAGCCATCCAGCCCGGTGCCGCTGTTTATCGAGCGTGCCAAGCGTCTCGTGGCGAAGGATTTTCTGGAAGTGCTCGCAGATCTGGCGCCGGACGCGCTCAGCGAAGCCAAGCGTGTCAGTGGCGTTAAAGAAGAGTGAGAACATCGGGCGTAATTTTTTTAGGAGTGGACCGTGCCAAAGCCAAGTAGTCAAAAATTCATCGGCCGCAATCGTGCACCGCGAGTTCAGATCGAATATGACGTGGAACTGTATGGGGCCCAAAAGAAGGTGCAGATTCCTTTTGTGATGGGCGTGATGTCGGATCTCTCCGGAGACTCGAAGGAGCCGCTGCCATCGGTGGACGAGCGCAAATACATGGCCGTCGATGTCGACAATTTCGACGAGCGCATGAAGTCCATGAAGCCTCGAGTCGCCATCAGCGTACCCAATACGCTCACCGGTCAGGGCAATCTTCAAGTCGACCTGACCTTCGAGAGCATGGACGACTTCTCGCCCGCGGCTGTCGCCCGCAAGGTCGACGCGACGAACAAGCTGCTCGAGGCTCGCTCGCAGCTGTCGAACCTGATCACTTACATGGACGGGAAGGCCGGAGCCGAAGACCTCATCGCGAAGGTGCTGAACGATCCTGCCCTACTGAAGTCGCTGGCCGCCAGCGCCAAGCCCGAAGAGTCGGGCGAATAAACCGGGAACATTGGACATAACTATATGAGTGAAACTAAACGAGATCAGGAAACCACCGCGGCGGTTGCCGAAGTCGATCAGTTTTCGGCGCTGCTGCAAAAGCAATTCAAGCCCAAAACCGATCGCGCGCGGGCGGAGGTCGAAAATGCCGTGCGCACGCTCGCCGAACAGGCGTTGCGGGAGAGCACCGTCGTCTCCGACGATGTCATCGGCACGATCAAGGCCATCATCGCGGAGATCGACGAGAAGCTCACGGCGCAGCTCAATCAGATCCTGCATAACGAGCGCTTCCAGCAACTGGAGAGCGCGTGGCGCGGACTGCACTACCTCGTCAACAACACCGAAACCGACGAGATGCTGAAAATCCGGGTCATGAACATCTCCAAGAAGGACATGGCGCGTACGCTCAAGAAGTACCACGGTGCGGCGTGGGATCAGAGCCCGCTGTTCAAAAAGCTGTATGAAGAAGAGTACGGTCAGCTGGGCGGTGAACCCTATGGCTGCCTGGTCGGCGATTACTATTTCGACCACAGTCCCGGCGATGTCGCGATGCTGGGCCAGATGGCTCAAGTCGCCGCCGCGGCGCATGCCCCGTTCCTTGCAGCCTCGAGTCCCTCCCTGATGGGCATGGATTCCTGGCAAGAGCTGGCCAACCCGCGGGACTTGAAGAAAATCTTCGGCGCGCCCGACTACGCGGCGTGGCGCTCGCTGCGCGACTCCGACGACGCCAAGTATGTGGGTTTGGCGATGCCGCGATTCCTGGCACGCCTGCCCTACGGCGCAAAGACCAGTCCGGTCGAAGAGTTTGATTTTGAGGAAGACACCAGCGGCGGAAATTCAGGCAATTATTGCTGGGCCAACGCGGCCTATGCCATGGCAGTCAACGTGAACCGCTCGTTCAAGCTATACGGGTGGTGCTCGCAGATTCGCGGCGTCGAGTCGGGCGGCACGGTGGAAGGGCTTCCGGTTCACACTTTTCCGAGCGATGACGGCGGCGTGGACATGAAGTGTCCGACTGAGATCGCGATCAGCGATCGGCGCGAAGCGGAGTTGGCGGATTGCGGCATGATGCCGCTGATCCACCGCAAGAACAGCGATGTCGCGGCGTTCATCGGCGCGCAATCGCTGCAGCAACCGACGATTTACGATGATCCCGACGCCACGGCGAACGCCAGATTGGCCGGCCGTCTTCCCTATCTATTCGCCAGTTGCCGTTTCGCGCACTTTTTGAAGTGCATGGTGCGCGACAAGGTAGGCTCCTTCATGGAGCGGGCGGATATGGAGCGCTACCTGCAGAATTGGATTCAACAGTACGTGCTGGGCGATCCATCGCGCGCCGGCGACCAATTGAAGGCGGAAAAGCCACTCGCCGGCGCCGAGGTGGTGGTTGCGGAGATCGAAGGAAACCCAGGCTACTACGCGGCCAAGTTTTCATTGCGGCCGCATTATCAACTCGAGGGCGTGAACGTCAACATGAGCCTGGTATCGAAGCTGCCATCCGGAAAAGCAGCGTAAATCAAGTCTTGTGGCCATTACAGAATTGTTGCAATAAACACTAAAGGAGCAGATTTATGGCGAACAACGTGCATCTAAAAATCGACGGAATCGAAGGAGAGTCCGCCGACGCCAAGCACAGCAAGACCATCGACGTGCTCGCGTGGAGCTGGGGCATGTCGCAGAGCGGCACGTTCCACACCGGCTCCGGCGGCGGCCACGGCAAGGCAAACGTGCAGGACTTGTCCTTCACCAAACACGTCGATTCGGCGAGCACCAAACTGCAACATGCCTGCGTGGTCGGCGACCACATCGCCAAGGCTGTGCTCACGGTCACGAAAGCCGGCGGCAAAGCGCCGCTGGATTTTCTGGTCATTACCCTTGAACAGGTATTGGTCTCGTCGGTCTCCATCGGCGGCTCGGGCGGCGAGGAAAGTTTCACGGAAAATATCTCGCTGAATTTCGCCAAGTTCAAAACCGAATACTTCACGCAGGATGCCAAGGGCGTGGGTAAGGCCGCAGGGAACGTCAGCTTCAATATCCCGGCGAATACCGCCTAAGGGAATTTCAGTACTGTCAGCGCGCCGGCAACCCCGGCGCGCTCTTCCATAGTAGCGGGGCCAGGTATATGTCCGTGCAAGCCGCCGAGGGCGCGTTTCGCGCCGGCGATGTCAGCGGCGCGTTGGCGCAACTGACGTTGGAAGTCCGTCAACGCCCGCAAGAGGCCAAGCTGCGGGTATTTCTCGCGCAGCTGCTCATGATGCAGGGTCAATGGGACCGTGTTTTGACCCAGCTGCAGGTGCTGGCGGATTTGGATGCCGGCGCGCTACCCATGGTGCATGCCTACCGCTCGGCCGTGCAGTGCGAACAATTTCGAGCGGAAGTATTCACCGGCCGGCGCTCGCCCATGATTTTTGGCGAGCCGGAACCGTGGCTGGCGCTGTTGATTCAAGCATTGGCACTCGATGAACAGAGTCGCGCATCTCAGGCCGCCGACCTGCGCGCTCAAGCCCTCGAACAGGCGCCGGCAACCGGCGGCTCGATCAACGGCGATGGCTTCGAGTGGCTGGCGGATGCCGATTCGCGCCTGGGGCCTGTCCTCGAGGTGCTGCTCAACGGCGCCTATTACTGGGTGCCCGTGCATCGCGTCAGTTCGATCAAGATCGAGGCGCCGAGCGATGTCCGGGATTTTGTGTGGCTCCCCGCCACCTTCATCTGGAGCAACGGCGGGGAGGCGGTCGGACTCATTCCCACGCGCTATCCCGGATCCGAGCACAGCGATGATCGACTCGTGCAGATGGGCCGCAAGACCGAGTGGGTGGAGCTGGCGCCGGGTCAGAATGCAGGGAGCGGACAGCGCGAACTGGCCACCGATTCGGCGGATTACGGATTGCTGAATGTTCGAGAGGTGCGGCTGGCGCCGGTCGAGTGACGCAGTACCATGGCTGATATCTCCCTTCGTGAACGCCTGCAACCGGCGCTGCTGGATCGCTTGTACGACGATGAGCGAACGCTGCATGTGATCGAACTCAAAGCGCCGCTCGATACACTCGCCAAGAACGGCGTAGCGCTCAAAAGTGTGGTCGATTTGATGTTGGCGCACGGGCTGCGGCGCGTCGAAGACCCTCCGCCAACTTCCGGCGCCGAAGCCAATCTGACCTTTACGATGCCTTCGGGTGAAGTGCCGTTGGCACGGCTGAAGGCGCTGCCGGTGACGCGCTCCGGCGGCGGCACGATCGGCATCGGCGAGATCATGAGTTTCAAAGTGCATTCAAGCCCGAACACGGCACCGGAACCGGCGGAGCGGCGCCTCATTTCCATGCGACGACTGCGCGAATCGGTTTATCGAGACCTGGGCTGGCTGTTCAACACGTCGAATCTCGAAGGCACCGAACCGGAATTGAATTTATATCCGGAGGTTCACCGCTCCGTGCTGAACTTCGGGCTCAGATCCCTGACCGGAGTGGCGGCGACTTCAGTGGATCCGCAACGGGCCGCCCAGAACATCGCCGAGGCAATCCGGGCGTTCGAACCGCGCTTGAGCCACGTCACCGTCATACCCGAATTGTCGGCGAACCGCATGGATATCCGGACCTTGTCCTTCAAGATCGACGCAGAGTTGTGGGGGCGACCCGCTCCGCAGCACTTGATGTTGCGCACGCGGTTGGATGTCGATTCCGGCGATCTCACCGTGACCGAAGCGTCGGGCGGATAAGTCATGGATCCGCGGCTGCTCGGTTACTACAACCAGGAGTTGAAATTCATCCGCGAAATGGGCGCGGAATTTGCCGAAGCGTATCCGCGTATCGCCGCGCGTCTCGGTATCGAAGGGGATGTCGAATGCGCGGACCCCTACGTCGAGCGTCTGCTGGAGGCATTCGCGTTCCTGACGGCCCGCACGCAACTCAAGCTCGATGCGCGGCATCCGGACTTTACGCAGCATCTGCTCGAGCTGATCTACCCGAACTATCTCGCGCCGACGCCCTCTTGCGCCATCGCCGAATTCGTTCCCGACCTCAAGGAAGGGGACTTGAAGACGGGCACACGCGTTGCGCGCGGCACGGCGCTGCGAACCGCGGTCGGCAAAGGCGAACGCACGGCATGCGAATTCAGGACCGCGCACGAAATCACCCTGTGGCCGTTGACGGTTCGCGAGGCGCGCTATATCAGCGGCGCGGGCGCGCTGTCGACACTCGGAATCAGCGGCGAGACGCGCGCGCGAGCGGCCATTCGATTGCGCTTGAAAACCTCGGGCGGCGTCCCGCTCGAATCGTTGCCGATCGAACGGCTGGTTTTCTATATCAAAGCCGGCGGCGATCTGGCGAGCCGCATCTATGAGCAGGTGCTCGCGAACGGGATCGGTGTGGTCGTGCGCGGCGCGGCAACGCCCTCGAATCAACAACTGCGTCCGGGCAGCTGCATTCGCGATGTCGGGTTCAGCGATAGCGAAGCCCTTCTGCCGGCAACGCGGCATGGGTTCCAAGGCTATCGATTGCTGCAGGAATATTTTCTGCTGCCCGAACGGTTTCTGTTCTTTGCGCTCGCCGACCTGGGCACTGCCCTGCGCGCGTGCAAGGGCGATGAGGCGGAGATCTTCATTCTGCTCGATCGCGGCCAGAATGCCCTCGAGAATCAGCTCGACGCCACGCAATTCCGGTTGGGATGCACGCCGATCGTGAATCTGTTTCCGCGCGACATGGACCGGATGCACGTGAATGCGCGAGAGACGGAGCTGCATGTGATTCCGGATCGCAATCGCCCCCAGGATCTCGAGATTTATTCCCTCAACGGGGTAACGGGGGTTGCCGGCGCCGGGGAAGCGACCATTCCGGTGCGGCCCTTTTATGCGGTGGGCCATCAGGTCACCTCGGTCGGCGATGAGATCTATTACACCCTGCAGCGCCGTCCGAGAGTCTATTCCGCCAAGCAAATGCAAACCGGTACCCGCACCAGTTATATCGGCAGCGAGTGTTTCCTGTCGTTAAGCGGCAACCCGGCACTGCGAAGCCGCATCAGCCAATTGGACGCGCAGGCGCTGTGCACCAACCGGGACTTGCCGATCCAGATCGGGCTGGGCGGCGGACGCACCGACTTTTTACTCGAGGGCGGCGTCGCGGCGGAATCCGTGCGCTGCTTGACAACCCTTACTTATCCGCGCGCCTCGCCGGCCTTCGGCGATACCGCGTGGAAATTGATCAGCCACTTGTCGCTGAACTATTTGTCGTTGCTCGACTCGGGTCCCGAGGAAGGCGCAAGCCTGCTGCGCGACATGTTGCTGCTGTACGCGGATCCGGGCAACGCCGCGGTCAACCGTCAAATTGAGGGCGTGCGCACGATCTCCTACGAGGCTGTAGTTCGCCGCCTGCCGATCCCGGGCCCCATCAGCCATGGACGCGGGTTGCGCATTTCCATCGGCGTCGAGGAGACCGCCTTCGAGGGCAGCGGCGCGCTGTTGCTGGCCTCGGTGCTCGAAAGATTTTTCGCGAGTTACATTTCCATCAATTCCTTCACACAAACCCGGGTCGTGTCGCTCACCCGCGGCGAGGTAAAAGAATGGCCGGCACGGCTGGGAACACGCCCGCTGATGTAGTGGACCTGCCCGACGAGGCGCGTCGCTACTCATTGTTCGCCATGTTGCGGCTGCTGGAACAGCTGCACAGCGATCGGCCGCGCCTGGGCGAATCGCGCCGCGCCAAGGACGATGCGCTGCGCTTGCAGCAGATTCCGCATCTGGCCTTCGCGCCCACGGATGTGCACACCTTGAGCGATGACGCGGAAGGACCTGCAATCCTGGAGCAGTTTTCGTTCGGCGTATTCGGCCCCAACGGCAGCTTGCCGCTGCACCTGACGGAACATGCCTTCGAGCGGCGCAATCAATTCAACGATCGCACCTTCAGCGATTTCGTCAATCTATTCCACCACCGTCTGGTCAGTTTGTTTTATCGCGCCTGGGCCAATTCCGATCCGTCCGCGAGCTACGACCGGCCCGACACCGATCGCTTCCGGACCTATTTGGGCGCGCTGATGGGGCTCGGCGCGGGCGCCTCATGGGGCCGCGATGCAGTGGCGGATTACGCCAAGTTCTCGCGGATCGGCCAGTTCGGTCCGCATTCGCGCAGCGCGGCCGGCCTCGAGGGGGCGCTCGGTAGCTACTTCGGCTTCCCCATCACGGTTCGCCAGTTTGTCGGCTCCTGGCTCGACATTCCGGATGCGGATCGCTGCCGTTTGGGCGACTCGCGCGGCGTGGCGACGCTGGGCATCGGCGCGTCGCTGGGGGCTTCTACGTGGCAGTGCCAGAACAAATTCGAAGTCATCGTCGGTCCATTGCGCATCGCGGATTTCCTGAAGTTCTTGCCGGGATCGGAGGCGCTGGAGCAGTTGCGCGATCTGGTGCGCTTATACACCAACGACGAATGGAGCTGTCAGATACGGTTGCTGTTGAAGGTCGGGGATGTGCCGCGCGCGAAACTGGACGGCAAGTCGCGTCTCGGGTGGACAGCGTGGCTCGGTGGGCGACAGGTGACGGCGAGCGATGTGGTGTTGCGCGGCAATCGCTGCGCGCTCAATAACTGAAACAACGGATATTAATCTATGAGTGATATCAGCAGAGTCGCGCTATTCGGCAAGCTCAACAGCTTGGGCTACAAAGCGGTCGAAGGCGCAACCGTGTTTTGCAAGCTGCGCGGAAATCCCTACGTGGAACTGGTGCATTGGTTCCATCAGATTCTGCAGCTGCAGAACTCGGATCTGCATTCGATCGTGCGCGCCTTCAACCTGGACGCCGCCCGGGTGGCGCGCGAGATGACCGATGCACTGGATCGCTTGCCGCGCGGCGCGACTTCCATTTCAGACCTGTCTGCGCATGTCGAGGACGCCGTCGAACGCGCCTGGGTGTGGGCGACGCTGAAATACGGGGACAGCAAAGTTCGCACGGGTCATGTGATGTTGGCGATGCTGAAGACACCCAGCCTGAAGAACGTGCTTCTGCAGATCTCGCGCGAGTTCGACAAGATCGTGCCCGATCGGCTCGCCGATGAGTTCGACAAGATCGTTGCGGCATCGCCGGAAAACGCCCTGCGGGCGAGCGATGGCAGCGAACTCGGTTCTCAAGCCGCACCCGGGGAGTTCAGCGATGCGATGGCCCCCGCGCAGATGGGCAAGCAGGAAGCGCTGAAGAAATTCACGGTGGACCTGACCGAGCAGGCGCGCAGCGGCAAGCTCGATCCTATCGTGGGACGCGATGAGGAGATCCGCCAGATGATCGATATCCTGATGCGCCGCCGCCAGAACAATCCGCTGCTGACGGGCGAAGCGGGCGTCGGCAAGACCGCGGTCGTGGAAGGCTTGGCCCTCAAGATTGCCACGGGCGATGTGCCTCCGCCGCTCAAGGATGTGAGTCTCAAAGCGCTGGATGTGGGTCTGTTGCAGGCCGGCGCCAGCATGAAAGGGGAGTTCGAGCAGCGTCTGCGCAGCGTAATCGAGGAAGTGCAGGCATCGCCCAAGCCCATCATCCTGTTCATCGACGAGGCGCACACGCTGGTTGGCGCCGGCGGCGCCGCCGGCACGGGCGATGCGGCCAATTTGCTCAAGCCGGCACTGGCTCGCGGCACCTTGCGCACCGTCGCGGCGACCACCTGGGCCGAGTACAAGAAGCATATCGAAAAGGACCCGGCGCTCACCCGCCGCTTCCAAGTCGTGCAGGTGGCCGAACCCTCCGAAGAGAAGGCCATTCTGATGATGCGCGGCGTGGCCTCGACGATGGAAAAGCACCATCGGGTGCAACTGCTCGACGAGGCGCTCGAGGCGGCGGTCCGTCTGTCGCACCGCTACATCCCCGCGCGCCAGCTGCCCGACAAGTCGGTGAGTCTGCTCGACACGGCTTGCGCGCGGGTTGCCATCAGCCAGCACGCGGTGCCCCCGGAGGTCGATGATTGCCGCAAGCGCATCGAGGCATTGGAAACCGAATTGCAGATCATCGCGCGCGAGACTGCCGTGGGCGTGGACACCGCCGAGCGGCAACGGCTGGCGAGCGAAAAACTCGAGTCCAATCGCGAGTCCTTGAAGACCCTGGAGAGCCGTTGGCAGGCCGAGAAAGCCTTGGTCGAGAAGATTCTCGGGATCCGCAGCCGGCTGCGGGGCGTGCAAGGCAAAATCGAGGGCACCGCCAGTCCCCTGGAGGCGGCCGCCGATACGATCGCCAAAACCGCGCCGCCGCCGGTCGCGATCGACGCCGGCGCCGTCGGCGCTGCGCTCAGCGACCAGGAGCGCGCCGCTTTGCTGTCCGAGCTGCAAGGTTTGCAGCAAGAACTTCACGCCATGCAAGGCGACCGGCCGTTGATTCTGCCATCGGTCGATCACCAGGCCGTTGCGTCCGTGGTCGAGGGATGGACCGGCATTCCCGTGGGCCGCATGGTCAAGAACGAAGTCGAGTCGATTTTGAAGCTTGCCGACACCCTCGGGCAGCGCATCATCGGTCAACGGCATGCGCTCGATATGATCGCGCGGCGCATTCAAACTTCGCGCGCCAAGCTCGACAATCCCAACAAGCCGATCGGCGTTTTCATGTTGGCGGGCACCTCCGGAGTCGGAAAGACCGAGACGGCGTTGGCGCTGGCGGAAGTCCTGTATGGCGGCGAACAGAATGTCATCACGATCAACATGAGCGAATTCCAGGAGGCGCACACCGTCTCGACCTTGAAGGGCGCGCCTCCCGGTTATGTGGGCTACGGCGAGGGCGGTGTTCTGACCGAGGCGGTGCGGCGGCGGCCTTACAGCGTCGTGCTGCTCGATGAAGTCGAGAAGGCGCACCCCGACGTGCACGAGATTTTCTTCCAGGTGTTCGACAAGGGTTGGATGGAGGACGGCGAGGGCCGCCTGATCAATTTCAAGAACACGCTCATTCTTCTGACCACCAACGCCGGCACGGAGTTGATCGCGAACCTGTGCAAGGATCCCGACCTGATGCCGGAGCCCGAGGGCATTGCCAAGGCGTTGCGCGAGCCGCTGTTGAAGGTGTTCCCGCCCGCGCTGCTAGGCCGGCTGGTGGTCATTCCTTACTATCCCCTCAACGATGAAATGATCGGCGCCATTGCCCGGCTGCAGCTGGGGCGCATTCAGAAGCGTATTCTCGAAAACCACAAGGTGCCATTCACGTATGACGATGCGGTGATCAAACTGATCGCGAGCCGGTGCACCGAAGTGGAGAGCGGCGGGCGCATGATCGATACGATTCTCACCAACACCATCTTGCCCAAGTTGAGCGAGGAATTCCTCAAGCGAATGATGGCCGCGCAACCCGTGGAGCGGGTCCACGTCTCCACGGGCGACGGCGATTTCGTGTATGGCTTTGACTGACAGGAACAAAGGTCGTGGCGAATTTCACGGATACCTACAAGAAAAGTCACATTTGCACTTTATCCCCCGCCAGTGGAAGGAAGCTCCCATGCTTAGACTTACTCCAACGATGCTGAATGCGGCAAGACTCGCAAAGAGGCAGCGCCAACAAATTGATGCTCTGAAGATCAGGTCCGCGCACGAATTAAAATCCATGACTGACGATTTTCGATGGCGCGTCGAAGTTGTTATGCGGCATTTGGAAACCAAGGGTTGGGTGCCCGTTGTGTTTCACGGTCGGCGCACCACCGTTCAGCAGGCTGAAAAAGTGAAGCAAGGCTATAGCCACACGATGGCAAGTTTTCACTTAGCATCGACGGCGATACCACATAGTGCCATCGCCTTCAACTATGTAGTAAAAGGCGAGGCCGCAGATATCGTTGATGCGCGATACCTTTGGAGCGGTTCGGCAAGTCATCTGAATTTTAGTTTTTGGAAGGATCTGGGCGGATATGCCAAGTCGGTCGGATTAGCATGGGGTGGAAACTGGAAGAAACCAGATGTCGCGCACGTGCAGCTGACGCATATTGAGACTTCTCAAGATCCGCGAGTCGTTGTTTAGCGTCAGTTCATCGTCACACGAATCTCCACTGAATAGGCAGGTGACAGCTTGTGGGCTGGGGGCTTCGCAAGGGCGTCCGCTAGCTGCCTTTGAGTTCCTCGCGCACGAGCCGGGCCAGCAGCTGTTCGGCCACATGTTTGACGGAGCCTTCGACGTAGCGTTTGCTGAGAGTGCCAATTTCAGTGGAAACATGGACCATTCCGGCCTCGAGACGATAATGTCCGGTGAACAATTTTCCGTCCACCCTCATCGACACGGAGCCGGACTTCTCGGGCATCATGCCGACACATTAACGCCGACGCGAAAATCGCGCTAGATGCCGCCAGGAATTTCAGGACCCCGCATGCACGGTGACACCCATGGCTGATTCGGTTGCCGATCAAATGCGCAAGGCCATGATCGAGCATCAGCGCGGTGAATTGGACAAGGCCGAGGCCGCCTACCAGGGCATCCTCGCCCACACGCCCGAACATCCGGATGCCTTGCACTACTTGGGTATGCTGCGTTTCCAGCAGGGAGCGGAGCCGGAGGCAGTGGCGCTGTTGCGCCGCTCGCTCGAGATAGCGCCCGGCAATCCGCATGCCTGGAACAATCTGGGCAATATTCTCTTCGCGCGGGGCGAAAGGGATGACGCGCTGCGAGCCTATGAGAACGCGGTTGCGGCCGCGCCCAATCTCACCGCCGGTTGGCACAATATCGGAATATTGCATCGTCGCAGCAAGCGCCTGGACCGCGCGATCGAGTGTTTTCAAAAAGTCCTGTCCGTCGACACGGCCGCTGCGGCGGGCGAGCCCGGCGCGGATTTTCGCAACGCCTTGGAGAGCCTGGTCAATTTACTGCAGCGGACCCGGCGCATGGCTGAACTGGCGCAGACCCTGACGCTTTGGCAAAGTTCGTTCCCCAACGACCCGGTCGCGCAGCACATGGTCGCGGCCGTCACGGGAAAGGACGTACCCCCGCGAGCCTCTGCGGCGTATGTGAAGGAGCTATTCGACCGGTTTGCGGAAAGCTTCGATCACACGCTCAAGATGCTCGATTACCGTGCGCCGCAAATGCTGGCCGAAGCGCTCAGCGCCGAGCCGGAATACCAGCGCGGGCAAGCGCGCGTGTTGGATGCGGGATGCGGTACCGGTTTGTGCGCACCCTTGTTGCGCTCCACCGCAGGTCTCTTGGTGGGTGTCGATCTCTCGCCGGCGATGCAAGAAAAGGCACGAGCGCGCGGCCTATACGACGAACTGTGCGTGATGGATCTTTGCGAGTTCATGCGGGGCCGTCCGGCTTTCTTTGACGTAATCATCGCTTGCGACACCCTGGAGTATTTCGGCGACTTGCACGATTTCTACGCAGCAGCGCACATTTCGCTGAGCCCGGGCGGTTTATTGTTGTTCACGGTCGAGGCGATGCCGCCCGACCGCCCGACCGACGATTACCTGATTCAGCCGCATGGTCGGTACTGTCACCGAGCCGGTTATGTCCGGCAGGCGGCGGCGCAAGCGGGGTTGGTGAACCTGGCCATCACGGAAGGACCGCTGAGGCGGGAATGGGGAGCGGAGGTGCCGGGGTTGGTGGTTGCCGCGCGACGAGGGCGTTAGGGGTATTTCGGAGAGTGGTGTACTATTCGGATCAATGAGAAAGTGGTCAGCAAGCATTGAAACCTCAAGGGTTTTTCCGTTTGCCGGCGATCTTCACCACCTAGGGACAATGGGGTCTGTGCATGGCGCGCGCCAAGGTAGTTGAGTCTGACTACTACCAGTTTCTGAATCTGATGCGTCGAGCGACCAACTCGGGGAACCGTATCGACAAGACAGATGCCCGATGGGCGGAATTCATCAAGACTCATGCGATCAATGAGGTGGCCGCGACGGCCATCGCGCGTCAGAAATTCGAGAATGTCGTTCCGGTGATCGTAGCGGAAGGCAAAGAAACGGACGGACTTTACTTTTATTCAAAAACAGAAGAAGGCTGCCTGCGACTGATCGCAGTCGAATAACCGCCTTTCGGGATTAAACCGCGATGCCCGCCACTCAGGATCAGCGAGCGTTTTCCGTTACCACTCCCTTCGGCGGCGACAAGCTGCTATTTCATCAATTCAGCGGCACCGAGGGCATCAGCCGGCCGTTCGAGTTCTCGCTGTCCCTATTGAGCGAAGACGGCAATCTCGATGCGGACAAGATTCTCGGTCAAGGCATTACGGTCGCCTGCAACGAGCCCGGCGGCGGCAAGCGCTACTTCAGCGGGATCGTCACCGAGTTTTCCCAAAGTGGCTACCTCAGAAATTTTCACGAATATCATGCGCTCGTCAGACCGTGGCTGTGGTTTCTGACCCTGGCGGCGGACTGCCGGATTTTTCAGGGCAAGACGGTCCCGGACATCTTCGAAGAAGTGGCCAAGCAGCACAATTTCTCCGACTACCGCCTGAAGCTGAAAAACAAACCCTATCCGACCTGGGACTATTGCGTACAGTACCGGGAAACGGACTTCAATTTCATCAGCCGCCTTCTCGAGCATGAGGGCATCCACTACTACTTCGAGCACGAGAACGGCAAGCATTTCATGGTGCTCACCGACGATGCTTCGACGCATGCGAGCCGGCCGGGCTATTCGACAGTTCATTACCTGCCCCCGAGCGCCCAGGCATCCTTCACGGACAAGAACGGCTATATGCGCGATTGGGCGGTTTCCCGCCAAGTCCTGAGTTGCACCTACGCGACGACGGACTTCAATTTCGAAAAACCCAAGGTTTCCCTGCTGCGCAATTCGACGATCTCGCGCCAGTACAAGCACGCCGACTTTGAAATATTCGACTATCCGGCGGAGTCGGCAACCCTCGCCGCCGCGGAGAGCGAGAAGATTGCCAAGCGCCGCATCGAAGAGCTTCAATCGAACCAAATGGTCGCCCGCGGTCACGGCGACAGTCTGGGGATTGCGCCCGGCTGCAAATTCGACCTGGCCGGCTATCCGCGCAAAGACCTCAATATCAGCTATCTGGTGCTGAGTTCGCGTTACAACTTCCAAAGCGATGCCTACGACTCCGGCGCATCCGGCGGTGAGCCGGCAATTTCAATAACCGCGGAAGCCATCGATGCGCGCACCCCGTTTCGGCCGGCACGCATCACACCAAAGCCCGTCATGCACGGCGCGCAAACCGCGATGGTGGTGGGCAAGTCCGGCGATGAGATCTACACCGACGAGATGGGCCGCGTAAAGGTGCAGTTCCACTGGGACCGCGCGGGCAAGAGCGATGAGAAGAGTTCCTGCTGGGTGCGGGTCGCGCAGCTGTGGGCCGGCCCGCAGTGGGGCGCCATCCATATCCCGCGCGTGGGCCAGGAAGTGCTCGTGGATTTCCTGGACGGTGATCCTGACCGTCCGATTGTCACGGGCCGCGTGTACAACGGCGACGCCAAGCCACCGTACGCACTGCCGGACAATGCCACGCAATCGGGAATGAAATCGCGCAGCAGCAAGGAAGGGACGGCGGACAACGCCAACGAATTTCGTTTCGAGGACAAGAAGGGATCGGAGGAGATCCTGCTGCATGCCGAGAAAATTCTGACGATCGAGGTCGAGAAGGATGGCACCCTGACGGTCGAAAACGATCAGACCAACACCATCAAGCACGACCTGACGACGAAGGTCACCAATAACGAGAAGCGTGAAGTCAAGGAGAAACGCGACACGACGATCGGCGACAACGACACTACCGATGTCAGTAAAGTCTACAAGCTCACCGCGGGCGACGAGATCACGCTGGTGACCGGACAATCGAAGATCGTCATGAAGAAGGATGGAACAATCCAGATCAGCGGCGACAAGATCACCCTGTCGGGGACCTCCAAGGTCGAGATCAACGGCATGGAAGTCAAAATCGCCGGCAGCACTAAATTGGACATGTCCTCGGATGTGACGGTCCAAGTCAAAGGTACCAAGACGACGGTGCAGGGAACGATGCTTGAATTGAGCGGCGATGCGATGGCCAAGCTCAAGGGCGGCGTCACGATGATCGGGTAAGAATCGTCATGCTCCCCAGCCTCAGTCCCACCTCGAGCATCGCACCCGCGCCATTCATCGACGCCTTGGCCGTGAGCGAAGCCGCGCGCGAACACGCCGAGAAAGCCCGAAATCTGCACGATCTGTTGCGCCTGCTCGCCGAGAAGCGTCTGCACGTCGATGCCGCGAGAATTTTGCTGCGCGCCCTGCCCAAGCGCTATGCGGTGGCTTGGTGCTGTGAATGCTTCAAGGGAGACGGCGAGCGCGAGCCATTGCCGGCCGCAGATCAGCAATGCTTGCAAAGCGCCGAGGCTTGGGTCAGCGAGGGCGACGAACGGACCCGGCAGGCCGCTTTTGCCCTGGCCGAAGCCGGTAATTTCGATACGGCCGGCGCATGGCTTGCCGCGGCGGCGGCCTTTAGCAGCGGCAGTCTCACGCCGCCCGGATATGCCGCTGTCGCTCCCGCAGAGCACCTGACCGCGGACGCCTGTTTTGCAGCCATCTGTTTATTGGCGGCACGAGATCCGAGCGCCTTCGGCACGCGCCTCGGCGTTTGGATCGATCGTGCGCTCACGGTGTTCGCGCGCAGCGAATCCGCGGCGGGCGGCTCAGGGCCGGTGCGTTCATGATGCCGGCGGCTCGCATGGGCGATAACCATATCTGCCCCATGGTCACTCCGGGTGTGCCGCCCATTCCTCACGTCGGTGGTCCGATCTTGCCTCCCGGGGCGCCAACGGTGCTGATCGGCGGTGTGCCCGCGGCGACATTGGGCGATCAATGCATGTGCGTCGGTCCGCCGGACGTAATCATCATGGGCTCGCCCACGGTTCTCATCGGCGGTAAGCCCGCGGCACGCCTGGGCGACTCGACAGCGCATGGTGGCGCCATCATGATTGGTTGCCCGACCGTCATGATCGGTTAAAGCACCAGGCACGGCGGATAGTTATGTTTCTGACGCTCGAAATCACCAGTCCGCAAGCCGCCAAGTTCGGTTCGCAGCGCATGCATACCTTTGGCATCGAGGGCGGGCGGATTGGGCGTGCCGCCGACAACGAGTGGGTGATTCCGGACCAGTACGTGCACAGCATCCACGCGGTCGTCAGATTCATGAGCGGTCTCTTCTTCATCGAGAAACGCGGCCAGAACCGGGTCTCCGTCAATCGTCCGGACGTCGATCTGCCCGTCAACGAGCCCTTTCCCCTGCGCGATGGGGACCGCCTGTACATCGATGAGTACGAACTCACGGTCAGGGTGAGCCGCACCGCGCCGACGGTCGATCGGGTCGCCGCGCCGCCGCCGCCGCAACTGCCGCTCGACCCCATCACAGGCTCGCGCCGGCCCGCAAAGAGCGGATCGATTCTCGACGATTTGGATTCGCAAAATCTGGATCCCCTCGATAACTTTCAATCATTGAGTCCCAAGACACGCGCACCCTCGCCGCAGTCTTCCGTGTTGACACATGGTTCGGTGTTGTCGGACCACTACCGGGCCCCGACCATCAACGATCCGCCGCCGCCCCAAGGCGGAAATTTCATTCCGGATGACTGGGAACGCACCAGCATGACGCGCTTCGGCCAGACGCCCAAAGCCGCGCCCGCTCCGCCCAGCGCGCCGAGCTACAACCCGCCGCCAAGCTACAGCTCGCCGCCAAGCTACAGCCCGCCGCCAAGCTACAGTCCACCGCCGAGCTACCAGGCTCCGCCCTTTGCGCCGGTACCTGCTGCCCCCGCGATGCCGGAGCGGCCGCCGGCGCCGATCGCCGGCAACTTGGCGGGGCTCGCCGAAGCGCTGGGATTGCGCAGCAACGAGTTGTCGGCGGCCGACGTGGAAGTACTGGGCCGCGCGCTTCGCAACAGTTTGAGCGGGCTGATAGAACTGCTGCAGGTCCGCAATGAGATCCGGTCGCGCTTTCGCGTGGCCCTGACGCTCGGCGGCAAAGCGGATCCGAATCCGCTCAAGAACGCGCCCAACGTCGAGGACGCGCTGCATGAATTGTTCCGGCGGCGCCAGCCGGGCGCGTTCGCCGTCGACCAGGCCATCGCCGACGGCATGGAAGAGGCAAAGCTGCACCAGTTGGCGATCCTCGATGCCATGCGCGGTGCCTTCGACGCGCTGATCGCGCGCTTGGATCCGGCTGCGATGGCGGCGCAATCCGAGACCACGGGCAAGCGCAATCCGCTGGCGATCGCGGGACGATCGCGCCATTGGGAGAATTACTTGGAATATTTCGGCGAGCAAATGGGCCACGACCGCGAAGAGGCGTTTCGGCGGCTGTTCGGCGGCGAGTTTGCCGGCGCCTATGAACAGGCGCTGGAGCGGCTGCGCAGAATGGCTCGCAACCGCCGTACACGATAGGGGATTTGTGCAATGAATCGAGTAACGGCCATCGGCGCGGTTGGGGTCCTGATGCTGCTCTGCGCCTGCGCCTCGGGGCCCCCGCCGCCGCCGCCGCCGACCGGCGTGAAGGTGCATCTGCAGGCAAGCGCGGACATCAATCCGGACGGCAGCGGGCGGGCTTCGCCGCTGGTGGTGCGCGTCTACGAACTGCGCCAGGACGTGGCGTTCCGGGACGCGGATTTCTTCGCTCTTTACGACCATGAGAAGCAAACGCTCGCCGCGGACCTGGTGGCGTCGCAGGAATACCAGCTGCGGCCCGGCGAGAGCCGCGATTTTGACTTCAAGGCCGATCCGCAGATGCGGTTCCTGATGGTCGCAGCCGCCTATCGAGACCTGCGCAATTCTCAATGGCGCGCAAGCTTCGAGCTGCCGCACCCGAGCGGCAAGAAGCCCAAGATGCCTCCCTTGATCGTGCTCGACATCAACCTGACGCGGGCGAGCGTCAGCATCACCCCTCATCCGTAACCGGGACACGCATGACGACAAACAGCAAGGTGGTCTGGTCCGAGGGATTGTTTCTCCGGCCGCAACATTTCCAGCAGCAGGAACGCTACTTCGAGCGCTTCGTGGAGGCGCGCAGCTTCGGACTGCGCAGCAACGGCTGGGGATTTCTCGAATTGGAGATCGAGCGCGACTTGTTGGCGATCGGCAAACTGGCGCTGCGCCGCGCGCGCGGCGTATTTCCCGACGGCACGCCTTTCATGATGCCGGAGGATGATCCCCTGCCGATGCCGCTCGAGCCGGGACCCGAGCTGCGCGACGAGGTCATTCACCTGGCCGTGCCGATTCGCCGTTCCGGGGCCATCGAGACCGATCGCGGCGAACGTCCGGATGTACTGGCTCGATACGGAGTCCGCATTGAAAACGCGCGGGACGCGGTGGCGGGTTCCGAGGGCGATGCCGCGATCGAGGTGGCGCCTCTGCGTACGCGCCTCGTGCCGCAGAGTCAGCCCGCCGAAGGCTATGCGCGCATTCCCGTGGCCCACATCAGCGAGCGGCGTTCGGACGGGCAGATTTTGCTCGACGACAAATTCATTCCCACGGCGCTGGTGACCGGCGCCGCGCCGCGAGTCGCGGCGTTCATGGCCGAACTGCAGGGCATGCTGCATCAACGCGGCGAGGCGCTTGCGCAACGCGCGGTGGCGACGGGCCGCGCCGCGTCCGCGGAAATCGCCGACTTCTTGTTGCTACAGGCGGTCAACCGCTACGAACCGCTGATCGCGCACTGGGTGGCCAGCGGCACAGTGCACCCAGAAGATGCCTACGTGATGTTCGCGCAAATCGCCGGCGAGCTGGCCACGCTGACGACCCGCTCGCGCCGCCCCGCGGCCTTGACGCCGTATCGTCACGACAATCTGCGGCTCAGCTTCGAAACGCTCTTCGCGGCCGTACGCGCCGTGTTCAGCAGCACGCTCGACGCCAGCGCCGTCCCGATTCCGATCGAACAGAAGAAATTCGGGGTGAGCGTCGCGGTGGTGGCCGACAAGACGCTGTTCGGCTCGGCGGAGTTCGTGCTCGCCGTACGCGCGGAAATTGCCGCGGAGGATTTGCGGCGCATGTTCCCGATGCAGACCAAAATCGGACCGGTCGAAAAAATCAAAGACCTGGTGAATCTGCAGCTGCCGGGCATTGCGCTGCGCGCCTTGCCGGTCGCACCGCGGCAAATCCCCTATCACACGGGCTTTGCGTATTTTGCGCTCGATCAGGGGGCGGATTTGTGGGGCCAGCTGCGCGGTTCGGGCGGCGTCGCATTCCATGTCTCGGGCAGCTTTCCCGGCTTGTCCATGGAGTTTTGGGCGGTGCGAGGACAATAAATGGCACAGCCACCCGATGATCCGACTGGCGGAGGCGACCGCACGATATTGCGGCCGGGCGGTACCGGCGCGCGCCGGCCCGCCGCACCGGCACCAACACCGGCACCGGCACCCGTGTCCACACCGCCGCCGCTCCCCACCCTCGGCCCGGCACCGGTGCGCGGCGCGGCCCCCGTATTGCCCTCGCGCACCCCGGCGACGGTCAATATCGGGGAGTTCTTGAGTTCCGGGAATAATCCGCTGCTCCAGACCGCGACACCGTTGCTGGTGTTGGCGCAACGCCTGCGCGGCACCGTGGCGGTGCCGGACGTCGGCGGACTGCGCAATCAGGTCATCGAAGAGATCCGCAACTTTGAAAACCGCGCACGCGGCGCCGGCGCGAGCGCCGAGGACGTGCTCGCCGCACGCTACGCACTGTGCTCCGCGCTCGACGAGGCGGTGCTCAATACGCCCTGGGGAGCGCAGAGCGAGTGGGCAGGGCAGACCATGCTCGTGGTGTTTCACCGCGAAGCTTTCGGGGGTGAGAAGTTCTTTTTGATTCTGGAACGGCTCATGGCCGATCCGCCACGCTACATCGACCTGATGGAACTGATGTATGCCTGCATCGTGCTCGGTTTCGAGGGCCGCTATCGGCTGGATGAGCGCGGCGCCGCGCGGCTCGCCGACGTGCAACGCGATCTTTACCAACGGATTCAGATGCAGCGCGGTGCCGCGCCCGCCGATCTGTCGCCGCGTTGGCAGGGGCTGACGGACCGCCGCAATCGCGTCGCGCGCTTCGTGCCCCTCTGGATCGTCGCGCTCGGCGCGCTCGCCATCCTGGTCGTGACCTTCGTGTTTCTTTACGCGCGTCTCGGCAGCCATTCCGAGCCGGTCATGAGTTCACTGTCGCGCATCGGGCTCGAGCCCATGTATGCGAAAAACGCCGCGCCCTCCACGGGCCCGCGGCTGAAGGCCTTGCTGGCGCCGCAGGAACTGGGCGGCGAGCTGCGCGTCGATGAACAGCCCGACCGCACCATTGTCACGCTGCCCGAGGCCGACATGTTTGCCTCGGGAAGCGCCACGGTGAACCCGCGCTACGCGGCCCTGCTCAACGCGATCGGTCAGGCGCTCAATCGCGTGCAGGGCCGGGTCACGGTGGTCGGGCACACCGACAATCAGGCGCTCACTTCGCTGCGCTTTGCCAACAACAACGAATTATCCCGAGCCCGCGCGCTCGCGGTGGTGACGCTGCTCGGCGGCGCCATGAATGGCACCGGCCGCCTCGAGGCGGTGGGCCGCGGTTCGGATGAACCGCGCTATACACCGCCGGATCTGCCGCAAAACCGGGCTCGCAACCGCCGCGTTGAAATCGTCCAACGCGCAGGACTTTAAGAGCATGTTGTCGCTATTCAAGCAAAAGTGGTTCCTGGCGCTAATCGGCGTCGTGCTGCTGTCGCTGATCCTTTGGTTCCTCGGTCCCTACGTGGCCTTCGCCGAACATCGGCCGTTCGAGTCGATCATCGGCCGCCTGATCGGGATATTGGTGCTGGTCATCTGTTGGGCGGTCTGGCTGCAGATTCGTTCCTTGCGCGCGCAGCGCTCGAACAGCCAGTTGGCCACGGCGGTGGCCTCGCAAAGCGGCGCATCGGGCGGGGCTGCGGGCGCCGCGCAACGCGAATCGCTCGACAGCCGGCAACTTCGCGAGCGGTTCACCGAGGCGGTGGAGACCCTGCGCAAGTCGCGCAAAGGCGCGGGCAGCCTTTACGACCTGCCGTGGTACGTGATCATTGGACCGCCCGGGTCCGGCAAAACGACGGCGCTGGTCAATTCCGGATTGCGCTTTCCGCTGTCGCAGAAATTCGGCGCGGGTGCGCTGCGCGGCGTCGGCGGCACGCGCAATTGCGACTGGTGGTTCACCGACCAGGCGGTGTTGCTCGATACCGCCGGGCGTTACACCACGCAGGATTCGGACGCGGGCGCCGATGGCGCCGCGTGGGGCGAGTTCTTGAAGCTGCTGCGCCGCTATCGCGGCCGTCGGCCGATCAACGGCGTGCTCATCGCCATCAGCGCTTCGGATCTGCTGCTGCTCGACGAGCAATCGCGCCGCGCCCATGTCGCAGCGGTACGCCGCAGGCTCGATGAACTCAACCATCACTTGAAGATCCGATTGCCGGTCTATCTGCTCATCACGAAGTGCGATCTGATCGCCGGCTTCGTCGAATTTTTCGACGACCTGGCGCAAGACGGCCGTGCGCAAGTATGGGGTGCGACGTTTCCGATCGAGACGAGCGAACGCGGCGGCGCGCCGAACGCCTTTGCGGGCGAATTCGATGCGCTGGTGACGCGGCTGCAGGAAAAGGTGATTTCCCGGCTGGAGGCGGACCGCGATCCGCGCCGCCGTTCGGCGATCCTCGCATTCCCACAACAATTCGGATCGCTCCGCGCCATGCTCGCGGGATTCATCACGGAGACTTTCGGCGCCACGGGCTACGACACCAACGTGCTGCTGCGCGGCGTGTACTTCACCAGCGGCACGCAGGAATCGACGCCCATCGATCGCATGATGGGTGCGATCGCACGCACATTTGGGCTCGACTCGCAGACGGTCGCCGCGCCGGCCTCGGGCCGTTCCTACTTCATCGAACGCTTGTTGAAGGATGTGGTGGTCGCCGAAGCCGGTCTTGCCGGCGTCAATCGGCGGCTCGAGTTGCGTTTGTTGGGATTGCAGTACGCCGGTTACATTGCCTGCGCTCTCATCGCCGTCCTCGGCGTGCTGGCGCTTGCCGTGAGTTTCTCGGCCAACAAAGACTATCTGCAGCAAGTCGCGGCGCAAATCACCAATTACGAGCAGACGCCGGCGCCGTCCGCCCCGGTGAGCGCCCAGGGCATCGCGGACACGTTGCCGCGGCTCGGCGCCCTGCGCAGCGTCGTCGACACGGCCGAACAGTACCGCGCCGCCAGGCCGCTGAAAATGCGCTGGGGCTTGTATCAGGGCAACGGTATCGGCGATGCGGCGCGCGATGCCTACATTCGCGAGCTCAGCGGCTCGCTTCTGCCGGCGCTGGGCGATCGGTTCCGCGCGGGGCTGCTTGGCACGAGCGCCGAGCCGGATCGGCTGTACGAGTATTTGAAAGCCTACCTGATGCTGTCCGAGCCGAAACACCTCGAGCCGGATCAGATCGGGTTTCTTGCCACCATCGAATGGCGGCGCCTGTTTCCCGCGCAGCCGGATATTCGCGATCAGCTGCAGACCCACTTCACCGCGTTGCTGGACGATCGCGACCGTCTGCGCCCGCTCAGCGCGGATCCGGAACTGGTGCAACGCGTGCGCGATGCGCTGCGGCAGGCCTCGCTGCCCTTGCTGATGTACAGCCGTTTGAAATTAGGTTATGCCGGCGACAAGAAGCGCGCCATTCACCTCGACACCGCCGCGGGTCTCGGCAGCGACAAGGTCTTCGTGCGCAAGAGCGGTGCCCCGTTGAGCGATCCGGTCTCGGCGCTGTACACCAAGGCCGTGTTCGACGAATTTCAACGCGGCGGCAAACTCGCGCTCGTCAAGCAGTTCGCCGATGACCGCTGGGTGCTGGGCGATACGGCGCCGTCGTTGCAGGAAATGTCGCGCCTGACACTCGATGTCACACGACTGTACGAGGCGGATTACATTCGGGCCTGGGACGCGGTTTTGAGCGATGTGCGCGTCCGCCCGACCACCGACAGCCGGGATTTGTCGGAGCTGCTGCGAACCCTGGCCAGTCCCGCCTCGCCGTTGAAGGGCTTCTATGTCGCCGTGGATCGGCAGACCAATTTGCTGCGCAAGGATGACAATCCGCTGACCTCGAAGGCCGACGCGGCGTTGGGAGCGCTGGGTTCGAAGGCTTCGCAGCTCTCGCAGGTGTTCGGCGCGGATGCCGCGTCCAACGATCCGAACGATGTGCCCGGCGCGAAAGTCGCCGCGCATTTCGATTCCTATCACAAACTCGTCGACGGTTCGGCGGGTCCTGCGCCGATCGACCGGCTGCTCGCCTCGTTCGGCCAAGCGCAGCAACAGCTGGAGAAAGTCGTTCAGTCCGGCGGCGGCGGCTCGGTGGGCGACATCGCGAGCGCCGGTCAAGCCGATGTGTTTCGCGGGTTGCAAGCCGAAGCGGCAGTCCTGCCTCCGGAGATCGGCGACCTGGTGGCGCAGATCGGCAAGCGCAGCAGCTCGGTGGTGACGGATCAGGCGAAGTCCGAACTGGCGCGACGCTACCAGGAGCAGGTGGTCCAGGCGTGCAAGGAAGTCGCCGGCAACCGCTATCCGTTCGATCCCTCGAGTGCGGTGGACGCGCCGCTGGCGGATTTCGGCAGGGTATTCGGCTACGGCGGCGTCTACGACGCCTTCTTTCGAGACACCTTGCAATCCCTGGTAGACACGACGCGCACGCCCTGGAATTGGCGGCCTGGCGCCGGCGCGGCCGCCGGCGTGCCGGGAATTCTGCAGCACTTTCAAACGGCGGCGGCGATTCGCGAGGCCTTCTTCAAACCCGGCAGCCAGCAGCCGGAAGTGCGTTTTACCTTGACGGCGGATTCGCTCGATCAAGATGCGTCGCGGTTCCTGCTGGAACTCGACGGGCAACAGTTCGAATACCGGCACGGTCCGGCGCGCGGCACCGTCATGAGCTGGCCCGGCGGGCCCACCGGACAGGCGGCGGTGACCTTCGAGTCCGGTTCCGGCGCCGGCGCGAATTTACCGTTCCAAGGGCCTTGGGCCTGGTTCCGGCTGCTCGAGCGCACGCAGATCCAGCCGCAGTCGGACGTGCGCTACATGCTCAACTTCAGCGCGGGCGGCAAGAACGCGCGGGTGCAACTCGAGGCGGCGAGCATCCGCAATCCTTTCGCACATCCTGAATTGCTGCGTTTTCACTGTAGTTGACGGAGCGCCATGACGGAGACAGTGCAAGTGGGGTTCTTCGGCAAGCTGCCGGCGCTGGGCGATTTCCTGTCGCGCCGACTCGGCCCTGACTTCGTTGAGCCCTGGGACCAGTGGCTGCAGCAGGCCATGCACATGGGGCGCGCGCAGGTGGGTTGGAACGAACTCTATACGCAGGCCGCACCGTGGCGCTTCGCGCTGGAGGCGGGTGTTTGCGGCGGCAGTCCGGTCCTGGGCGTGTTGCTTCCCAGCAATGATCGCGTCGGACGTCAATTCCCGCTTACCGTCGCTTGCGCTCTGCCCACCGGCCTCGGCGCCTTGGAGGTTGCCGCGGGAAGCGAGGCATGGTTTGCCGCCACGGAGGCGTTGCTCGAACGAGCCGTGGGCGCCCGTATGGACTTGGCGGCTTTCGACCTCGCCGTGACGGACTTGGCCGCGACGCTGGCGCAAAGCGGATTGACGGCGCCCGCGGCGGCAGACTTTGCGATGTGCCAGCAATATTTGCTCGCGCACGGCGCCTTCAAATTGCCGCTGCCGGCCGCCGGCATCGGGGCATCCCTGGCGGCGATGTGTGCACGCCAATTGGCGCGCACGGCGCCTCCGCTGGCCTTGTTCTGGTGCGAGGCCACCGCAGCCGAGCCGCAAATGCTGGCAAGCCGCGCCATGCCGGGACCGCAACTGCTGGCCGAATTGTTGCGCTTGCCGGCGCGCGCGCCGGTGGCGTCCGAGCCCTCGCCCATGGTTCCCGCAGATCCGCCGCCGGCCGCCGCGGATCCGCTGCAATGGCATCACGCCGTCATATCGCGGGAATCTCCGCGGCCGGTGCACGCCGTGATCGCGGTCGCGGGCACCTCGACCGAGGAGGTCGATGCGCGTCTTGCGAGCTTGGATGCGCTGCTCACCGGTGAATCCGTGGACGAGAAGTTCAGCGACGAATTGAGCGCCTTGCTGGGCCCCGATGCACAACCGGATCTTGGGCACGCGCCGCTCGAGTTCGCGATCTTCGCACCGGTCGGCGACAGCCATGCATTTTTCTGGTCGAGCGGCGCCACGGTGTTTCGCCTGCGGGGGCGGGATCTCGAACGGCTCGTGCCCGAGGCGCCGCCGGTCGCCGGCGGATCGCTGCTCGATTTGCTGCAGTCCACCGAAGTGCCGGCCGGCGCCGCGCGTGCGCTGCAGGTGATGCGAATTTCGAGCATCGATCCGACCGATAGTTATCTGTTGTGCGCGGACGCCTCGTATCCTTCGCTCTCGTGGGGCCAGCTCGTTTCGGCGCTCGATGAGGGCACACCTCAATATGGGATCGAGCGGCTGATCGAAGCGTTAGGCGAGCGCGCTGCCGCGGCGGGTCCCGCGCTCATCTTGAAGTTCCAGGGACAGGGCGAGGGCGCCGGGGCGCAGGTTGCACACACACTGAAGGTGTCCGATGCCGCGGCCGCTTAAGGGAGTGAACTGACGTGTTACTCGCGCTCAGCGTGATCAGCCATCAAAGCCAGTTGCTGGGTGCCGCCAGCTACAAGGTCTTCGACAGCCGCGGCGGCAGCATCGGCCGCATCGAGGGCAATGACTGGGTGCTTCCGGACCCCGAGAGACTGGTCTCGAGCCGTCATGCCAATATCCGCTTTGCGCAGGGCGTGTACTACCTCGAGGATGTCAGCACCAACGGAACCGGGTTCAATTCGCCGCAATCGGTGGTGCCGCGCGACAGATTGCAGCCCCTCACCGACGGGGATCGCTTGTTCATCGGTGATTTCGAAGTGTTGGTGCAGGTATTAGCCGAGGCCGACTCGCCGCCCCCGGAAATTCCCAATGCATCGCTGTCGGCGACGGCACAGCTTGCGGCATTGCGCCTGCCCTCCGGCGGAGGCGCGTTGGGCGATCTGCTCGCGGAACCGGCGCCGATCATGGCGCCTCCCGCGCCGACGCCCGTCCCCGTTGCGATCCCGGAGCCGATCCTGACACGTGGTCCCGCGCCGGCGCCGGCACCTTCGCACGTACCCCCGCCGGCGCCAGCCCCCATGGTGGCGCGCGCACCGGCGCCGCCTGTACCGGGCACGTTGCCGGAGAATTGGGATGTGACAGGATTTAAAGGAGCGCAGGCGACGCCCAACACGATCCCGATCGCGCCGGCGCCGGTACCGCTGAAAACAACCGCGGCCGCCAGCGCGGACGTCGCAACCTTGCTCAGTTCATTGGGTCTGCAGCCCCAGCAAGTGCCTCCAGAGACGGTGGGGCAGCTGGGACAAATCCTGCGCGTGGTCGTGCACGGCATCATGGAGGTGCTGCAGGCGCGCAAGCAGGTGAAAGACAACTTCCGCATGGCCATGACCATCATCCGGCCCGTGGAAAACAATCCGCTCAAATTTGCGCCGACGCCGGAGGATGCGCTGTACACGCTTTTCGTGAAGCGCAATCCCGGGTACTTGGCTCCCGTCGAAGCGTTCCGCGAGGCATTCGACGATCTGTCGTTTCATCAATTGGCCACCTTGGCCGGCATGCGCGCCGCATTTTTCGCGACCCTGCAGCGATTCGATCCGGAAGCGCTCGAGGCGCAATGGGAGAAGGCGGCGGGCAAGAAGCGCGGCGGCTTCATGGGCTTGGGCAAGGCCGGTTACTGGGACAATTTCCGCCAGCACTACAGTCGTGTCGCACACGACTCGGAAGCCAACTTTCAACAGATCTTCGGTGAGGCCTTTGTGCGTGCGTACGATGACCAGATTCGCAAGCTGCAAAGCGCCCGTTCGCGGGACCTGAAGACCTCATGATCAACGATTCGCCCTTCAAGTGGAGCTCGGCCAGTTCCTCCATCACCGGCAATGTTCGCAAGATCAACGAGGATTCCTGCCTCGACATGCCGGCCGTGGGCCTGTGGGTGGTCGCCGACGGCATGGGCGGACACAATGCCGGCGACGTTGCCAGCCGCATGATTACCGAGTCGCTGGCGATGGTGCGGCCCCAACCACGTCCGAGCAGCGTCATCGACGACGTGGAGAATCGCCTATTGGCAGTGAACAATACGCTGTACCGGCGATCGGTTGACGTCCCGGACGCAGGCTTGAGCGGCAGCACCGTTGCCGTGCTGCTGGTGTTCGACCGCTACACGATAAGCATGTGGGCAGGCGATAGCCGCGTGTACCGCTCGCGCGGCACGGTCCTGGAACAGATCACGACCGATCACAGCGAGATGCAGGAGCATTCCCTCAGCGGCATCGCCAACGGCGGCCTCGCCGGCGGCGCCGTGGAGGCGGCGCAGAACGTGATCACGCGCGCGGTGGGCGGCACCGAGGAACTGCACGTGGATATCGAACTGCGCGAACTGCAGAATGGCGATCACTATTTGATTTGCAGCGACGGCCTGTATAAAGAATTGAACGAAGCGCAGATCGGACAGTATTTGTCGACTTACGAGCCGCGCGCGGCGTGCAAAGCGATGATCGAGCACGCGCAGAAGGGCGAATGCATCGACAATGTCACGGTGGCCACCGTTCAATTCCGGGAGATCCGTTGATCCGCGCGCCTTGGGGCTCGATCCGGCGGTTAGCACTCACACCATGAAGGATTTTCGCGCGGCACTGGAAGATTACCTGGCCGGCCGCCTCGAGGCGCCGGTGGCTCAGGCGCGCATGACTGAAGCTGTCCGCCGCGCGCCGCAACTGGCGCCCGCCATGTTGGCGACTATCGAAGCCTTTACCCGTTCGGGCCGCGTGACACCGGAGATCGCATCCAGTCTGAATGCCATCGTCAAGGCGGCCGCCGCGTCCGCCAGTGCGCGTCCCGCGCCGCCCGCGAGCGCCGTGCCGTCGGGGAACGCCGCGCCGCCCGCCACGCCCGCACAGGCCTCCGACAAGACGCAATTTCGCCCCGCGGGTACGCCGGCCGCGCCGCCCGCCGCGGTGCCGCCTTCGGACAAGACGCAATTTCGGCCCGCGGGTGGGCCGGCCGCCGCGGCACCGCCCTCGGACAAGACGCAATTTCGGCCGGTCTCCGGATCGAAGGCGCCGCCGCCGGCCGAGCCGTCGGCGCCGGCCGACCGTCACGCGCCACCGACGACCGGAACATCCATCTCGCAAATTCCGCGCAGTCCCACCAGCACCCGCGGCGGAACCTCCGCCGGATCCTGGACCGATTTCGGCCAGCCCGGCGGCGTGCCCACGGTGCAGCTCACCATCGGTAGCATGTTGGTCGACCGGTACGTGCTCGACAGCATCGTCGCGGGTGGCGACAAGGGGGGCATGGGCGTCGTCTACAAGGCGCTCGATCTGCGCCAGCAGGAAGCCCAGGAACGCCATCCGTATGTCGCCATCAAGGTATTGAACGAAGATTTCAAGCGCCATCCGGATTCGATCAAGGCGCTGGCTCGTGAAACCACCAAGACGCGCAAGCTATCGCACCCGAACATCATCAGCGTCTACGACTTCAATCGCGACGGCGGCAACGTCTTCATGGCGATGGAATTGCTCGAGGGCAATGCGCTCAACGATGTCATCCGCAACTATCGCGATCGCGGCGGCGTGCCGGTGAACGAGGCGATGCGGATCATTCGCGGCCTGGGGAGCGGGCTGGCGCACGCCCATGCGAACGGCATCGTCCATTCGGATTTCAAGCCGAGCAACTCCTTTCTGACCACGGACAACCGGGTCAAGATTCTCGACTTCGGCATCGCGCGCGCCGCCAAGGTTGGTGCCGGCGCCGCCGGCGGCGACAAAACGCTGTTCGATGCCGGCACCCTCGGCGCGTTGACCATGCCGTATGCCAGCTGCGAGCAGATCGACGGCGCCGATCCCGACACGGCCGACGATGTGTACGCGCTCGCCGTGGTGAGCTATGAATTGCTGACCGGCCGGCACCCTTTCGAGCGCGCCGATCCCGACAGGCAGGGGCAGTTCGAAAAGACCGACGCGGCGAAGGCGCGCCAGCTCAAGATGAAACCGGCCCCCGTGCCCGGCCTCGCCAGGAGCCAGTGGCATACCCTGCAGCGCGCGCTAGCGTTCAGCCGCGCCGAGCGTCCGAAGGGTGCGGAGGAATTTCTGGAGGGGATGGCGCCGAAGAAGAAACCGATCGGTGCAATGATCGGCGGCGGCGCGGCGCTGCTCATTCTGATCGTCATGGCGGCCGTACTGCTGCCCTCGTACATCGAACGCGGCCGGCTGCAGGCCATTAGCGAACGCTTGCAATCGAGCGATGCCGACACGGTGGCCAAGGCCCTCGATTCCGTGCGTGCCTATCCGCCGGAAAAGCGCAACGGCGTGTTGCTCAACGAGGCGGTTCAATCGAAGTTGTTCGCGTATTTCAACCGGCGCGCGCGCGCCGCGTTCGACGTGGCGAGCGGCAAGTTCGATTTCAAGACCGCCGTCGCCGCGCTGAAGGAAGCGCAGGGCTTGAGCAAGGCGTACGAAGATTCGCGCCAGCTCACCGAGTCGATCGATCAGCTCGAGCTCGAACGCAAGACCGAAATACTGCGCCAGGCGGAGCGATTCGAAACCTTGCTCAAGGACGGCACGCTGATTCCGAGCCAGGGTCCCGACAACGCGCAGCGCGCGCTGGCGATCATCGCGCAATTGGATCCGACTCATCCGCTGCTCAACGACAAACGGCTGCCCATTGCCTATACCGCGCAGACGCGAATTGCGCTCGCCGGGGGCAAGGTGGATCTTGCCGATCAATTGCTCACGGCGGGATTGCGCCTCGCGCCGAGCGATCCGAATTTGCTCGATCTTCAGGATCGCATCGGACGCCTGCACTCGGCGGCGCAACTCGCCGCGCAGGTCGGAGACTTGGAGAAGCAGGCCGCGCCGCTCGCCGCGGCAAGCGCGCGCCTCGAGGACTTCCGGGCTCGACGCGATGTGCTGACTCAATTGCGGCGGGTCGCTCCCGGCAGCCCGGCGCTGAGCGCCGCGCTGGAACGGCTGCAAGCCTTGATCAACGCCGAGGTCGCCGCCGCCGCGCAGCAACGCCAGATGGGCGGTGCCCAAGCGCTCGTCGGGGAATTCGCCGATGTGTTGCCGGAAAAATTCGTCGACGCGCAGCGCGCCGCAATCGTCCGCGTGGTCGGCGAGACGCAGGCTCGCGAGAACACCCTGCAACAGCTGCGCACCGCCATCGCCGCGCAGGTTGCCGCCCCCCTCGCGGAGGACGGTTGGGTGGCGCAATTGCAGCGCAGTTTGAAAAATCTCGAAACCTTGGCAGGACCGAACGATCCCGCCTTGCGCGATGCGCGGCAGAAGACGGCGCAGGCTTTTTTCGGCCAGGCGCAGACGTTGCGCACCGCGCAGCGCCTCAGCGAATCCGAGCGCGTCCTCGCCCTGGCGAAACAGTTCGGTCTCGCAGCCGACCAGGCCGCGACGGAAAGCGCGGCACTGGCCCAGGCGCGCGCCGCGCTCGAAACTGAATCGCGCGCGCGCGAGGCGCAGGCACAGATGTCGGCCGCCAAGCAACGGGTTCTCGATCAGGCGCTCGCCGACCATGTCGAAGTGGCCGAGTCGCTGTTCGCCGAACTGCAGAAGAAGTTGCCGGCGGGCGATAATTTCGTGACCACCGAGGCGCCGCACGCACTCGGTAATGCCTATGTTGCGCGCGCGCAGCGCGCCGTCGCGCTGGGACGATTCGACGAGGCGCTACCGTCGGTGAACGGCGCGCTGCGCGTCGCACCGCGCGAGCCCGACGTTCAAGCCGCTGCGCAGCGCGTGCAGGGCGCCGCCGCGCTGGCGCACCAGCTGGCGAGCGACAGCGATCTTGCCCCGCTCAAGCCCGCGCTGGAGAAGCTGCGCGGCACGGATCGCGCTGCGTTCGCGCCCGTTGAGCGCGGCTTGCTGCGCGTCGTGACCGACCGTCTCAGCCAAGTCGGGGCGCGCAATCCCGCCGGCGCCATGCAATTGCGCGCCGGTGCGGTGCAGCTCTTCCCGGGCGCCTCATTGCCGACGTTTCAGATTTCCGCGCCGGCCGCACCCGCGCCCGCGCGCGAGACCGCAACGGCCGCGCGGCCGCCGACGCCTGCTCCGGCTCCCGTCGCGACGACCCGACCCGCGGAAACCGCACCGCCGCCGGTCGAAGCGCCGCCCGCCGCGCCGCCGCCGGTCACCGTCGCCGCCGCGCCGTCTCCCGCCGCGGCGCCGCCTGCGCCCAGCGTCGCGAGCGGCACCGCTCCCGCGGCCGCAACGCTTCGACCCTGCGTCGCAACGCTGGCCGGCCTGGGGCAAAACTCGCGCGCCAGTTGCCGCGATGCCTTGCCGAGCAACGGCCGTGGACCGGAAATGGTCGTGATCGCCGCGGCATCGGGCCTGCCCATATTTGCGATTGGCCGCAATGAAACGAGCGTCGCGGAATACGCCGCCTACTGCGCGGCCAGCGGCTGCACTTCTCCCGCGGGCGCGACTCCCGAGGTTCCGATCACCACTGTGCCGGTGAGCGCGGCGGAAAAATACGCCGCCTGGCTGAGTGCCGCGACGGGCGCGAAATATCGGTTGCCGACCGAAGCTGAATGGCACCTCGCGGCCGGCAACGCCCCCGATACGAAAGCGAATTGTTTGGTGACCGTCAATGGTCAGGCCATTCGCGGCACGGCGCTGCGGCCCGCGGATGTGGGCGACTTGAATGCCCAAGGACTTCGCCATGTGGTCGGCAACGCACAGGAATGGGTTTCCGCGGGCTCCGGTTGGAAGGCGATGGGCGGAGCGATCGGCGATCCGATCGATGTCTGTTCCTCGAGCCTCGCGCGCGCGCACAACGGCGCGCCCGATGGTAAAACGGGATTCAGGCTGGTGCGTGAAATGCGTTAGGCGCGGGGGGATGCGGTGAGCGAATCAGCGATACGGGAATTGCATGAGCTGTCCGCGGCGCACGCCAACGGCACGCTCGCGCCCGCGGCGTACCGGGCGCGGCGCGCGCAAATCATCGATGGCCTGGTCGGCCTCGCGCCGGAAGTCGCGGCGCCAGAGGTGACCCGGCCCCGAGTCCCCGGATCGACCTCGCCCGTGAAGGTCACGGGACCTGTGCCTGTTTCTCCGCCGCGACCCGCCGTGACGATTCCGCCGATTGCGAAAGTGCCCGATTTGCCCGAGCCGCGCCCATCGCGCGGACCGTGGCTCGCCATTGCGATCGTGGCGGTCGTTGCGCTGGCGGCCGGCGCTTGGTGGTACTTGCGCGGCCAGCAGGGGTCCAGGTCCGAAGTCGCAGCGACCCAGGTCGCGGAGCCGGAGCCTTCCGCGGCGTCCGAACCAGTCTCCCCCGATCAAATGGTCACCGATTTCTTGACCCGCGACACCTGGACCGATGCGGCCATCTCGGCGTTCAACACTTCATGGTGGGCCTTGAGCGATGCGCAAGTCGCCCCATTGCTCGAGCAGCCATCCGTCCAGCGACTGCGCGACGCGGTGAGCGCCAAGCTGGCCGACAAGGCTGTTCAGGCGCAGTCGGGCGCGGCGAAACTGGATCCGAGCGCGCCGCTTGTCTTGCTGGCCCGAAATCTCAATGTGGCGGTTCCGGACGAGGCACTCTCGGGATATCCGGGGGCTGCCGCGACCAAGCCACCGGTGAAGGGCCCTGCACCCGCTGCAGCTTCGGCTCCCGCGCCGAAGCCCGTCGTCGCCGACGTGCCGGCGAGGACCAACACGCCGACTGTCCAGACGCCCGTTTCGCATGAGGTGCGAAATCCGTCGCCGCAAACTGCCGCAGTGCAACCGGCATCGGCTGCCGCCGCCGCGCCTGGTGTTTCGAGCGAGCCGGCCTCGCCTGCGGCCACGGCTGCGCAGACCTCCGCCAACGATTCATGCCGCGTCTATTTCACCAATCCCCGGCATCGCCTCTGCCAGGACACACTGGCCGGCGGCGCAGAAGCGCCTCGATTGGCCATCATTCCCGCCGGCAGTTTCACCATGGGCAGCGCCGCGAACCCTGACGAGCAACCGGCGCATATGGTCACGATCGCGCGACCCTTTGCCGTGACCATCAATGAAGTCAGTTTCGCCGACTACGAGCGGTACTGCCGTCAAGCCGGCAAATCCTGCCCAACACAGCCCTGGGCCGGTGAGTCGCGCCCCGTCGTGCAAGTCAGCTGGCAGGATGCCAATGATTACGCCAAATGGCTGTCCCAGGCCGCCGGTCAGCACTATCGAGTGCCCACAGAGGCAGAGTGGGAATACATGGCGCGCGCCGGTTCAAAGGGAGATTTTTGGGCCGATGCACCGCTGGATGCCAGTCAGGCCCGATTCAACACGGATTCCTCGGCGCCTCCCACCACGCCGGCGGAGGACACCATGGAAGTGTCCGCCAACGGTTGGAAGGTGAAGCACGTCGCCGGCAATGTGCGCGAGTGGGTAGCGGATACGTGGTTTGAGAACTACAACGGCGCACCTGCCGATGGCTCGGCGCGCGTCGGATCCGGGCCGCTGCGCGTGGTGCGTGGCGGTTCGTATCGCGACCCGCTGCCGAAATTGCGCTCTGCGGCGCGCGAGAAATTGGATTCAAACACGAAGGATGCACTCACCGGAATTCGATTGGTGCGCGAAATTGCACCGTGATGATGCGGCGCCGGCGATGTGACGTAACGCACTAACAAGCCGACATATTTTTTGCTGCACTGAATTCAGTTATGGCAGCCGCCGAAAGCTTGTATTTGCCATTAAGACCGATTAGCCTCAGTTGATATGGATGTTACGACAGGGATGTTCAGATTTGACGAACGACAAACCAATAAGATCGATAGCGCCAAACGAGTTCCACTCTTGATGTAGCTGCGGCGAGGGCCGCTTCGCTAGTCGTGTTCTCGCGGGCGAGTGAGGGATAACGTGCCCAATTTTGAGGGATACAAATTGAGACGTTCACGTGCTTTGCTCGCCTGTGGCGTGATGGCGGCCGCCCTCTTGCCTGCCTTGGCCCATTCGCAAGTGCCGCCTCAGGCCACTCCGGGCGGCCAGCAGCCATTGCCGCCCGCCGCACCGAACAGTGTGCCGCCCACCACGCCCATGCTCTCCGTGCCGCCGATGCTCGATCGGCCTCTCGGCTTGGAAGAGGGCCCGCGCGTCATCGTGAAGAGCTTCAAGCTGATCGACGCGAAGGAGCATGCGAATTTGGGATTGACCGTGGAGATGCTGAACAAGCAGCTCGGCGCTCAGCTCAAGACCCAGCCGGCGACGGGCTTTACCGTCAACCAGCTGCAACAAATCGCGGCGCAACTCTCCGATACCTACCACAAGCATGGTTTGCTGCTGGCGCAGGTGGTCGTGCCCGCTCAGGAAATTCGCGACGGCACCGTTCAGCTGCGCGTCCTCGAGGGCATCCTGGAAGCGGTCAAGGTTGAAAACAACAAACACACGCGCGCCAGCGCGTTGATTGCGCCGTTCTCGCCCCTGATCGGTTCCGCATTCGAACAATCCGCGACCGATGCCGCCTTGTTGCGGCTGACCGATTACCCCGGTGTGACGGTCTTCGGCGTGGTGACACCGGGAACGGCGGTGGGCACCAGCGACCTGGTGCTGCGCGTGCAGCATGAGCAGGTGATCGAAGCCACGATCGGCCTCGACAATTTCGGCACCAAACTCGCGGGCGAAGATCGCGGCAGCATCAATCTTCGTTGGAACAGCCCCTTGGGATTGGGTGACCGCTTCAGCATCTATGGGCTGCACACCCAAACGAACGGCGACAGCGCGGCTCATACCAATTACGGCGGCGCCGATTATCGAATTCCGGTGTTCGCCGCCCGCGGTTCGGTCGCGGTGGATTATTCGTTGAACGCCTACGATGTCGGCGAGAGTCTGGGTGTGACCGGCCGGGTCAAAGTCGGCTCCATCTCCTATCATCAGGATTTCTTCCGCACGCGCCGCGCCGATTTCTACGGCGATATCAGCTTTGCCGACAAGCGCGCGGATGTGACGACGCCCGTGGGCCTGCCGGGCCAGGAACATGTTCGCGATTATTCGGGCCAGATCGGCTGGCGCTATTCGGACAGTTTGCGCGGCTTCAATGATTTGTCCTTGAGTTATCTGCACGGATCTCAATCCACGCCGAACAATGGCGACACCCAGGTACGCTTGGGTTCCGCCGGTTCCTATAACGTGATCGGATTTCATCTGCAGCGTCAGCAGGGCCTGACCCGCTATCAAAGCCTGATCGCGACGATAGGCGGACAAACCAGCAGCGAGGCACTGCCGACGCTCGAGCAAATCGCGTTGGGTGGCCCCGGCAATGCGCGCGGCTACGGAGTCGCGGATTACGTCGGCGACAAGGGCTACTACGGAACGCTCGAGTACGTCATCGGCGCGCCCGGTTTTGCGCATGTCGCGGGACCTCATGGCAAGACCTGGGGCGAGCTGCTGCAGTTCTCGTTATTTGGCGATTACGCCAGAGGTATAACGAATTCAGTTCCAGCCTCGATCGGTGTGAACGTACCCACCGTCGACATGCGTGACTGGGGCGCGGCGTTGCAATTCAATCTGCCGGATCGCTTTTACGCGCGCGTCAGCTGGGCACGCCAGATTTCGCCGGATCCGTTCGTTCGCCTCACCGATTCAAAGACCAGCCATGTCTATGGCTCACTGGGTTTCACGTTTTAAGGGTTTGCGGGCTTAAGTTCGCTGATTTCTTGGAGTTCGATTATGGATAAATCGTCTTACGCACAGCGGCGCCGTCTCTCCGGAACCGCCACGAGACGCTCCTTCCGTAAGTCGTTTTTCGCGCTGGCACTCGGCGCGAGCTACGGGCTTTTTTGCGCAGGTCAAGCGGGTGCCTTACCGGGCACGCCAACCATTCAAAACACCGGGACACCCGCGAGCAACGCAACCTTTACCAGCACGGCCACCACATTGACAGTGAATCAGCTGGTGCAAAATTTGGGAATCGTCTGGACGCCGAACGCCGCCGGCAACGTACCCACGAAGGCTTTCGATATTTTGACAGGCGAGACCGTTACCTTCATTCAACCCACGACCACTTCGGTTGCCTATAACGCCATCTCCTGCCCGGGTTGCTCAGCCACCCAGATCGCCGGGACACTGCAATCTCAATTGGCGGGCTCTCCCGGAACGGTCGGCGGACGGGTATGGTTGTTCGATCCCAACGGCATCGTCATCGGACAAGGCGCGGTCGTCAACGTGGGTGGTTTCGTCGCATCGACCTTGCAGGGCAACATCACGACGTGGCTCGCGAGTCCCAACACTGCGCTCACGTTGAACGACGGCGGCGGTGCCACGCCGACCAACGGCGCAGTGACCAACGACGGAACCATTACCGCAAACAATGGCGTCAACGGCTACGTGGCATTGATCGGCAACAGCGTCGCGGCGACTCACACGGGCGCGACGGGATCGATCGATGTCGGATTCGGATCGATCAACCTCGCCGCGGGCCGCGTGGCAACCATCACCGCTCTCAACACGGGCGGCTTGAATTTCGCGTTGTCGGCTGCTCCCGGCGATGCAATCAACGTCAATAACGGCACCGCAACTAGCGCCGTCCTCAATGCCGGCGCTCTGACCGGTGCAGCCGTGACGCTTTCCGCCAATGTCGCCAATGCGCTTTTCGCAAGCGCTGTGAATACCAGCGGCGTCATTCGCGCCGTGAATTTGGACAACAGCGGCGGCACAATCAAGCTGATCGGCGCAGGTTCGCCGGTCGTGGCAAGCGGCACGCTGGACGCGTCGGGAGCCACAGGGGCCGATCCTGTGGGCTCGGTGCAAGTCACGGGTGATTCGGTGAGCCTGGGTGCGACCACTGTCCACGGCACACTCGCAGCGACTTCAGTCACGGGCGACATCACCGAGACTGGTGCTGTGACCGCCGACGCCGGGGGTTCGTTCACCTCGGCGGGCAACATCAATTTGTCGACCCAAGCCAACGATCTTAAGAATCCCGCCTTTGTCTTCACCGGTGCGACCGGCAATCTCGGCTATCGAGATATCAACGCCATCGTCATGCCGGCCAAGAATCTGCATGGCGGCAACATCACGCTGATTTCCGACACCGGGACGATTACGCAGACCGGCCCGATCAATGCGGCGGCTGGCAGTTTTACGACATCGGCAAACGGCGGAAATATCACGCTCAATGACCTTGGCAACACTTTTTCAGGGGTCGTTTCGCTCAATACCAAAGTCACTGGGGCAGGCACAGCCAGCATCGAAGCGGCAGCGCTCAATTTTGGCACTTCCATCGTCGATGGCGCGCTGACGGCCACTTCGCTCACGGGCGACATCACTGAGACGGCTGGTGCTGTGACCGCCGGCACCGGGAGTTCGTTTACCTCGGCGGGCAACATCAATTTGTCGACCCAAGCCAACGATCTTAAGAATCCCGCCTTTGTCTTCACCGGTGCGACCGGCAATCTCGGCTATCGAGATATCAACGCCATCGTCATGCCGGCCAAGA
>Ga0210400_10000553_pt1 | contig 41461 bp, 40 predicted proteins | sample IncBWH26MmetaG_FD_155456 | JGI IMG/M metagenome (GOLD analysis project Ga0210400, IMG submission 155456) | Forest soil microbial communities from Barre Woods Harvard Forest LTER site, Petersham, Massachusetts, United States - Inc-BW-H-26-M | ecosystem: Environmental > Terrestrial > Soil >... | reverse complement strand
CGCACTCGACACCAGCAAAGAGATCTCTCAGTATGGGCACACCGCATGGCGGATTGAGGATGGGGTTTTTACTGGCACACCCAACGCGATTGCCCAAACCACAGACGGATATCTTTGGATTGGCACTCAAGCCGGATTGACTCGGTTTGATGGAGTTCGGTTTGTCTCCTGGGCACCCCCTGAGGGACAGGTGTTGCCCGCATCCCGCATCAATTCCCTGCTCGGAGCACGGGACGGAAGCCTTTGGATTGGAACCACGAACGGGTTGGCGCGTTGGCGAGATGGCGAGCTGACCAACTATCGGGACCCGGCTGGAACGATTATGGCGATCCATGAAGACAGCAACGGCACAATCTGGATCGCACGGGCGAACATTTCCGATACGCAGGGGCCCCTTTGTAAGGTCACAAAGACAGGGCTCCGATGCTATGGCAGGGATGATGGCGTTGCGCTTGCTTATGCGGTGACACTGGCCAGCGATCGGCTCGGCAATATCTGGATGGCCGGTGGCCCCAAGATTTCCCGATGGCAAACAAGTTCCTCCGACACCTATATCTCACCGGGATTCGACCCGGCAGAAGTATTTAACGGAGTAGTAGCACTCGCAGGCAGACCCGATGGGGCTCTTTGGGTCGGGTCGGTGCGCACTGGAAAGGGCGGTGGACTCCAGCAACTAGCGCAAGGAAGATGGAAACCGTTTGTCACTCCGGAGTTCGATGGCAGCAGGCTCGCGGTCTCCGCGTTGTTATTCGACCGAGACCACACTTTATGGGTCGGAACCCTAAACCAAGGTATCTACCGCATTCAAGGAGACAAGATAGATCATTTTCGCAGCTCAGATGGCTTATCGGGCGATACAGTGACCCGCCTGTTTGAGGATCGCGAAGGAAATATCTGGATCGCGACCTCCAAAGGAATCGATACCTTCCATGACCTTCGCGTGGTTAGTTTTTCCAGGCGGCAGGGGCTGAGCGGCGATGAGGTCAATTCCGTTCTAGCTTCGCGGGACGGTACGGTGTGGATTGGAAATTATAATTTGGATGTTTTGCGGTCCGGCAAGGTGACTTCCATTCTGCCAGGGAGCGGTTTACCGGGGTTTGCGATGACATCGTTGCTGGAGGACCGAGCGGGTCGGCTTTGGGTTGGTGTCGACCAAGAATTGTGGGTGTATGAGCGGGGAAACTTCAGAAAGATTCATGCGCGTGATGGCAGGGTATTAGGCGCCGTCCTCTCGATGGCAGAGGATGTCGATGGCAGCATCTGGGCCGCGACCGGCCGCACGAACGAAACCATCCGTTGGATCTTTCGCATTCGGGATTTCACCGTGCAGGAAGAGATTTCGTCCTCGCAATTGCCAGCCGTAAACACACTGGCTTCTGATCCCCATGGTGGCGTGTGGTTAGCCCGCACCGACGGCGGCGTCGCCCGAGTCCGAGATGGAAAGATGGAATTCTTCTCGTTCGGTAGCGATCATGATGGCCCAGTCTCGGACCTTCTGGTATCTTCCGACGCTTCGATCCTGGCAGCGACGGGGTCGGGACTCGTCGGATGGCGAAACGGACTTCAGCAAACCCTGACGATGAGGAACGGCCTTCCCTGTAACGTCATCTATAGCCTCATCTTTGACCAGAAAGCTACCCTTTGGCTTTACTCGGGCTGTGGTCTGATAGCAATCCCCAATGCGGAGCTGCAGCGCTGGTGGGAATCGCCCAACGCGGCGGTGAAGTGCCGCCTCTTCGACGTGTTTGACGGCGCCCTCCCCATGTCGGCTGTTTTCCGGCCGAAAGCATCCCAGTCTCCAGACGGACGGTTGTGGTTCGCCAACGCAAACATCCTCCAGATGATCGACCCGCTTCATTTGAATGACAATCCCATAGCTCCGCCTGTCCACATTGAAGCGATGCTTGCCGATCATAAGCATTATGAGCCGCAAAATGGTCTGGTTCTTCCTGCCCTGACGCGTGATCTGCAAATTGACTATACGGCCCTGAGTTTTGTAGCTCCTCAAAAGGCGCGTTTCCGCTACAGGTTAGAGGGGCACGATTCGGAATGGCAAGATCCCGGAACACGGCGTCAAGCGTTCTACTCCAGTCTTCGGCCGGGGAATTACCACTTTCGCGTGATTGGGAGCAACAACGACGGCGTCTGGAACGAGGAAGGCGCAACTCTGGCCTTCAGTGTGGCCGCGGCTTGGTACCAGACCTGGTGGTTTCGGGTGGCCGCTCTGGCCGCTTTTCTGGCATTGCTCTCGGGGGGACATCGACTCCGAATCCAGCAATTGCGGCGTCAGGAAAAAAAGCTTCGAGATGTAATCGAGACGATGCCGACATTTGCCTGGACCGCTCTGCCCGATGGCTCTGTGGACTTCGTCAATCGCAACTGGCAGGAGTACACGGGTTTGTCCAATGAGAGAACGGCCGGCTCGGGTTGGCAAGAAGCCGCTCACCCAGAGGACTTGAAGCGAAATATGGAGAAATGGCGCGCGGCTCTGGCGAGCGGCCAGCCCTTCGAAGATGAGTTGCGCTACAGGAGGGCAGAGGATGGGCGATATCGCTGGTTCTTGTCTCGCGCCGTGCCCCTACGCGATGCGCGAGGCAAGATCCTCAAATGGTACGGTATCTCGACCGATATCGAAGATCGCAAGCGCGCCGAAGAAGAGCGGGAGAAACTGCGGGCAGACCTTGCACATGTGAACCGAATCAGCATATTGGGAGAGCTGGCCGCGTCCGTGTCCCACGAGCTGAAACAGCCGATCGCCGCGGCCATGACAAACGCGAAGACCTGCATGCGATGGCTTAAGCGCGACCAGCCCGATGTGGATGAGGCGCTCGAAGCCACAAGCAGAATTATGAAAGACGGGAGTCGTGCGACCGAGATCATCGACCGCCTGCGGTCGTTGTACAAGAGATCTCGTCCACAAAATGAGTTGGTCGATGCAAACGAGATCATCCGCGAGCTGCTCGTGCTGCTGCGGGGCGAGGCGAACCGGTATTCGATCTCGATGCGTACGGAACTCGCGCCTGATCTTCCCAAAATCACCGCAGACCGAGTGCAGCTCCAGCAGGTGCTGATGAACCTAATGCTCAACGCCATCGAGGCCATGAAGGACACTGCCGGTGAACTTACGACCAAGACGGAGCTGGGCGAGCGTGGTCAACTGCTGATCTCGGTCAGCGACACTGGCGTGGGCCTCCCGGCTGAAGAGACGGAGCAGATCTTTAATGCATTCTTTACCACCAAGCCCGAAGGCAGCGGAATGGGATTATCAATCAGCCGCTCCATCGTTGAATCGCATGGTGGCCGCTTGTGGGCCGCGGCCAACCCTGGACGGGGCGCAACGTTTCGTTTCACTCTGCCGAGCGAGCGCACGCACTCAAGCTTAACTGCATGACCATTCCCCTTATCCTCCCTCACGGGAGAGCCGCGATCAACGCGTTTTCACACATTTGCCGTTGGTTGCGGGGTGGGCATAGGCCAGCGAACGATCGCAGAGCGTGGGAAACGCCATTCCGACGGTAGCTCGTTATCCGGAACGATGAGGGCGGGGGCGAGTGCTGGATGCAGTAGGGACGCCGATTGCGGTACAGCAAAAAATGATGCGGCACACGGACATCCGCACCACGATGAATATTTACGGTGACGTTGTAACCGATGAGATGGCTACCGCGGGCGGCAGGGTCGCTCGTCTTGCTTTCCCGGTGAATGGAGCGCACGCAGAGCGCAGCGAGGGGTAAGCCGTTGAAAGAATGGCTCCTCAGGTAGGACTCGAACCTACAACCCTCCGGTTAACAGCCGGATGCTCTGCCATTGAGCTACTGAGGAGTGGGAGCACGCTTACATGCGCGCTTGAATTGTCAAGAAAATCATATCAGAGGCTGCGGCTGATGGGAAACTCGCCCGTCAGCGCTTTGGGTCGCCGCGGTTGGGGTGACGGCGTCTCCGCCAAGCTGCGGTTCTGCTAACCTAATTCTCAGCGTTTCGTCCACCACAGGAGTGAGGTGTTTATGCTGGGAGGTTCGCGTTTGCTGACTGCTTTCATGATTCTTCTCGTCGGTGTGGCTGCCCTCGTCTATGCAGAGGATTCCCGGGCTGGGGATTCCACCGCTCCTTCCGCTACCCCCGCTACCCCCGGTCCTCCGAAAGCCAAGATTGCGCCGGTTGAGGACACTGTTCAGGGGCACAAAATCATCGATCGCTACCGTTACCTGGAGAACCCGAACGATCCCGACACCAAGCTCTACGTCGAGCAGGAACTCGGTTACACCCGCGCCCTCCTTGACCCGCTTCCGGGACGTGACAAGATCAATGCGCGTCTTTCGCAATTGCTTGAGATTGGCACCGTCGGAGCTCCGCAAATGGGTGGCAAGTATTACTTCCATACCCGCCGCGAGGGCAACCAGAACCAGCCCATCCTGTATGTGCGCGAAGGCGTGAACGGCGGACTAAACGACGAAGATCGCGTCCTGGTTGACGTGAATAAAATGTCCACTGACGGCACGGTTGCGCTCGATTGGTGGTTCGCGGCCGAAGATGGTAAGTACGTGGCCTATGGAACGTCCTCCAGCGGATCGGAAGAGAGCACCCTCCATGTCATCGAGAGCGCGACCGGCAAAGTGTTGCCGGATACCATCGACCGCACCCGTTTCGCCAGCCTGGCCTGGTTGAAGGACAGTTCCGCTTTCTACTACACCCGCCATCCCAAAAAAGGCGAGGTCCCGGACGGAGAAGAGGTCTACCACGTCAAGGTTTTCTATCACCAGATTGGAAGCGATCCGGCCAAGGATCTACTCATCTTCGACGAACGACCCAATCCGCAGGATATTCCCAACGTCACTCTCTCTGAAGACGACCGCTGGCTGCTGATTAATGTGGAGCACGGCTGGACCAGGACGGAGATGTATCTACAGGATCTCCGGTCGAAGAACCCTCCGCTGGAAATCACCACCGGCAAAGATTTCCTTTATGGAGCGGAGTTCTTTCAGGGCAAACTCTTCATCACCACCAACGAAGATGCTCCGCACTATCGTGTCTTCGTCGCCGACGCGAGCAATGCGAAACGCGAAAACTGGAAGGAACTCATTCCGCCTTCGGACGCCGTGCTGCAAGACGCGAGCATAACTGGCGGCAAGGTGCTGGCGCAGTACGAACACAATGCGACCTCCGAGCTGAAGCTGTTCGGGCTTGACGGCAAGAAGCTCGCCGACATTCCGCTGCCCGCCATTGGAGATGTTTTCAGCGCCTCCGGCCGGTATGACCGCAACGAAATCTTTTTCGGATTCCAGTCCTTCACCGTCCCGCCCTCAATCTACCGCGTCGATTTAAGCGACGTGAAAAGCGCCCTCTGGGCCAAGGTCGACGCCCCTTCTATCGATCCTTCCGCCTACGACGTGCAGCAGGTTTGGTACACCTCGAAAGACGGCACGAAAGTTCCAATGTTTGTCGTCCACAAAAAAGGAATCGAGAAAAACGGCAAGAACCCCACTCTGCTGACCGGCTACGGCGGTTTTAATATTTCGCTGAAGCCAACTTTCAACCGCAGCATGTATCTCTGGATGGAGCACGGCGGTATTTATGCGGTCGCCAATCTGCGCGGCGGCTCCGAGTTCGGCGAAGACTGGCATCGGGCCGGCATGCTCGAGAAGAAACAGAACGTGTTTGATGATTTCATCGCCGCGGGCGAGTATCTCATCGCGCAGAAATACACCGACAAAGATCATCTCGCCATTCAAGGCGGGTCCAACGGCGGCCTGCTCATGGGCGCGATGATCACCCAACGCCCCGACCTGTTTCGCGCTGTTGTATGCGCCGTCCCGCTGCTCGACATGTTGCGCTATCAGAACTTCCAGATCGCAAAGCTTTGGATTCCGGAGTACGGCTCCGCCGAAGATGCCAAGCAATTCGAGTGGCTCTACGCTTATTCGCCATATCATCACGTGAAGCGGGGTCAGGAGTATCCTGCCATCCTCTTTATGACGGGAGACACCGATACGCGCGTCGATCCCATGCACGCGAAGAAAATGGCCGCGCTCATGCAAGCCGAAGCCAAGAATGGAGCTAGCCAGCAGAAGCCGATTCTTCTGCGCATCGAAACCAAAGCCGGGCACGGACAGGGCAAGCCGGTCACCAAGCAGATCGAAGAGAGCACCGACATGTACTCATTCCTGTTCTGGCAGTTGGGAGTAGAGCCGTGACAATGGAGAGATGGGCGCCCCGCCCGTCCAGAGTGGAGCCGTCCAGTTCCCCTGTGCTCCGCCGTGCTCCGTGTGGTTAAATGATCTCGGTGACCACTGAGCAAAAGATCCGCGTTCTCGTCGCGAAGCCCGGTCTCGACGGCCACGACCGCGGCGCTAAGGTCATCGCCCGCGCTCTACGCGATGCCGGCATGGAGGTCATCTATACTGGCCTGCGCCAGACGCCGGAAATGATTGTCAGCGCCTCGCTCCAGGAAGACGTGCAGGTCATCGGACTCTCGATTCTCTCGGGCGCGCACAATGCAATCGTTCCGCGCGTAATGGACCTGCTGAAGCAAAACAAAATGGATGACGTGTTGGTCCTGGTCGGCGGTATCATCCCCGATCAGGATGTCGAAGGTCTCAAGAAAATCGGCGTGGCCGGCATCTTCCAACCCGGCACGCCCATGGACGACATCGTTAAATTCATCCGGGAGCACGTGAAGCCGCACAGCGTGCCAGCCGTCTAGCCCGCGATTCAAGCCGCCTAGCTCAAAACAACTTTGTCATCCTGAGCGAAGGACCTGCTTTCTTCGCGCGCTTCACAAGAACCTCCGCCAGGCAATGAATTAGCCGACTACAACACCAACGACCAGTTCAGAAACGCCAGCATCCAGATCAGGTTGAACGCAAACAGCGTCCCGCACAGAAATGCGAAGCGTGTCCGCTTCATCTTCTCCGCCCATTCTCCCATCGTCAGATAAGCCGGATATACCGGCAGCAGATACCGCGGAGCGCCCAGCAGCGGCGGCCAACACAGCCGCAAGAGAAGATGCACGATCACCGCCGCCGAAAAACACCTGTCTTCTATTCGCATCCGCCGCCGCGTCCCCACTCCCGCAACGAAGAAAAAAATCAGCGCAACCAGACTGATCATCACCAGTAGGTCGAAGCGTTCAGCCAGCGAACGAATCGCCCGCCATAGCGTCGTCCACGGACTCGCCACTTCTGTATTCCAATAGATCCGATAAGCCGCTTCCACACTCAGGCGCCCCGTCTGATGTAACCAGAACCAATAACCCAGCGTTCCGAGCGGAGCGATCGCGACCGGCCATCGCGCTCGGCGCGGCGCCCCCCATGCCATGATCGCCAAGGGCACGATCACCAACGTTCCCGCCGACCGCGTCAACCCGGCAGCAAAAGCGCAGGCCGCCGCCGCTGCCCAACGGTCATCCCGCGCCCAAACAATGCACCAGACAATCAATGCCACCGCCAAAGCCTCGGTGTATCCAGCGAAAAAGAAAAAACTCGCCGGCCATACTGCTGCGAGGATTACCGTCCGCAGCGGCCGAGTGCCTGGAAATTCATTTCGCATTTCGCTTCGCACTTCATTCCGCACTCCGTTGCGCCCTTCATTCCGCCCTAGGCGCAACAGTCCCAAGAAATAGAAAAACGCGGCCACCGTCGAAATCAGCAAAGCCGCAGTCATCGGCCCAGCCACTCCGCTCAGGCCCCGAATCAGCCATGGATAAAGAGGATAGAAAACAACTCCCGCCGGCAAATCATATCCACGCTCGGCAATCCGCAAATACCAAAGGGTGTCGAAACGCTCCCAAATTCCGAGCAGCGCATAGTGCCAGCCACCGGGCGCAGGCAGGTTCTCGATAAGCACGTTGCTTTGAATCAAACGCGCATCCGGATGCAGTATTACCGCCGCAACCGCCGCCACGCCGGTATAAACCACGCGCAGTGCCGCCGTGATCGCTAAAGCGATTTCCCAATCCGCTCGCGTCTTCGGTTTGCGCCACACGGTTGATCACCCCCCAACAACTCCGCAGCTGAGTCTACCAGCCAAATCCCTCCGCTCCGCCCGGTGCCGCGCTGATATAGTAAGTAGTTTCGTAAGTACTCTCGCAAGTCTCGCGAGTAGTCTCGCAAAGTAGTTTTGAAATCTGCCCTCATGCCCGAACGTACCGATTCCACGGCTCTTTCCGTCAACAACATCCTTCCCAGCAAAATTGACCCCAGCTCTCTCCGCTTCGAATCGAACATGCGCGCGCTCGCCGACCTCGTGGCTCAGGTCCGCAACGAGGAGGAAAAGATTCGCGAAGGCGGAGGGGCCAGAGCCGTCGAAAGCCAGCACGCCAAATCGCGTCTCACCGCCCGCGAGCGCATCGACCTTCTCGCCGACCCCGGCTCGTTCTTCGAACTTGGGCTCTATGCCGCGCACAAAATGTACGAAGACTGGGGTGGCGCTCCCGCCGCCGGCGTCGTCACCGGACTCGCGCGCATCGAAAGCCGCATGGTCATGCTCATCGTGAACGACGCCACAGTGAAAGCCGGCGCCTTTTTCCCGATGACCGCGAAGAAGGTTATTCGCGCACAAAACATCGCCATCGAAAATCGCATTCCGACTATCTACCTCGTCGACTCCGCCGGAGTCTTTCTGCCGCTGCAAGAAGACGTCTTCCCCGACACCGACGATTTCGGCCGCGTGTTTCGCAACAATGCGGTCATGTCGGCCACGGGCATCCCGCAGATCGCCGCTATCATGGGCATGTGCGTAGCTGGAGGCGGATATCTTCCGGTGATGTGCGACCACGTCCTCATGACCGACGGCAGCGGTCTGTTCCTCGCCGGACCCGCGCTAGTGCAGGCCGCCATCGGGCAGAAAGTTTCCGCCGAAGAATTGGGCGGCGCCGCGATGCACTCCGCCATCAGCGGCACGGTCGACTTTCGCGAGCCCAATGACAAAGCCTGTCTCGCACGCATTCGTTCGATCATAGAGAAATGGGGATACCGGCGGCAGTCCCTCTGGGACCGCAAAAAGCCCGTGGACCCGGCGATGCCGGCCGAAGAAATCTACGGCGCTTACGATGCGTCGTCCGCGCGCCCGTACGATATGAAAGAAATTCTCGCGCGCATCGTGGACGAAAGCCGCTTCGACGAGTACAAACCCGAGTACGGCGCGACGCTAATCTGCGGCTACGCTCGCATTGGAGGCTTCGCCGTAGGCATCGTCGCCAACCAGAAACTCCACGCGCACCAGACTGACCATGAAGGCCACAAGCGGGTGGAGTTCGGCGGCGTCATCTATACCGAGTCCGCCGAAAAGGCCGCACGCTTCATCATGGACTGCAACCAGAGCCTGATCCCGCTCGTCTTTTTCCACGACGTCAACGGCTTCATGGTGGGACGCGACGCCGAGTGGAGCGGGATCATCAAGGCGGGAGCAAAAATGGTGAATGCGGTGTCGAACTCCGTGGTGCCCAAAATTGTCGTGATCGTCGGCGGCTCTTTCGGGGCCGGGCACTACGCGATGTGCGGCAAGGCCTTCGATCCACGCTTCGTCTTTGCCTGGCCCACCGCGAAATACGCGGTTATGAGCGGAGATGCCGCCGCCGGCACACTGGTGGAAATCAAAGTGAAGCAACTGGAACGCAGCGGCAAGAAGTTGAGCGAAGAAGAAAGAAAGGAACTCTTCGATTCGACGAAGCAAGCGTATGAAGAGCAAACCGACCCTCGCTACGGCGCCGCTCGTCTCTGGATCGACAAGATCATCGATCCCATGGAGACGCGCGACGCCATCACGCAGGCGCTGGAAGCGGCATCGCTGAATCCTGAGGTGGCGGAGTTTAAGGTGGGGGTGCTGCAAACTTAGTTTTGTGTGATCGGGTCATCGGGTATCTGACAAACTCCAAATGTCCCGAATGCTACTAACCGCATGAACGAAACCGTAAAACTGATCGAATGTCCCCGCGATGCCTGGCAAGGCCTCAAGGGACAGATTCCTGCTGAGCTCAAGACGAACTACCTACAGGCCCTGATCTCCGCTGGCTTCAAGAACATTGATGCGGTCAGCTTCGTCTCTCCGAACGCTGTCCCTCAGATGGCCGACTCCGAAGAAGTTTTGAAAGAACTCGATCCGCCCGATGACGTAGAGATCATCGGCATCGTGGTCAATGAAAAAGGCGCGCAGCGGGCGATCGCGACCGAGGCGGTGCGCACGTTGGGTTTCCCGTACTCGATCTCGCCAACATTTCTGGAGAACAATCAACGGCAGACGCTGGAAGACGCCATTGAGGAACTCGAAAAGATCGAGAAGAAGGCCGACGAAGCTGGGCTCGAGACCGTCGTCTACATCTCGATGGCGTTTGGGAATCCTTACGGCGACCCTTGGAGCATCGATGAGGTCGTCGAAGCCGTCGGCCTGCTTGAGCTGCAGGAGATTCGCATGATCTCACTAGCCGATACTGTGGGTCTAGCGTCGCCGGAAGAGATTCGAGAAGTGGTTTCCGCGGTGATGGCGAAGTATGAGTATCTCGAAATCGGAGTCCACCTGCACAGCCGCCCAGACCAGGCCGCCGCCAAAATCATCGCGGCGTATGAGGCCGGATGTCGCCGCTTCGATTCCGCCATCGGCGGGCTTGGCGGATGCCCCTTCGCCCAGGATGAGTTAGTTGGGAATATTCCGACGGAAACGGTGATCGAAACTTTGCGCGGTTGCGGTGCGCAATTGCCGGCGCTGAAGCCGTTGGACACACTGTTGAGAGCGACGGCCGAGATTGGCGCGAGGTACAAGACTTCTCTCATGCAATAACGCCGGTACCCCAACAAATTTGTCATCCTGAGCGAAGCGAAGGACCTGCTTTCGACCATACCATCACCGCCTTCGGTCGCGAAGCATTCTCCGCCGTTCCGCCGAAAAATCGCACGAATCCATTGTGATCGGCCGCACAGCGAACCTCCCCTCAAATTTGTCATCCTGAGCGAAGCGAAGGACCTGCTGTCCCTATGCGGAATTTCTACGTCTACATTCTCTCCAGCAAATCGCGAGTGCTCTACACGGGTATCACCGACGACATTTATCGCCGCACCTGGGAACACAAGAACGATGTCAATCCCGGATTCACTCGCGATTACAAAGTTCACCGTCTCGTTTACTATGAAACGTTCAAGTATGTGAACAATGCCATCGTCCGCGAAAAAACGATCAAGGGATGGCTGCGGCGAAGGAAAATTGCGCTGATCGAAGCAGAGAATCCGACGTGGGAAGATCTGAGCGCGTCATGGTTCGACGGAAAGCAGGTCCTTCGCTTCGCTCAGGATGACAAAGCTTTTATTCAGGACGAGCACTTAAAGACTAATGCCCGAACGCGCATTCCAGGCTTACGAATGAATTACAAAACGCTCCGACTCGCCTTCGACTCCGGTATCGCCACCATCACCCTCAACCGTCCCGATAAGCGCAACGCCATCAGTTACGAACTGATTGACGATCTGATCCGGGCCCTGGAGGAAGTCAGAAATTCTTCCATCCTGATCTTGACCGGGGCAGGGAAGGCATTCTGCTCCGGCATGGACCTCGACAACCTGAAAGCCCTGATCGGCCGTACACCCGAGCAAAATCTCGAAGACTCGCGAACCATGGTCAGTCTGTTCCGTTCGCTTTATGAATTTCCTAAGCCGACAATTGCCGCGGTAAACGGCGCGGCTATCGCGGGCGGCACCGGACTGGCCCTGCTCTGCGACTTCACGCTCGCCGTGCCAGATGCTAAGTTTGGCTACACCGAGGTCCGCATCGGATTTGTGCCCGCCATCGTCTCGACTTTTCTCCTGCGCCAGGTCGGCGAGAAAATCGCCCGCGACCTCCTGCTTACAGGCCGCATCTTCGACGCGCCGGAAGCCCTGAGGATGGGCCTGATCAACGAAATCGTTCCTCCGGAGAAGTTGCTTGACCGCGCCCGCGAACTCGCCGCGCAGTTGGCGGAGAACAGTCCGCTCTCACTTTCCAATACCAAGCGCCTGCTAACCGATCACGCACGCGCGGACCTCGATGCCCAAATCGAGGCTGCCATCCGCGAAAACGCTGCCATCCGCGAGAGCGACGATTTCCGCGAAGGGGTCGAGGCATTCCTCGAAAAGCGCAAACCAAAATGGACCGGTCGATGAATCGGCGCGATATATCAATGTCTATCAATTTAAAAGATACGGCGACAGTAAATGAGACTCGTATTCGCGTCCGCTATGCCGAAACCGATCAGATGGGGGTCGTCTATCACGCCAATCATTTCATCTGGTTTGAAGTGGGACGCGTGGAACTCCTCCGCCAATTCGGCTTCAACTATAAAGATATGGAGCGGGAAGACGACTGCTTCATCGCCGTGGTCGATGCCCGCTGCCGCTACAAGGCTCCCGTACACTATGATGACGAGGTTATTGTGCGGACGTATCTGAAACATGTGCGGGAGAAAGTGATCCGATTCGGATACGAGTTACGCAGCGCGGAGACTGGCGAGTTGCTGGCCGAAGGCGAGACCACGCATATCGTCGCTGATTCAGGAATGAAACCCCGCGTGCTGCCGGAGAAATACATGAAAGTGTTTCGCGCCGCGGTGGGCAGCCCCTGAAGGGGCATCTGATTCTGGAACTTTGCGGCATCGCTAAAGCGATGCCCTGATACGAAACCTAAAACGACGCCGTGATACGAAACGCGAGTATCCTCGAGCCATGATTGTGACCAAACGTGAACCGAACTGCCGACGGCGAACGACCGACAACTGAGAACTGAGAACCGGGAACTGAGAACTGTCTTGCAAGCCCTGCACATAAACGGAAACGATCTCACGCTCGAAGCTGTGCGCGAAGTCGCATACATCGACGTTCGCCGGCCCGTTCTCCTCGATCCCGATGCACGCGAGGCCGTTAACCGCGCCCGCGCCGTCGTCGACGCGCTCGTGGCCAATAATAAAATTTCTTACGCGATCACGACTGGCGTCGGCAAGCTAAGCGATGTGCACATCGTCGGCGAGCAGGTTCGCGAGCTGCAAGTCAACCTTGTGCGCTCGCACTCCGTCGGCGTGGGCGAACCGCTTTCGATCCCTGACACGCGCGCCATGATGCTCCTGCGCGCCAACTCGCTGGCGAAAGGCAACTCGGGCGTGCGCGGCATCACCATCGACACGATCTGCGAGATGCTCAATCGCGGTGTGACGCCGATGGTCCCATCGCAGGGAAGCGTGGGAGCAAGCGGCGATCTTGCTCCGCTGGCGCACCTGGCGCTGGCATTGATCGGTGAAGGCGAATGCTTTGACGAAAAGGGCGCGCGCGTCGCCAGCGTCGAAGCGTTGAAGCGCGCACAAATCAAACCGTTGGTGCTCGAAGCGAAAGAAGCGGTGTCGCTCATCAACGGCACACAAGCCATGCTGGCCATCGGCGTTCTGATGCTGCTTGCTGCGGAGACGCTGGTCGACACCGCCGACGTCATCGGCGCGATGGCGTGCGATGCCCTCAAGGGTACTAATGTCGCCTTCGACGAGCGCATCCAAAAGGCTCGCCCCCATACCGGACAAATCAGGACCGCGGCGAACCTGCGCCGTTTGCTCGAACAGAGCGAAATCCGCGACTCGCATCGCGACTGCGGCCGCGTGCAGGATGCCTATTCGCTGCGTTGCATCCCGCAGGTGCATGGCGCAGTACGCGACACGCTCGCTCATTGCCGGGCGGTGTTTGAGACCGAAACGAACTCGGCTGTCGATAACCCGCTGGTATTCGTAAAGAATCCGAAAGCGATGGACGGCGAGGGTGATGTGCTCTCCGGCGGAAACTTTCACGGCGAGCCTCTCGCCTTCGCGCTCGACTTTCTTGCGATTGCTTTGAGTGCGCTGGCCGGCATCAGCGAGCGGCGGCTGGAGCGCATGGTGAACCCCGCGCTCAGTGAAGGCCTGCCGCCGTTTCTTGCGCCGGGGGCCGGAATGAACTCGGGCTTCATGATGCCGCAAGTGACCGCCGCCGCGCTGGTGAGTGAAAACAAAGTACTGTCGCATCCTGCGTCGGTTGATTCAATTACGACGTCGGGGAACAAAGAAGACTTCGTATCCATGGGCATGACCGCGGCGAACAAGCTGAAGAAGGTGGTTGAGAACACGCGCAACACGCTAGCCATTGAGGCCATGGCGGCGGCGCAGGCGATTGACTTCCTGGCGCCGCTCAAGACTTCGAAGCCGTTGCAGCAGGCGCACGCTGCGATCCGTTCAGTCTGTGCGACGATGGAGAAGGACCGCGTGATGTATCAGGATTTCGCGCGCATCGCGGCGTTGATCGCCAGCGGGAAGGTGGCCGAGGTCGTGCGGTAAGAGCGCTTGAGGCAATGGCGTCGTTTTCTGCGGTACGCATTTAACCGGGCTGGCGTCCGCTCATAGTACGCAAGTGTTGCTTACGCGGACTTGGCGGCCGACCCATCCAACCCCAACTCCCCCGCGATCCCCTTCATGGCTTCGATGCAGAAGGCGATGTGCTCTTCGAGATCCAAACCGAGGTCGGCTGCGCCTTCGATGATGTCTTCGCGGTGGACGCTGCGAGCGAAGGCTTTGTCCTTCATTTTTTTCCGGACGGATGGGGCTTCGACTTCGGCGAGCGATTTTCCCGGCTTGACGAGGGCGCAAGCGGTGATGAATCCGGCAAGTTCATCGCAAGCGAAGAGGGTTTTTTCCATAGGTGAGAGGCGCGCGACGCCGGAGTACCGGGCGTGCGACATAATGGCGCGGCGCATTTCTTCGGAGTAGCCACGTTCTCTAAGAATCTCTGAGCCTTTAGAGGGATGGTCCTCGGCGCTCGGATATTTCTCGTAATCGAAGTCGTGGAGAAGGCCGACCGTACCCCACAATTCTTCGTCGGCCCCAGCTTTGCGGGCGTAAGCGCGCATGCAAGCCTCGACGGCGAGCGCATGTTTGCGGAGACTTTCTGATTGGGTGAACTCAGTTAGTAAACACCATGCGGTGTCGCGCTGATTCATTGTTTTATCCTGATTTTCCGCCGATTTTCACGTGTCACGACGGCCTGGTTCGATAAACGTTTTGTTTTCTCGAACTTTTGCCTTGACATCCACAGGCCCAATCCAGCAGATTACGCTACAGTTGGCTTTGAGAGTAGCCCCGCGCTCTGGCACTCGCAAAACCTGAATGGCCACCACACTAACCCCCGTGGACTCACGGGAAGTCGTACGATGCGACCGTTGTCTCTTGGTGCAATTCCGCACAACTAACACTCTGTGCCGCCGTTGCCATCTGTCATTGGATGAGGACGAGGCGGAGATCGCCGCTATGACTCCGGCGCCAGAAGTGCTTCCGGTGAACGTCCATTCTAACGGGCGCGGGCATCTGAAGCTGGCATACTCGATCCGTTCGCTGCGGCTGCGCAATGGCTTGAGTCAGCGCCAGTTGGCGCTGCGAATGTCTGTCCCGCGAACCTACGTGTCAAAAATCGAAAACGAGAAGGCGACTCCGACGCTGTCGTCGCTCGAGCGGCTGGCAAGGGCGCTCGAGGTCAGTGTTCCGGATCTCCTCTCTGGTGGAGAACGGAACCGGCAGGAAGAAGTACGCGAATTGATGGAAGATCAGTTCGTGGCCGAGGTTTTACCGTATTTGTCGCAACTGAACGGGATGCAGATGTCGAGCATCCTGGCGCAGGTGAGGGACCTGACAGTGCGACCACGGCGGAGCGCGTAAGCCAGCTGGCCGAAGTTTATCCGGGCACACAACCAACTGGACAGCCGGAGCCTCTCAGGGCTCCGGCTTTTTTTGTGGTTCGGCGAGGTGAGCCGGGAACCGCACCGTCTTGCACAGTATTTGAGGATGTGCGCAAGAGTTTGCATCTGTACAAAAATATTTTTTAGAATCCGCTTGTTTCCGCTTGACCCGTGCCGTTGAACGAGCTACCCTCGCCGCACTCCCCTAAAGCTGGGAAAAGATTACCCAGCAAGAATTCCTTTCGCGAACAAGGAAACCTCGATGAAAATCTCTCAGATCTGCGCATATGCTTTGCTTTTGGTAGTCGGGTCGGTGATGGCTTTCGCCGACGGAATCAACGATCCAAAAATCATCATTCAAGGAGTAAATGGCGGCTCCACCCCACTGAGTTGCCATCAAGGATGTCAGAATGTCGGTGTGAACTTTTCTTTCACAATCCCAAAGTCGGGAAAGGGTTTTTTATTCTTCACGAACACCAGCGGAAAAAACTGGACTTCGTTGACACTGATCGAAAAAGGCGTGCCGGCGAACGCCATTAGCTGCACCCAGTCCCTGTTTCTGAGCTGCACAACGAAGAGCTTGAAGGACGGCTCAGTCGAGATTCTTCTGTCGGGCGTCAAGGGCGGACAGAATCCGCGCAATGGGATATTGAATGGCCAGAGCTTCGATATTGGTTTCGCCTGTGTTGGGCAAAGCTGCTGGACAAACGGTGGAACCACCATGAGCGGGCACGCGGGTACGGTTCCGGAGCCGGGAACGGTAGCATTGATGGTGACGGGATTGGGCGCGCTCGTTTCCCGCCGCAAGGTGTGGAAGAGCCGCCTGAAGGCCTAGCGGTTCTTCTTTGTAAACTCGTTCACTAATTGTGAAAACTGCGGCAGGGTCTGGAGCTTCTGAAGTTCGGGATCGTTCCAGGCCTCCTGCGCAGCATAACCCTTTTCCAATGCCAGCCGCAGTGACTTCAAGGCGTCCTCTGGCTTACCGATGAGCGTCTTCACCTGGGCTTCTGAGTACATCAACTGAACGTCCCCAGGACTTATGGCGCGCGCCTGCTGGGTATATTGCAGTGCGTTCGCGACATCGCCCTTCTTGGCATACAGGAGCCCGAGATCACCCATGATGGAGGCCGAGCGCGGGTTTACCCGGAGCTCCTGGAAGGCCAGCGAGATGGCTTTCCCGTAGGCCACTGTAGCCTGGTCGGAGTGGCCCGACCAACGGTAAGCGTCGCCCAGATTGCCGAACAGTTCCTCGTTGTTGGGCGTCATCTCGGTTGCCTTTTCGTACATCTTGACCGACTCGTCGTAGCGCCTCAGCCAGAAGTACGCGGTGCCGAGATTGGAATAGGTCGGAGAGTCCGGGGCGATCGACAGCGCCTTCTGGAAGTGAGGGATGGCCTCGCTCCACTTTCCTTCGCGCAGATACACCGAGCCGATGTCTCCGTAGCCCATAGGATTATCGGGGGCGAGTTCGGTCACCTTCTCAAACTCCAGAAGCGCCTTTGGATTGTCGCCAAGTCCAAAATAGGCCTTGCCGAGAGCAATGTGATTCAACCAATTGTAGGAGTTGGCGGCGACCGCGTTCTGGTATGCGGTGATTGCTTCGCTGCTTTGACCGCTGGCGACGTAGGCGTCACCCATGCTGCGATACGCTTCATCGGAGTTCGGAGCCAGCTCCAAAGCGCGTTTCAGTTCGGTAATCGCTTGCGTATTCTTCCCCGTGGTCGAGTAGACGCTGCCGAGCGAGATATGAACCTCGGGCAGGTTGTTGGAGAGGCGCTCGGCCTGCTGCGCGGCCAGAGTGGCTTTTTGCGCCCAAATACTCTCTTTGCTTACGCCGTACATGCGGAGGCTGGAGTCGGCGAGTCCCGTGTAGGCCAGCGCGAAGTTGGGATCCTTGTCGATGGCCTGCTCGAACAGCGCTACGGCTGGCCGAATTCCGTCGATGCCGTGACTATTGCGCAGCACGTTCCGTCCCTGTAGGTAGAGATCGTAGGCCTTCACGTTCTCTGTCGGGTGGGCGCCCACTCGAGCTTGCTCTTCGTCCGTCGGCTTGAGGGCTAGGGCGGTGGCTACGGTGCCGTATATCTGGTCTTCTAGGGCGAGCACATCGCCCGAGGCTCCCGAGAACTCCTGGCTCCAGACACGCTTGCCGCTAGTGGCATCGTCCAGACCGAGCGTGACCCGAAGCTTTTCGCTAGTGCCCTGCACACTGCCCTGCAACACCAGGTTGACGCCCAGTTCACGGGCCAGCTTAGAGAGAGGTAGATCCCTGGCAACCGCCTTATCTACTGCATCTGAGGATGCCAGGTGGACTTCCTTCAGCTGAAACAGCTTGGCGGCGAGAGCTTCCCCAATGCCGTCGGCCACATAACCCACAGCTTTCTCGTCCCCAACCTTTTTCAGCGGCAGGATCGCAACGTACTTCCCCAGTTTGAGCGACGGAATGCTTTGCGCCATCTCGCCGGACGACGTTCCCGTGCGATTCAGCAGCGTTCGTCCGGCAAAGGTTGCCAGCGCGATGACCAGCACGGCTCCGGCGATCCACATCCAGCTTTTTCCGGGAAGATCGAGACTGAAGCGCGACGAGCGCACGATCTGATGCGAAATCATCTTTGACAGCGATTCGGCACTGATGTTGGGGTTCGCTTCCCATACGGTCAATTGCTGCAACAGTTCGACCGCGGAGTGATAGCGATTGGCGGACTCGCGCTCCAGGCAACGGCTCACGATTGCGCTCAGGGATTTGGGAACGGAGGCGTCAACGTCGGATGCTGAGCGTGCCTCCTCGCGCGTGCGCTTCATCAGGCTGGCAATGGCGGTGTCAGCCTCGTAGGGAGCTTTTCCTGTGAGGAGTTCGTAGAAGATCAGGCCGACGCTGAAAATGTCGGAGCGCTGGTCGAGCGTGCTGCCCAGAGCCTGCTCGGGCGACATGTACTCGAGAGTGCCGACGATGGCGCCGGTCTGGGTCATGCCAGTATCGCCCAGCGACCGCGCCAAGCCGAAGTCCATCACCACGATGCGGCCGTGCTTGTCGCGCATGATGTTCTGGGGTTTCAGGTCGCGATGGATCACGCCTTCGGAATGGGCGGAGTCGAGCGCGCGGCAGACCTGCTCCACCACCGCGATGGCTTCCTTAGGGGGGAACTTTCCCTGACGCCGCAAGAGCGTGCGCAGGTCCTCCCCATCGACATATTCCATGCTGATGAAACGGACGCCCTCCGCCTCGCCCAGGTCGTAAATACGGACCACGTTCTTGTGCGTGATATTGCGGGCGAGAATGAGCTCTTGCTTGAAGCGCAGCAGAATCGCCGGATCGGTTGCCAGTTCGGGGCGGATGACCTTGAGCGCGATCAGGCGGTCCAGTTCGCGGTCGCGGGCCTTGTACACCGCCCCCATGCCGCCCTGTCCGAGAACGCCCAGGATTTCATAGCGTCCGCCGAAGAGCACGCCGGGCTGCAGACTCTGAAAAGCGGAGATGCTGCCTCCCGAAAGCGATCCCAGACCAGCATGGGGAAGTGCCTGCGCCGAGCGCGGAATCGGGCTTCCGTGTGGCAACGTCGGAGCGTCGGAGAGTGGTGGGTTGGAAAGAGGGGGAGGCGTGAGCGCCCCGGCGCCCACGACGTCTCCGGGCACACGGATTCCCGGCATAGTCGGGCTATCGGAATCGTTGTCCCTGTAGTCGCGCTCATCCATTGGAATTGCCCGGGTTCGGAGAGCCAGCGAGAGGAGAGCGCCTCGGTCCCCCGACCAAGGCATACATTCGCCTTAGGTTTTCGAGGGGAATTCGAGAACCTGGCACTCCGATTTTGTAAGGAGTATACCCCCGAATTGGTGTTGGGGAAAGCGGGGAAAAGTCCTCCAGCCTAATAGTGTTTCGCTGGTCTCGACCGTTTCGTGAGGTCCCCGCACAGATACCTGCCGATCCCTCATTACTTACGGCACTTTTCCGTTTCATCGCCCGGTGATCCTATGTTGATAGGGAGGCTGGACATTGGTAATTCTCTGTACCAACCGGTCGGTCTGAGGGTTTCGTTGATCGCAGCCTGCCGTGCTTAAATGAAAAGTTAGTCGGCAATTTTGCGCCATCCGCACGCCCGGCATCCAGTCTGAGAATTTCGAGTGCGATCGGTATTTTCCCTGACTGGCATCTCGAGCGTAGCGAGGGATCTGAGGTTGGCAGTGCCTACACGCTGTTCGCGTGTCCAGCAAAGAGGAGATTACTTGGACTTCCAGTTGAACGAAGAGCAGTTGCACCTCAAGAGGAGCGTGCGTGAGTTTGCCGAACGCGAGATTGCTCCGAACGTCATGAAGTGGGATGAAGCCTGCGAATTCCCGCTGGCGACGATTAAGGAACTCGGAAAACTCGGCCTGCTGGGGATCATCTTCCCGCCTGAATATGGCGGCGCAGGCATGGGCTATGTGGAGTACGTCACGGCGATCGTGGAGCTTGCTCGCGTTGACGGTTCGGTCGGGATCATCGTAGCCGCGCATACCTCTCTCTGTTCGAATCATATTTACGTGGCGGGAAACGATGCGCAGAAGAAGAAGTATGTGTCGAAGTTGGCCACGGGCGAGTACATCGGCGCGTGGGGGCTGACCGAACCTTCGGCGGGATCGGATGCGGGCAGCGCGCGCATGACGGCGGCGCGTGCGAAGGGCGGATGGGTGCTTAATGGCACCAAGACGTTCATCACCAACGGCCACTATGCCGACGTGGTGGTCGTGCTGGCGATAACTGATCGCACGGCGAACAACCACGGGCTTTCGGCGTTCGTTGTCGAGAAGGGCGCCAATGGATTTCGTCCGGGGAAAAAAGAAAACAAGCTCGGACTGCGTGCCAGCGATACAGCCGAGTTGATCTTCGAAGATTGTTTCGTGCCGGACGAAAACCTCCTGGGCAAGGAAGGCGGGGGTTTCGTCGATGCCATGCGCGTTCTCGACGGCGGACGCATTTCGATCGCCGCGCTCTCGCTCGGCATGGCCCAAGGCGCGTACGGCGCGGCGTTAAAGTATTCAAAGGAGCGCCAGCAATTTGGCAAGGCGATCTCGGAATTTCAGGCGATCCAATGGAAGCTGGCCGACATGGCGACAGAAATCGAGGCGGCAAAGCTTCTGACGTTGCGCGCCGCTGCCATGAAAGACGCCGGGATGAGGACCACGCTCGAATCGTCGATGGCCAAGCTTTACGCCAGTGAGGTAGCGGTAAGGTGCGCCAACGAAGGTGTGCAGATCCACGGCGGGTATGGGTTCATCAAGGATTATCCGGCAGAGAAGTTTTATCGCGACGTCAAGCTGTGCACGATTGGCGAGGGGACGAGCGAAATCCAGCGGCTGGTGATTGCGCGTCAGTTGCTGAAAGACTGATCTTTTAGGCGGAGTGACGGGCGCCTCGCCCGGCTGCTGACCGGAAATTCTTCTTTGATCACCAAAATTCCTCTTGACAACTTATACTGTGTGGCATACAGTGTGTGTCGTACACTATATGTCACAGAGTAACGGCAATCACGATCTCTTCGAAAACCTTCGCCTCGAGCTGCGCCGCGGCTGCTTGAGTCTGGCGGTGCTGTCGCAGCTCCGGACCGAGCGCTACGGTTACACGCTGCGCAAGGCTCTGGCCGAGCAGGGTCTGGAAATTGACGAAGGAACGCTGTATCCGCTCCTGCGCCGGCTGGAAAGCCAGGGCCTGCTGACCAGCGCATGGCGGGAGGAAGAGAAGCGGAACAAACGTTTCTACCGTCTTTCTCCAGAGGGTAAGCTGATGCTCAAACAGTTGGGCGCGGAGTGGCAAAGAATCAATTCGTCGTTAAACGGAATACTTTGAACGGAATACTTTGAACGAAATTCTTCGAAACGGAATTCTCTTAGGAGCTGGCCATGGAACTACTCGATCGTTATCTGCAGGCAATTGAATTCTGGTTGCCCAAGCGGCAGAGGCAGGACATCATCGCGGAACTATCGGAAGATCTTCGCTCGCAGATCGAAGACAAGGAAACCGAACTCGGGCGCAAACTGGAGGACGCAGAAGTGGAAGCGGTCCTCAAGCGCTGCGGTTCGCCACTGGCGGTGGCCTCACGCTATCGGTCCCAGCAATACCTGATCGGGCCGACGCTGTTTCCCATCTACCGGTTCGTGCTGGCGGTTTCGCTGATCGGGTGTGTGGTTCCACGATTTTTGATCTGGATCGCCTTCCTGCTGGTTGATCCCGCGCATCGCGGTTACCTGCATATGGAAAACCTGTGGGCGACCGTTCTCTATTTTGCATTCTTCACGACCCTGATTTTTGCGATCCTCGAAAGAAGCGGCGTCAAGCTGCAAGGGCTGGATACCTGGAGCCCGCGCAAACTGCCGCCGGTGCGTGATCCAAACCGCATATCGCGTTTTGGCTCCCTGTTTGAAATCGCAGCGGCTGTGGTTTTCAATGTCTGGTTCGTCAGCATATTCTGGCCTGGGCCGGCAATTGATTTCTACGGAGTGCGGATCACGATAGCTCCCGTGTGGCAAGTTTTTTTCTGGAGCTTTCTGTTTCTGGCGGCGGCCAATGTCGCCATTGCAGTTGTAAATCTCTTCCGTCCTTACTGGACACCGCGACGTGCTAGCCTCCGCCTATTATTTGACGGCATCGGAGCGGGACTCTTCTGCGGGCTGCTCAAGGCCCATCTTCTCGTCGGAATCAGCGCGTCGAGCATTCCCGCGGCAAAGGCGATCGAACTGACCAACCTGATCAATACGTGGATAGCAAGGATGCTGCCGTGGGCCATTGTCACGATGTTGGTGATGCTCAGTTTCGACGTCTACCGGATTATCCGCCTGCGATGCGTCCATCTGCCCGGGAGTTCCATTGGGCCGGCGGTCAAGGACCTTTCGAGTCCTATGGTGAATGGCAACTGAGAGGCTGGTTGTTTGCGCGACAGTTGCGTAAGGCATTAAGATGGCCGCCGTTCCGCGAGGCGAAAATGAGGCTGCGATGATCACAGGAGCTCATGTCGTCGTTTACAGCAAGGACGCGGAAAGCGACCGCGCTTTCTTTCGCGATGTTCTCAAATTTCCCGCGGTGGACGCTGGTCACGGCTGGCTCATTTTTGCGTTGCCGGCTGCGGAAGCGGCGTTTCACCCCGCTGAGAAGAACGACCTGCACGAACTCTACTTCATGTGCGACGACTTGAAGTCTACGATAGAGTCGTTGAAGGAGAAGAAAGTGAAGTGCGGTTCGGTGAAAGAGGAGCGCTGGGGCAGTCTGACGACGATCCTCCTGCCAGGCGGCGGGAAGGTTGGGCTGTACCAGCCGAAGCATCTGACCGCGATCGGCTGAAGTCGGATCAACGCGGATTGGCGCCGGTTGTTACACTATCCTGGTTGGCTCCTACGAGTACAACTCTTATCGACCGTCTTCGCTTGGGCGACCCACGTGCGCTCGCCCGCGCCCTATCTACGGTCGAGAACCGCCAGCCCGGTTGGTCGGAGCTGCTCAAGGCGCTATTTCCGCACACTGGCAAGGCGCGAATCATCGGTCTAACCGGGGCTCCAGGATCGGGCAAAAGCACGCTGGTCAATCAGCTCGCCAAGCACTACCGCAAGAAGCAGCAGACCGTCGGAATCATCGCAGTTGATCCGACCAGTCCTTACACGGGCGGGGCGATTTTGGGCGATCGCATCCGCATGCAGGATCACTATGGCGATCCGGGGATTTACATCCGCAGCATGGCAACACGAGGATCGCTGGGAGGCTTGGCGCGCGCCACCGCGGATGCGGCCACTGTGCTCGATGCCTCGGGCCGCGACCTGGTCATGATCGAAACAGTTGGCGTCGGGCAGGACGAAGTCGACATTGTGCGGCTGGCGGATGTCACCATCGTGATTCTTGTCCCCGGCATGGGCGATGATGTGCAGACGATCAAAGCCGGAATCATGGAAATCGCCGATATTTTCGTGATCAACAAAAGCGACCGCGAGGGTGCCGAGAGCGTCGAGCGCGAGATTCGAGCCATGCAATCGCTGGCCGCGCGCACCCGCAATGACCGATGGACGCCGCCGATCGTCAAGACGGTCGCAACCGAGGGCGTGGGAACCGAGGAGTTGGCAGCGACGATCACCAATTACGAGGCGTACCTGAAGAAGGAGAACCTGGTGTTCAAGAAGAACGTCGAGAACTGGCAGGAGCGGCTGGTCGAGATGCTGCGCGATGCGATGCTGGAAAAAGCGCGCGCGCAGATGGAGAGGGACGGCGGCAGCCTGGAGCGTTATGCGTCCGAGATCGCCGAGCACAAGCGCGACCCGTATTCGCTGGTGGAGGAGATTGTCGAGGCGCTGGCAAAAATCACGCAGGGGCGGACGCATTCGTCCGGGCCTACGTAAGTATTTCGGGGCCCTGGAGTGGGAGGATCTGCAGAATGTTCCAGATTGATCATCTCGGCATCGCGGTGAAATCGCTGGCGGTGGCGAAGTCCATCTACGAGAAGTTGGGACTGAGCGTTTCTCCGGAAGAAACAGTCGAGCAGGAAAGAGTTCGGCTGGTGATGGTGCCCGTGGGCGAGAGTCGCCTGGAACTGCTGGAAGCGACTTCGGACGATTCTACTATCGCCAAGTTCATCGCCAAGCACGGCGAGGGGCTGCACCATATTTGTATACGAGTTCCAGATCTGGGGGCAGCGGTTGCAAAGTTGAAAAGCGATGGTGTGCGGTTGGTATCGAATGAGATCAAGACGGGCGCGGGCGGACATCGGTATGTGTTTGTGCATCCGCAGAGCACGGCGGGAGTGTTGCTCGAGTTGGTCGAGGGGCAGTGACCGATGACGAGCCCGTGCAACGGAGCCAGGAATTGAAGCCGCGAGAACAGGTTCGCGATGAGATTGTCGAGATCGTAAATCGAGAGACGCGAGCATGGGACACAAAAGATGTGGCGCTGTTGATCTCGGTGTTTCATCCAGATATGGTTTGGCCGTGGCCGGGAACAGCTCAATCACACGATCCGATCGATTGGGTGATGGTCATGGGCCGTTACGACCGCGAGCGATGGAGGCAGGTTTGGCAGCAGTTATTCGACACGCACGCGCTAGTCCACAATCATCGCCGGATCCAGAAGATTGAGATCTCGGAGCAAGGCGATGGCGCGTTTGCGGTGGTCGATGTCGATACCCTGTGGCGCAACACCGGCGGCGAAGACTTCCAATGGAAAGGACGCGCGTGCAAGGTATACAGCTGGATGGGGAGCGAGTGGAAGATGACCATGCACACCGGCCTGCTGGAATATTGACACCAAGACGCGATCGCACCTTGAAACGGTTTCTTCACTGATCCACATTCTCAATGCTTCTTCTCGCAACCGATACTTCGGGTAAGCAGGGCAGCATCGCACTCGCGGAGTGCGGGAGCGGGAGGATCTGCGAGCTGATTGGAGTCACCCCGCTCGGCGGCGGCGCGTTTTCGGCGCAATTGGTACCGCAGATTGCGGCGCTTCTCGATAAGCACGGATATCGTAAAAGCGATCTTGCAGCATTTGCGGTCGTTTCCGGCCCGGGCTCGTTTACCGGGCTGCGCGTGGGCTTGGCTGCCATCAAGGCTCTCGCGGAGGCACTGCAGAAACCAATCGCCGCGATTTCACTTCTGGAAGCGGTTGCTTGGAAAGCGCGCGGTGCGGCACATGGCCGGGTTCTCGCGGCGCTGGATGCGGGCCGGGGCGACGCCTATGTCGGCGACTACGAGCTTAAGCCGCACGTGCATATGCAGAGCGAACGCTTGCTGAACCGGGAAGAGTTTCTTGCCGAAGCCAAGGGTGCCGAAGCGACTCCTAAGACAGTCGTTACGCCCGATGCCATGTTGGCTGCGACGGTTCAGGCCGCGGGAATTCAAGCCGAGCTGATCGAGTATCCGAATGCCGGCGTGATTGCCCGTCTGGGCTGGGAACGTCTCCAACGGGGCCAGACGGTTCGTCCTGAAGAGCTGGAAGCCAACTACATCCGCCATTCCGACGCTGAAATCTTCTCGAAGCCGGCGTCGTGAGACTCTCCATGCCCGTGGTCATCCGCTCCGCTGCGCTTAACGATGTGCCGGCGATTCTCGCCGTCGAGCAGCAGGCGCGTGGCGCAGCCCACTGGACGCCCGAGCAGTACAAAGAACTGGTAGGCAGTGGAGTCGTTCTGGTCGCGGAAGAAGCAGGCCGGCCTTGCGGATTCATTTGTGCGAAGGCGGTTGCGGGCGAGTGGGAGATCGAGAACGTGGTGGTGGCCGCCGAGTTTCTCCGCCGGGGCATCGCCAATGAGTTGCTGCGCGAGTTGATGCAACGCGCGGAAATCGAGGCTGCGTCGGCGATTCTGCTCGAAGTCCGCGAATCGAATCTGCCGGCCCGTCGGCTGTACGAAGAGCACGGCTTTCGAGAGGTCGGACGCCGACGAGTGTATTACAGTGCTCCCATGGAAGATGCAATTCTGTACGCGCTTCGATTCGACCGCTAGACTGGCTTAAAAGCGCGGATTTTGCACCACTTTCTGTGCGACTTTGGCTAAGCAGAGCAGCTTACCGACGGTGGAAATATTCCTATGAAATCTCATTGAACCGGGACCGATTCGTGTGCTATTTTTTAACCGTGCAGTAACAAACAACCAGGAGGTCTAGCAAGGATGCTGACTCCCAGAGAGCAACTCCTGACCGGTCATGATCAGTTCCAGCGACTGGTTCAGGAGCACTCGCAATACTCCCAACGGCTGGAATCCCTCACCCAAAAGCGATACCTCACCGACGACGAAAAACTAGAAGAAGTGCGGCTCAAGAAGCTAAAGCTGCGACTCAAAGACCAGATGCAGAGTCTGGAGCACCAGGTTCACCGGCAGTCCGCCTAGATCGGCCGAGGAAGCCTGAATCACCGGCCTGAGCCGTCGCGCCGGAGCATCATGATTGCGAACCAAAGCAGGCTATCTATGTCTCTGTACTGGGCGCTTATAAGCGCCTTTTTTTATTGCAGTTATGTAGAATGCCGCAGCCTCGCTCTATAATCATCTAAATTCCTATGGTTCGTGACGGCTACTTCTACGGTGCGGGATGCCTGCTCGCGGGGGGCATCATCGCATGGCTGGCAGCTTGGCCTTACGCCGTCCCGGTATTGTTGCTGGGAGCTTTCTTTCTGTGGTTTTTCCGTGATCCCGAGCGCCAGATTCCTACTATTCCCGGGGCCATTGTCTCTCCGGGGGACGGCAAAGTGACCGATGTATCCCTGGTGACTTCTGGCGGAACTCCGCGGACCCGTATCAGCATTTTTCTCAGCGTCTTCGATGTGCACGTGAACCGCTCGCCGATTGCAGGCGTGATCCGCGATGTGCGCTATCAGCGCGGCAAGTTCCTCAACGCCATGCAAGCGAATTCGGCGGAGGAGAACGAGCAGAACATCGTCACCGTTGAAGGCGACGGCCGTACCGTGATATTCAAGCAGATCGCCGGCCTGATTGCGCGCCGTATCGTTTTCAATTGTAAAGTTGGAGACCACGTAGCCTGCGGCGAGCGAGTCGGGCTCATCAAGTTTGGTTCTCGCGTGGATGTTCTGTTCGATCGCAATGCCGCAATCCAAGTAAAGCTCGGCGATCGCGTCGAGGGTGGAGCTACTGTACTTGCCGTTTTACCGGCTACGCATCCAGATAGACAAGCGGTTCATGCCGGCACCGCAGGGGAGCGAGAGGCGCACTGAACATGGAAGAGGAAACGCCGCGTCGTCGTGAATCGGACCACCCGCGCGGAAAATTGCGCAAAGGCATGTATATATTGCCGTCGCTGTTTACCACGGCAAATATCGCTGCGGGGTTCTACGCCATTCTGCAGACCGTGCATGGAACCTCAGGTGAAGCCTGGCACTTGGACTTCGCCGCCAAGGCCATCGGCTTTGCCGTGTTGTTCGATGGTCTGGACGGCCGTGTCGCACGCATGACCCATACCGCCAGCGATTTCGGAAGGGAACTCGATTCGCTCGCTGACGTGATCACCTTCGGCGTTGCTCCGGCGCTGCTTGCATGGATGTGGGGCTTTCATTTGCTGCCGGCAACGATTGATCCTGAATTGCGCCTGCGGGCCGTGCAACTGGGCTCGATCGCCTGCTTCGCCTTCCTCATGGCTGGCGCCAGCCGCCTGGCGCGATTCAACATCGCGAAAAATCCGCAGCCTTCAAATCCGGGGCGGCCGGGAAAGAAGTATTTCGTGGGCATGCCGATTCCGGCCGGGGCCGGAGTCGTTGCCGCGATCGTTCACTACTCGGCCGGCGTGCCCGTGACTTCCTGGTGGACGGCGATGAGCTGGTTGATGATGGTGGTCGTAGTCGGTTATTTGATGGTCAGCACGTGGCGTTTCTACAGCTTCAAGGACATCGATTTTCGATCGCGTCGCCCCTTCCGCTGGATTGTCGTGATCGCCGTGGTGGTCGCTTCAATCGCTTTATTTTCCCGGCCAGCGCTCTTCGCCATCGCGATTCTATACATGGCATCGGGCGTCCTGTGGCGCTTGCAGTGGATCTTCCATCGCAAGACTCGGTCTGCACCTCCGGTACAACGGGAGGCATCTCACACACCATGAGTCCTCTCTCCAAGCCTCCTCTGTCGAAGAGCCCCGCCTCGAAATCCGCCGCTTCGCAGGCTGATCTCCGCGGCACGAACCTTTATCGTGTGGCCATCGTTGGCGCGGCATCGCTTAAGGGAAAAGAGATTGCCGAGATTTTGCGCGAACGGAATTTCCCCGCGGTCGACGTCCGCTTGCTCGATGATGACGAGTCTCTCGGCCGACTGGAAGCGGTCGGCGACGAGATGAGCTTTATCCAGAGCATCCGCTCTGAACAGTTCGAGCGCGTGGACTTTACCTTCTTCGCTTCCGATCCGCGCTCTACGCGTAATAACTGGAGGGCGGCGCGCGACCTCGGCGACACCATCGTTGATCTCTCGTTCGCGCTCGAAGATGAAGCGGGAGCGTCGATCCGCTCGCCCTGGATCGAGCGCCAAACCGGCCAGCCCATTGCCCCGGAGTTGCAACCGGGCCCGGTGGTGGTGGCCCATCCAGCGGCTACGGTCCTCGCACTGCTTGCTTTGCGGAGCGAGAAGGCTGCCAAAATACATCGGATGGTTGCGACCGTCTTTGAACCGGCATCGGAGAACGGCCAAAAAGGGATGGACGAACTGCACGAGCAGACGATAAATCTGCTCTCCTTCCAGGAGTTGCCGAAGAATGTCTTCGACATCCAGGTGGCCTTCAACATGGTTCCGCGCTACGGACAGAGATCTGAATTGGCCTTGGAAGCGGTGTCGCAAAGAATTCGAAAACACTACCGGCAAATTGCCCACGGCGCGGCCGATCCTTCGCTGCAAGTGCTGCAGGCGCCTGTCTTCCATGGGCACGGCTTTTCGGTTTATCTGGAGATGGAGAAGCCAGTCGCCATTGCAGATTTGTCGCAGGCCCTCGCGGGTGAGCACGTGGTCGTCAGCGGCAGTCCCGAAGATACGCCGACCAGCGTGAGCGCCGCCGGCCAGGGCGACATCCTGGTTTCACTCACCATCGACGCAAATCACAAAAACGGCGTGTGGCTCTGGGCGACTACCGACAACCTGCGCGTTGCTGCCTTGACCGCGGTTGAATGCGCAGAGACTCTGACCGCGTCCCGGCCTAGAGGTCAGATTCAATGAGGTTGCGGTCAGTGATGTCGGATTCGATGTATCGGTGGCCGGCCGCAGTTGCCCTCGCAGCGGGCTTGGCCGCGACCGGCTGCGGTTACCACACCGCGGGAAGCGCCGTCGAATTACCCCAGAATATCCACACCATCGCGATTCCAGGCTTCGTCAGCAAGAGCCAGACTTTTCGCATCGAGCAAATGCTGACCGACGCTGTCGTGCGCGAATTCAACTCCCGCACGCAGTACCGTGTGATCCATGAATCGAAAGGTGACGCGGATGCAGTGCTGAAGGCAACAGTTTTGTCGGCGTCGGCTACCCCGCTTGCTTACGACTCTCAAACCGGGCGAGCGGCCAGCGCTCTGATCACCGTGAGCATACAAGTGAAGCTGACCGACCGTCAGGGCAAGGTGCTCTTCGAGAATCCTTCCTATCTTTTTCACGATCAGTACGAGCTGTCGCGCGATCTCCCCAGTTTCTTTCAGGAAGATTCTCCGGCCGTCGATCGCCTGTCGCGGGATTTCGCGCGCACGCTGGTGGCCAATATCCTGGAGGCCTACTGATGTTGGAGGCCCATTGATGTTGGAGAAGAACTGATGCGCGCCTTCAGCCAAGCCGACCGCTTTCTCTCCGAACTCGAGTCGCGCAAACTCAAGCCGGCTTATGTTCTGGTTGGCGATGAAGCGTTCTTTCGCAAGCGCTGCCGCGACGCCATTCTTGAGCACATGGTCGCGCCCGACTCGCGTGACTTCGGTTTATTTGAGTTCGACCTCAGCGAAACCTCCCTGACTGAAGTTCTGGATCGCGCCCGCACGCCCTCGCTGATGGCGCCGTTTCAGGTTTTCTTCGTCCGCGGCGTCAAGACTTTATTTGGCCGCGGCTCAAATGAAGAAAAAATCGGAGCCATCGAGGCGTACTGCAAAAATCCGAATCCCGATGCGCTCCTCGTTTTTGTAGCCGATCACATCAGCATTCCCGCCGACGCCCGTCGCATGGAGATGACGGACAGGGACCGCTACCAGAAGATCCGCGAAGACCTGGGTCCGTTCTGTGGCATTGTCGAACTGTCTCGTGTGCAGGAGGGTGAAGCCGTCCGCTGGATCGGCGAGTACTGCGCCACTCGCGAGGTCAAGATCGACGCGGACGGCGCCCGCGAACTTGTGGATGCACTAGGCGGCGACATGATGATGGTCTCCAACGAACTGGAGAAACTGATTCTCTACGTCGGCGAAAAGAAGAAAATCACGCTCGGCGATGTCGAGACCATGGTGCTGGCCGCGAAACAGCGCTCGCTATATGAGTTGACCGATGCAATTTCCTCCAAAGACCGTGTGCGCGCACTGGAGGTCCTCGATGCGCTGCTTTCGACCGGCGACGGCGAAGAAGCTGCCATCGGCCATCTCTATATGCTGGCCAAGACTTTTCGTCAGATGCTGGTTATCCTGGAGCGCAACGTGCGCGATCAGCGCATGCTCTGGGCGGCATTGTGGCAGGGGTTTCGCGTGCCCCCGTTTGCCGCCGACGATATCATCCGGCAGGCGCGGCGTTACAAGTCAAAGCGGGAACTGACGCGCGCCATTCGCCTGGTCGCGAGAGCTGACTTGGCGCTGCGCTCGAATCCTCCAGGCAAGCGCCTGATTCTCGAAAAGCTGATTTTGGATCTCGCCACGGAACCCAAGCTGGAAGCCACCGGCGGATGGATGCAGGAAGAACTCCCAGTGTAGAGACGGGGCTTGCCCCGTCTCAGGCCACCGCGATGGACCTTCAGGCGTATCTACGGCGCATCGACTACCTGGGGTCGTTGACGGTCGGCATTGATCTTCTGCGCTCCCTCCACCGCGCTCACCTCTTCACAGTTCCTTTTGAAAATCTCGATATCCACCTGGGACGAGAAATCGTCTGTGACGAAAGCCGAATTCTGCACAAGATCGTGAATGAAAAACGCGGCGGCTTCTGCTACGAACTCAACGGAGCTTTTGCCGCCCTGCTGCGAGCCCTTGGATTTCGGGTTACGTTGCTCTCGTGTCGAGTCGCTCGCCAAGATGGCGGGTACAGCCCCGAATTCGACCACCTCACGCTTCGTGTCGATCTCGAGGAACCGTGGCTGGCCGACGTAGGCTTTGGCGATTGCTTTCTGGAAGCGCTACGCCTCAAGCCCGGCATGGAGCAGCCACAAGATGGGCGCGTCTATCGTTTGACATCTCGCATGACATCCCCGTCAGCCACTGATGCCATGTTCGACCTGGAGGTCATGGCAGAAGGCAGGTGGAAGAAGGAGTATGCATTCACTCTCCAACCGCGCCAACTGTCAGACTTTGCGGGGATGTGCCAATATCATCAGACCTCACCCGAGTCGCATTTCACGCGCCACCGAATATGCTCGCTGCCCACTCCCGAAGGCCGGATCACATTGTCAGACGACAAGCTGATCGAGACGCGGGAAGGTTCACGACATGAAAGATTGCTCTCGGGAGACCACGAATGGCGCGAACAGCTGCGCGACTTGTTCGGAGTCGTCTTGCCGGAGTGAGCTAGTCTCTACCCCTTCGCCTCGTCCACTGCCTGCCGTAGTTTGTCGACATCCGGGAAATTCGGCTTAATCCTCACCACGCGGTCCAATTGTTGCTTGGCCAGCGCGGCCTGGCCGCTCTTAGCGTAAGCCAGCCCCAAGTGGTAGTTGAACAACGCGTTGTCCGGTTCTTTTTTCACCGCTTCTTTGAACAGGTTAATCGCGGACGTGTAGACCTTTTTGTGGTAGAAAGCCCAGCCCAGCGTGTCGGCGGAGTTCGGATTATCCGGCAACTGACGCCGGGCCGTCTGCGCCATCGCGAAGGCAACGTCCACGTTGCCCCCCTGCTGGAGCATCACGTAGGCCAAATTGTTGGAGGCCAACGGATTTTCCGGCTGAATCTCCAGCACCTTCCGGTACTGCTGCTTCGCGTTGTCCCAATCCTGCCTGTTCTCGTATATTCCGCCAGCCAGCAGGTGGAAAGCGATCTCCTTGGGATTAGCCTTAGACCCATCGAGATAAGTTTGCAAAGCCTGATCAGTCGCGCCGCGCTCGTTCTGGACCGCACCGAGCTTAACCAGCGCCTCGCTGTTCTTCTTATCCAACTCGGCGGCTTGTTTGAATTCCTGTTCCGCCCCGGCCAGATCCTTTTTCTGGTCCAGCAGAAGTTGGCCCATCATGATATGAAACCCGGCGTTCCTGGGATACTTGGCCAACTGTGTCTTGACTGCGGCGATGGCCCTGTCCGGCTGCTTCTGGACCAGGTCTACGTTAAGCACGCCGCCCAGTGCGTCGGTGGAATTCGGATCCTGATCAAGCCCCTGCTGGTAGGCTTTTTGCGCTTCGGGATACTTGTTCTGCGCGAAACGCAGGTTGCCCAGTTGCACGTAGGCGGCGGTGTTATTGGGCTCTTTTTCCAGCGACCGACGAATATACTCGTCCGCCGTTGCATACTGCTTGCGATCGATATCGGCTACCGCGCGTAGCAGGTATCCGTCAGGAGCCGCCGGCTGCAGGGCGATGATCTGATCCGCGTCCTTCGCGAGCTCTCCAGGATCGCCCCGATGGATCGCAACGCCCGCCAATGCCCGGTACACTTCCACAATGTCAGGACGCAGTCGAACCGCATCGCGCCATTCCGCTTCCGCCCGGCTGGTGTTGCCCAGTTGATCGAATGCGAGGCCCAACTGGTAATGCGCCACCGCGTTATCGGGATCGTTCTTCAACACCGCTTGCAGAGTATTGACGGCGTCGCTCGCCTTGCTGCTACGAATCTCGATCTCGCCCTTATAAACCTGGGCGTCGGGGTCATCCCGTTTCGCCTTCACGACTTCGTCATTTAATTTGCGGGCTTCGTCGATCCGGTCTTTCAGAATCAGCAACTGAATGTAATTCTTTTTCACCACCAGGTCCTTGGGGTGGTCCTGATACAGCGCGGCATACTCGGTTGTGGCTTTGTCGAGTTGGTTATTCGCAAAATAGAAATCACCCAGCATGCGGTAGCCCACTGAATCATTGGGGAAATCCTTCTTCGATTGGCGCAGGAGTTCCTCAGCTTGGCCGGGCTTGTTCTCGGCCATGTACAGCGCCGCAAGAGACAGCCTGGGGCTGGGATCGTCCGCTGCAGCCTCAATCGCCCGCCGGAACACCTGCTCGGCCTCCGGGAATCGCCCGCGAGTCTGGTAGAAGCTCCCCAAAGAAACCAGGGCATTCACGGACTTGGGACTCAGTTCGACCGCTTTCTTGAAATTCCCCTCCGCCGTGTCCCACTGTTGTCCGCGAACCTGGAGCAAAGCCAAGTTCAGATAAGCGTCAGAGCGGTTGGGATCCAGTTGCAGCGCTTTCTGCATGTCCGCCAGCGCAGCGGTGGTGTTATTAGTGGCGGCATAGTAGTTGGCCCGTGCAAGATAAACGTCGGGGTTGTCCGGCTGTTTTTGTGCGAGCAGGTCCAGATGCTCTTTCGCGTCATTGAACTGACGGCCCAGAATTAGGAGGTTGGCCATGTCCAGGTGCGCCGCATAATGCTCCGGTTGGAGTTGGACGGTGGTCAACAACTCCTGGTAGGCGGTGGGCCACTGCTGCAGCTTCATTGCCGCCAGCGCCAGCTTGTAGTGGGCATCGGCGAAACGCGTATCAACTTGGATGGCGTTCTCGAACTGAATCTCGGCTTCGCGGTACTGCCCCTTGTCAAAGTAGCGCTGGCCGCTCTCCAGGTACTTCTGTTTGCGGACGTTCGGATCTCGCGAGCAGCCCGTCAACACCGCCGCCAGCACGCAAAGCGCCGCTACTGCATACCGAAATCTTGACCCATTCGCGATACCCATATCTTTGGACGCCTCACATAGCGCAAACTTTGTCTTATCAATGCTCTACTGCACCAAGGTACTATCCTGGGAGCAAGCCTAAAAGTTACTGCCGTTATTGTCTCATTTGGACAATTGGGTCAGGACCAGATTCGCTCCATCTATAAGCATACGCTCGTGTACAGGTGCTTTGGTAATCTGCCCTAAAGCAGCCGTAGCATGGCATAGTTTAGTTGGCTATGACTCACTTCCCCCAATCCAATGTCAACCAGCGTTCACCCCGAGTACAACTCTTTGGATCTGTCACGGCCGCGGTGATGGCCGAAGGCGGCCAGCGGGCGCGCGCAAAACTACAAACCATTTCCATTACCGGCGGATTGCTGCAGTTGCAGCACGAGCTTTCGAGCGGCGACTTCGTCGAAATCGCTTTCCACACCCGATCCGGCGCCATCCGCGGTATGGCTGAAATGCTTAACCCGACGCGCAAGTTTCAGAGCGCATGTCTTCAGCCTTTTCGCTTCATCGCCCTCGGCGACGATGACCATCGCAAGCTGCGCATGGCGCTCGATTCCGCTCTGGACCGGAGTTTCCTGGACCCGGTCTCGGAGCAGCTTCGAACGCCGTCCGGATTCTAAGCACTTGGGCCTTCTGAGCACGGCTTCCTGAGTTCGCATTCTGAGCTCGGATTTTGCGCCGCATCGTCACCGGCGGGTTCCGCCTGTCGCTATACTGACTCCTCCGGTACGAACGAGGATGACGAGCCAGACCACCACCACTCACTCCCCCGAGGAGACGATCGCTTTCGGGCGGAGCCTTGCCGCCGAACTGTCCCCCCCTCTCGTTGTGCTCCTGCGCGGTGACCTCGGAGCGGGGAAGACGACTCTCGTCAAGGGCATCGCGGAAGGCTTCGGAGCCGCTCGCGCCGAGGACGTGACCAGCCCTACGTTTACCCTCGTCCACGAATACCGCGGACCCCAGACCACCCTCTACCACATCGATCTTTACCGCGTCGATACCCAACGCGACCTGGAAACTCTCGGCCTGGACGACCTGCTCGCCCCCAACGCCATCTTGCTAATAGAGTGGGGAGAGAAGTTCCCGCGCTTGCAGCGCGACCGGAACGTGGAAATCGCCCTGGAGCGAGTAGGGGAGACTGAGCGCAAAATCCATCGGACCGCCCGTTGAACGCGTTGCGTGTGGGGCTCGAGTGTAGGACTTGACTGTTGAACCGTGAGTGTAGAACTAGAGCGCGTCAGAGCAATCGCAAGCTGAGATGAAGTTCCGCGTCCCTAAGTTGTTGCCTTGAACTGTTGCAGAAGCCGGATCACGAGGAATGGCAGAAAAACGGCGGAAACTAATCCCAAGTAAGTATGAGCGAGTACTTCCTCGTTCAAACGAGCTTGCACATTCGGCAGGTCCACCGCAATTGTCTGGGCGACGGCACTTTCCATAAGAAAGCTGAGTCCACCCACGACGATAATCGGCAAAGACCCCAAGCACGCAGCCACCAGAATCGTCGGCTTGGCCGACCGCAGATAGGCCGCGCGAAGGTAAAGAACCGCGTCGACCACGAGCGTAAGCACCATCATGACCACTACCAGGTAGCCTTTCTGCCAGCTGGTTACGATCATCCGTGGGAACGATACCGGGAAAAGGACGAGAAGCAGGCCAAAAATCAGGGAGAGAGATGCCACAGTAACGGCCGCATCCGCGAGCCGGACGATTACTCTGGGGCCTTGGGCCTTGGCCAAAGCTGGAGCTGGAGCGCTCACAGTGCTGCCACCTTTGCAAATCGATCCAATAAGATTTCAACCACTAATGCCATGCTGAATACGAGAAACGCCAGATTTCTGGAGTCGCGCCAAGTTCTTTCGGAGTTGCAAGCTGTGCCGGTCGACTGCCGGCAGTAGGATTCGATCCACACGTCCCCGGCCATGGTTCCAATCACGGCTAACAGCACTGCGGCCAGGGCTATGGTTTGTTGCATGAATTGGGACTGGAGGAGATTCCAGATCACCGAGATCACAACCACCAGGCCTATCAGGCCTAATTCTCCGCGTTGGAAGAGTTGCCGGACGCGGGGGCGCACTTCGCTGCCGTGCTGGTGAGCCCAGGAGAGGGCTGTCGCCCAGGGCACCAGGACCCCCATGACCGCGTATAAACCGACCCACAAGAGCCACTTAAGAGACATCCAAATCTCCATCGATCTTGCTGGCGTCGGGTGCGCCGAAACACACCCAAAACTGCAATTTATCCGGCCCGTGTAAACGCCGCAAGTTACTCTAGACACAGCACTTTCGCCCAGGCTTGCGGAATCAGGACACCGCCACCTAATTCGTTTCGCTCTCTTTTGCTTCGGTTACCGGGATTGCAGCGCAGTAGCGAAGGGGTTGCCTGGGTTCGTGCGGTCAGAAGTCAAGGTGAAGTCGTTTGGCAGGGGTCCACTCTCACTTGCATGGCAATCTTCCGAGAAGTAAAAGAGCCAGGTTCCAATCAAAGGCCTCACGCGCGCTTCCACTCGTCTGTTCATAGTCGTCGCCTACAAGCCTGGAAATTTCACTGATTGCCTCTAACCGTTCTGCTCTATCTAGTTGGTCTAGCATCTTACTAATCTCGTCTGCGCTTTCGAGGTCTTTTTCCCTCTGCATCGCATTTTGATATAAATCGGTGAATGCTTCCACTACCTCGTCTTTCGTCATGGCCTAGAGGATATGGCCAATTGGTGTGATTCGGTAGGTCACCATCGTGATTGTCCCTCAGGATGGCTCCCGGCATCGCCATCGCGCGCGCCGAATCGGGAGAGCATCTTAAAAACCGCGGGGCGGTCGCACCCTCAAGCGCCGAATCTCTCTGCGGCACGCGCCTTTGCCTTGGCGGCTTCTTCCTCTCGATTCTTCGGCGGCGCGTTCGTGTCGAGCGAATGGAGAAGCTGAGTCGAGATCGCGGCCACTTGATCCACTGCGGCCAGAAACGCGGCCTCATTTGACTTAGAAGGCTTGTTAAAGCCAGTGATTTTTCTCACGAACTGGAGCGAAGCAGCTCGAACCTCCTCGGCAGTGACAGGCGGATCGAAGTTGAAGAGGGTCTTGATATTCCGGCACATGGTGTAGGACCTCCCGGTATGAACCTTCAGGCAGTCTTCGATTTTCTCATAAACGAATGAACCCGTAGAGACGCGGCTTGGGGCGTCTCCCGCGTGAACCGGCAGACACCTATTGCCGTTACATATGTACCATGGTACATTTATACCATGCCCAACGAACCTCAACTCCTTGTCGAGCGCGTTCAAACCGGCGTCCGCATGGAAAAACGCCTTCTCAAAGTTCTCAAAGCCCTCGCCGAATATCACGACATGTCCCTCGGCGACCTCCTCGAAGGCATCGTGCTCCACGCCTTCGACGGCAAGACTCCCTTCAGTCCCGCATCGCTCAAGCGAATTCGCGACCTGAAAAAGTTCTACGCCCTGGATCTCGACTCCAGTGCCAGCCACCGCCTCACCGAAATCAAGCGGCGTTCGGGGAACAAAACTGCCTCGGAGAAGAAAAAATGACACAAGGCCATTTGCCTGTGGTGGTGGAAGCGATGATGACTGGCGATCAGCTGATCAAACATTTCGAGGACGGCACGACTCAGCCTGGCGCCTTCCACCACGCCGACCACGTTCGGCTGGCATTCGAATATCTGTGCCGATATTCGGTACTCGAGGCGCTCGAACGTTTCTCGGAGGCTCTGAAGCGCTTTGCCGCCGCGCAGGGGAGAGCACAGCTCTATCATGAGACCATCACCTGGGCTTACCTGCTTCTGATTAGCGAGCGCATCGCCCGCGCCAACTGCGTCCAAACCTGGGAAGAATTTGCCGAGCGCAATCCCGATCTGCTCGTCTGGAAAGGCGGAGTGTTGACGACCCTTTACCGCCAGGAGACGCTCGACTCCGACCTCGCCCGTCACACCTTCGTTCTCCCCGATCAGGGCGTGTGATTTCCTGCGCAGCAAGAAGCCTTGTGGTCTTGGAACTTCCTGAGACCTAAGACCTAAGACCTAAGGCCTGAGACCCGCCTCCTTGAAGCCGCGCCGCTTCGGCGTTAGTATTCGATTTCGCCGTTATCGCGACTCTGGCGAGGACTCATGCCACAAAATTACGTTCCCATCTTCCTGTTCCTGGCGGTTATCGGCATCCTGATCCCCGCCACCCTGCTGGTCGCCCGAATCATCCGTACGCAAAGTCCGAACCGCGTCAAGCTCATGCCCTACGAGTGCGGCATCGATCCCTATGACAACGCGCGCGGACGTTACACTGTGCGGTATTACATCGTGGCCATACTGTTCGTGGTCTTCGAAGTGGAAACGATTTTCCTGTTTCCGTGGGCGGTGAAGTTCAAGGCTCTGGGCATTTTTGGGCTGTTTGAGATGCTGCTTTTCCTCGGCATCCTGATCGTTGCTTACATATGGATCTGGAAAAAGGGGGCGCTCGAATGGGTGTAACTCCAGCTAGTCCAAATCAGCCCTCACCGGGCGCCGCTGCTTCCGATGAGACGTTCAGCGCGAGCCGCTGGACCAAGGGGAACCTGTGGTTCCCGACGCGCATCGTGGTCAGTCCGCTGCGTGTGAGTCGGGTGAAGAGACGCCTGTTCAGCCGCAGCGAAGAAAGCATTTCGATTTCCCAAGTAGCGTCGGTAAAGATTTCTACAGGAATCTTCTGGTCGGACATCGTGATCGAGTCGACCGGAGGCACCGATCCGATTACCAGTCATGGCCATCGCAAAGCCGACGCGGTGCGCATCCGCGATTTGGTAGAGGGTTTTCAGGCGGCCCGGCGCTAACGCCGCGCGTGGAGAGACGGGCGTCTCGCCCGTCCAACCGCGCGCGGACGCACAGCTGTTACCAACAAAGCGACGGTTGTGAGGACGGTCGTTGACGGTGACCGCGACCACCTGTTAGAAGTGAAAGTTTCCCGATATCGCGCGGCTTTTGCAAGACAGACCCTAAGCATGGCTGAGGAAATCAAGTCGCCCGCTCCACCGCCGCCGCCGGAAGGTGAGAAGAAGCCGGCGGAAGAGCGAGCGGCAGCCGCATCCACCGCGCCTGCGAAGACTGCCGCTCCCGCCAAGCCCGAGGGCCCCGTCCCGGTATCGTGGACATCGCCGCTGGTTGAAAAATACCGGAGCCCGTACGGTTCGGGCCTAGACGCGCAATCTTATCTTGGGCAGAACTACCTCACCGTTGACCGCTCGCTGATCCCGGACATTTTGCGACTGCTACGCGACGAAGAACAATTCGACTACTGCGTCGATATCACCGCGGTGCATTATCCGAAGCGTGAAAAGCAATTCGACATTCTCTGGAACCTGTATTCTTACCCGCGCAACGAGCGCATGCGTGTGAAAACCCAAATCGCCGACGGCGCTTCGATCCCGTCCAGCGTCTCCATTTGGCCAACCGCAAATTGGCTGGAACGCGAAGTCTATGACATGTTCGGCATCCGGTTCGACGGCCACCCCGACCTGAAGCGCATTCTTCTGCCCGACGGCTGGAAAGGCCACCCGCTTCGCAAAGATTACGGCATCCTGCAGCAGGACCAGGAGTGGGTGCAGATCAACCTGGGGATCGAGAGCGGACAATGAACGCTGGTACGCCGGACAGTTCGAACGCTCACACGAGGGACAACACCCAAGACGTCGCCAACCGCGGATTTTCCAACCTTGATCTCGACGCTCCCGCCACGCCCTATCTCGATTCGAACGAACTCATCATCAACATGGGACCGCAGCATCCGGCGACGCACGGCGTGCTGCGCGTCATCCTGAAGCTCGACGGCGAAAAGGTTCTCGGCACGGAGTGCGTCATCGGGTACCTGCACCGCGGCGTCGAAAAAATCGGCGAGAATCGCACCTACACGATGTTCAATCCTTACGTCGATCGCATGGACTACGTCGCTGCCGTTTCGAACGGCCTCGGCTACTGCGAAGCGGTCGAGAAGTTGATGAATGTAGAAGCGCCGGCCCGCGCCAAATATATTCGCGTGATCTTGACCGAACTGAACCGCATCGCCAGCCACCAGCTTTGGCTGGGCACGCACGCGCTCGATATCGGAGCGATGACGCCGCTGTTCTACACGTTCCGCGACCGGGAGGAGATCCTTAAGATTTTCGAAAAGTATTGCGGCGCGCGTCTCACTACGCATGCCTTTCGCATCGGCGGCTGCCAGTATGAGACTTACGCCGGCTTCGAAAAGGAGGTAAAGAATTTCCTGACCTATGTCGCACCCAAGATCGACGAATACGAAGAGCTGCTCACCAGCAACCGCATCTGGCTTGAGCGCACCAAGAATGTTGGTGTGATCTCGGGCACGGATTGCATTGCGCTCGGCGTAACCGGGCCAGTCCTGCGGGCGAGCGGCGTCAAGTGGGATCTTCGCAAAGCCCAGCCCTATGCCGCCTACTCTGAATTTGATTTCGACATCCCGGTTGGCACAAACGGCGATACCTACGACCGCTACCTGGTCCGCATGGCCGAAATGCGGCAGTCGCTGCGCATCATCGAGCAAGCGGTCAACGGCATTCCCGAAGGCCCGATCATGGCCCGAGTGCCGAAAGTCATCAAGCCGCCGGTCGGAGAAATCTATCATTCGATCGAAGCCCCGAAAGGCGAGCTCGGATACTTCATCGTCAGCGACGGCACGACGCAGCCCTACCGCTTACGCGTCCGCCCGCCATCGTTTGTCAATTTGCAGGCGCTCGACAGGATGGTGCGCGGCTTGCTGGTCGCCGACGTGATCGCTGTGATCGGCACCATCGATATCGTGCTCGGTGAGGTAGATCGCTGATGCCAAATTTCGTCATGTCGTATCTGGGCAGCACAGTGACGCCGGGCGAAGCGGGCAACCAGTTCTGGGCGCTGATTTATGTGTTCATCATTTTCACTGGAGTCTCAGTAGCGGTGATGGCCATGAACTGGCTCGAGCGCAAGGCGCTGGCGCATTTCCAGATTCGCCTCGGTCCCATGCGCGTGGGTCCGCACGGATTGCTGCAGCCCATCGCCGACGCGATCAAGCTGATGCTCAAAGAGGATATTATCCCCGCCGATGCCGATCAGTTCGTCTTCTGGATCGCGCCGATGATCGGCCTGCTCGCGGCGTTCGCCGTCTATACCGTGATCCCATTCGGCCCTTCGCAAGCGGTGAGCGACATGAACATCGGCATCCTCTTTATGCTCGGTGTCTCGTCGCTCGGCGCGCTCGGCATCGTGGTCGCCGGATGGGCCTCGAACTCGCACTATCCGCTGATCGGCGCATTGCGGTCGAGTGCCCCGATGGTTTCCTACGAAGT